>JAEEGL012375333.1_pt1 | contig 12142 bp, 9 predicted proteins | sample 9134231 | NCBI WGS metagenome assembly JAEEGL01 (sample SAMN16246548, study PRJNA631951) | gut metagenome | biome: gut microbiome; feature: rumen; material: fiber-attached | host: Bos | place: Iran: Karaj | collected 2018-10
GAGGATGAAGGCGTTGAAGGGCGAGATGGCAGCACCAGTATCGCGCAGGATGACGGCACGGATGCGGGGGACGTAAGCTGCAGCACCTACTGCATCAGCAAAGACGATGCCATGATACGAAGGATCGGGCTTGGCCAGGGTGGGGAACTTGTCGTTCTGTTTCCAGTCGAACTTACCACCATCGACGATGACACCACCCAGAGAGGTTCCGTGACCACCGAGGAACTTGGTGGCTGAGTGTACCACAATGTCAGCACCGTGCTCCAGCGGACGAATCAGATAAGGTGTGCCGAAGGTGTTATCGACGATGAAAGGGATGCCGTGCTTATGAGCCACAGCAGCTACACCTTCGAGATCGAGCACGTCGGAGTTGGGGTTACCGAAGGTCTCAGCATATACCACCTTTGTGTTCGGCTGGATGGCGGCGTCAAGGGCCTCAAGGTCGTTCACATTGATAATAGTATTGGTGATACCCTGTGTGGCCAGCGTGTGGGTAATCAGGTTGTAGGAACCGCCATAGAGGTTGTCGGCAGCTACGATGTGGTCGCCATTCTGCACGATGTTCTGAAGCGCGTAGGTGATAGCAGCAGCACCAGAGGCCACAGCCAGACCTGCTACACCACCTTCGAGTGCAGCCACACGATCCTCAAACACACCCTGAGTAGAGTTGGTCAAGCGGCCATAGATGTTACCTGCATCGCGAAGACCGAAACGGTCGGCAGCGTGCTGTGAGTTACGGAACACGTAGGAGGTGGTCTGATAGATGGGCACCGCACGGGCGTCGGTTGCGGGGTCAGCCTGTTCTTGGCCTACATGAAGTTGCAGTGTCTCAAAACGGAAATTCTTCTTTGTACTCATAATCTTATCCTTTTTAATTAATAAATAATATTAGTTCTATTTGGGAGAGCGGCAGCAAATTTTTCATTTTTCACTCTTCACTCTTCATTTAGTTTGACGGTGCAAAGGTATAAAGAATAGTGATATTCTCCAAATTTTATGCAAAAATCGGAAAATATCACTATAAATATAATTTTGGAAGAGAATCTTTCCGTTTAAGACCTTCTGCAAGGCCTTCAACAGAATAAAACACTAAAATGTATAAAATCAGATCTTTTCCAATGCCTGTTTGATGTCGTCCAGGATGTCTTCCACGTCCTCAATGCCGACGCTCAGGCGGATGAGGTCGGGGGCTACACCAGCCTCTAACAACTGTTCGTCGCTGAGCTGGCGATGGGTGTGTGAGGCGGGGTGCAGCACACAGGTACGTGCATCGGCCACGTGGGTCACGATATTAATCATCTGCAGGGAGTCCATCCACTTGATGGCCGTCTCGCGGGTTCCTTTCAGTCCGAAGGCGATGACACCGCATGAGCCGTTGGGTAGGTATTTCTGTCCCAGCGCGTAGTTTTTGTCGCCAGGCAGTCCGCAGTAGTGCACCCATGCCACCTTTTCATTGGCATTGAGGAATTCTGCTACTTTTTGGGCGTTCTTGCAGTGCTGTGCCATACGCAGGTGAAGCGTCTGCAATCCGAGGTGCAACAGGAAAGCATTCTGCGGGGCGGGAATCGAGCCGAGGTCACGCATCAACTGGGCCACAAGTTTGGTGGTATAACCCATCTTGCCGAAGGCTTTTACATAGGTCAGGCCGTGGTATGACTCATCGGGGGTGCAGAGACCGGGGAACTTGGCCTCTCCCTTCCCCTCCGAAGAAGGGGTGAAAGTCCCTTCCTTGTGGGTGCAAGTCATCCAGTCGAAGTTGCCGCTATCAACCACCACGCCGCCCACCTGTGTGGCCAGGCCGTCCATATACTTCGTGGTGGAGTGGGTGACAATGTCGGCACCCCACTCGAAGGGACGGCAGTTGACGGGGGTAGCAAAGGTGTTATCGACAATCAGGGGCACGCCGTTTTGATGAGCAATCTTGGCAAAGCGTTCGATGTCGAAGACGGCACAGCCGGGGTTGGAAATCGTCTCGCCGAACATTGCCTTGGTGTTAGGACGGAAGGCAGCCTGGATTTCCTCGTCGGTAGCTTCCTGCGAGATAAACGTGCAGTCGATGCCGAGCTTCTTCAGCGTCACGCCGAAGAGGTTGTATGTGCCACCGTATATCTCATTGGAGGTGATGAAATGGTCGCCGGCCTGACAGATGTTGAAGATGGCATAGAAGTTGGCAGCCTGACCGGATGAGGTCAGCACAGCACCGACACCACCCTCCAGCGTGGCAATCTTCGCTGCCACTGCATCGTTGGTGGGGTTCTGCAGCCGGGTGTAGAAATAGCCTTCCTTTTCCAAGTCAAACAACTTCGCCATCTCGTCAGAGTCATCGTACTTGAAGGTCGTGCTCTGAATGATGGGCAGTTCTATGGGTTCTCCGTTCTTGGCTTTGTAGCCGGCCTGTACGCAAAGCGTTCCTTGTTTCAGTTTCTTTTCCATGTTATATTATTATATTCGTATTATTATTTATCAATCAAACGTGAAGTAGAAGTCGGTGAGCCAGCAGAGCGACTTCTCCTTGGTGTCCGACTTGAAGACGAAGAAGATAGCGTGTTTGCCCGCGAGGTCGTTCTTTTTAGCCTCGTCGCTGATACCTATCGCCATCGTCCTGATTTCCTTTGGCATATCTGCCTTCAGGTCTATCTGCCCGATCTTCTTGCCGCCCTGCGAGGTCCACGGACGGTCCATCATCACCTCGATGGTGCCGTCAACGCCCTCGGGGACAAGGCGTAGGCAGAGCATCAGATTCCCCTTGTTAGCCAGACGCTCAGCATCGAAATTAAAGTACTTATAGCCCACAATGCTGCCGTCGGTATTGTTGACTACGAAGTTGGTGTTGTTGCGAATGTCGTAAGGTGCATCGAACTTATCGCTATCTCCATAGCCGGAGGCCACATACGAACCGTAGAACGTGTTGTTGGGCCATTCGTGGGTAGCAGGTTTCGGACCTGTGTACCAGCAGGCAATGCCTGCCGAATGGCGCTCGAAGGGGTCGAGACCGTTCAGCGCGAAGCCGTTGCTGTTGTATTCGCCCTCGCTGATTTCCACCTTGCCGCCCTTGCCTTCCTCTACCTTCACGCTGATGGGTGCCACCATTGCCTGACGGGCGTATTCGTTGGTACCCGTCTGACGATGATAGAACACATACCACTGGCCGTTGATTTCGCAGATGGAGCCGTGGGTGTTGCCGTCGGGCGTTGCCGAGGCTATCACGTTGCCCTGTTCGTCCTTCTCGCGGGCACGTCCGTCGATAATTGTGCCGCCGTAGGTCCAGGGACCCAGCGGATGGTTGCCGTAGCAGTAGGCGAGGGTATAGTTGGAGGTGGGCAAACCGAACTCGCCGTCCTCCGTGAAGCGGCTGTAGATGAAGACATACTTGTCCTTGATTTTGCGGATGCTGGAGGCCTCGAAGAACTTGAAGCGTCCTGGCTGGTTGCGCCCGCTGATCATGTCCTCAACAATCTTCGTGCCAGGCTTCACAGTAGCCATTGTCATCGGGTCGAACTCAGCAGCATAGCTGCGCTCAAAGCCCCAGTAGCCATAGACGCGGCCGTCGTCATCGACGAAGACGGCAGGGTCGAACTGTAGCACGCCATCCACCTTATTGGGGTCGTCCTTGCTCCAGTTGCAAACCTCAAAGGGACCGTCAGGGCGAGAACTCTTAGCGATGAGTCCGTTGCGGTAACCTGTCTGGTCGTTGGGGAACAGATAGTAGGTCTTGTTGCCGTCCTTGTCTGTCACCAGTGTCACGTCAGGGGCATACAGCACGTCGGCAGTACCAGCAGAGTCAAAAGGCTCGCCGTCGCGGTTCTTGTCCACCACGAGGATGACGCCGTCGTAGCGCCATTTGTTCAGGCTATCGACAGAGGCTGACCACACCACCTGGTCGCGTCCGCAGTAGGCATCAATCAGGTCGTCGTGCGAGCCATAGACATAGACGCGGTACTTACCCGGCTGGTCGGGGTCTTCAAACACGTAGGGCTCGCCGTCGGGGATGTGCTCCCACAAGGGCATATAGGGGTTGCCGACGGTAGTGAGTTCCGATGACGTCGTTGTCTCTGCCTTCTGACTGCATGAGACGCTCATCGCTGTGCAGCATGCGGCTGCAACGATTAAGTTCAGGGCTTTAGCTTTCATCTTCTTATATTATTACCTTTTTACTTTTTTACCTTCTTACCTTACTTTATTTCCATTCAGAAAGATTGGCGACGGCTTCCACCTTGTTCTCCGTCTCGTCATCCAAGGCAGGGAAGAAGTCAAGGCCCGTCAGCCGTTCTATCTCATCAACCGTGCAGACGGCATCTGCCACTGGCTGCTTCTTGCCCTCATTGCGGAAGACGAAACCGATGGCCTTGGCCTTCCCCTGGCGGCACAGCACCACCTTGAAGAAGGCATCAGGTACCCACACCTTGTTCTTGCCGATAGTCTTCTGGTTAACGGCATTCTGATAGATAGGACCGCAGACGATGTCGATGGCACCGTACTCACGGGCCCAGTCACGACAGCGCATCTCCACGTCGTTCCATTCGTATTTGTTCAAACCGTGGTTCTGTGGACAGATGTTGGTAAAGAGGAACGACTGTTCCATAGCCAGCTTGTCCCACTTGTTGTCGCCGGCTGGACACATGTGTCCCCTGTCGTAGCGTGAGTTATAGTAGTCGTTGTCTGTCGCCCGAGGTGCTTTCACGTCGCTATCCTCTGTGAACACCTCACCGCTGCGCTGGTTCTTCCCGTAGGTATGAGCTTTCGTCAGATGCCAAGCCACCCAGTTGGGCGTCTTCGTCTGCTGGTTATATGACGTTGTGTAGCCCCGTCTGTGCAGAATCTGCTCAGGACGGTCCTTTAGTGGTGCCGGAATCTCGTACAGCCGCACCACCTTCGCCTGCTTGTCATTAGTCTTTTGGGAAGCATCTGTCGTTAGCTCCCTTTGTGTCTGTGCATCATAGAGGCCATTCGTTTGTGTTGCCGTCTGCTGCCGTCTGTTCTCTTGGCATGCCGACAGCATCATCACCAGTGCCAGCGCCAACCATATCTTTCTAATCATATTACCGTTACCTTGTTACTTACTGGTTTACATCAGTCCGTCAATGGGCAGCTTCGCTTCTTTACGGTAGGCCAGTCCTGTCACCACGCAACAGAGTTCGCCCTGCTGGTTGGTAATTCGTACATCGACGTATGGAATCTTGTGGTGGTTGTACACTTCCGTAGCCTCTGCCGTCAGCGTGTCACCAGCCTTGGCACTGCGTAGGAACATAATATTATTCTCAATGCCGAAAGTGATACCCTCATGACTGTTCATGACGGCTGCCAGCGCAATGTCTGCCAGCGTGAAGTAAGCACCGCCCTGACAGACGCCGCCGGCATTCAGGTGTTCGGGTGTCACCAGCAACTCGGCACGGGCATATCCCTCACGTATTTCTTTTAATACACACCCGCTGTTGGCTGCAAAGCGGTCGTTTTGTGATAAGAACTCTTTTAGTGTCATCGTTGAGTTTTTTCTTCTGCGTATTTAGTAGCATGAAAAAAATGATTTGAATGATGTGACTTATAGTGCCTCCGTTTCATCGGCAGACAGCCCTAAGCTTTTGACAATGATATCCAGAGGTACACCATTTTCCTTCAAGCTGCGGGCATTGGATAATCGTTCTTCTGCACGCCCCTCTGCACGCCCCTCTGCACGCCCCTCTGCACGCCCCTTGGCTTCGCCTTCTGCACGTCCCTTGGCTTCGCCTTCTGCACGTCCCTTGGCTTCGCCTTCTGCGCGTCCCTTGGCTTCGCCTTCCTTTCGTCCTTTTATTTCAGCTTCTAGGATTTTTGTCTTAACCACGTCGGTGTCGCGTACCAGTGTATCCAGGTAATAGTCGTACTCACGTTGCTCTTCGGGAGACATGCGAAGATACTCTAGGCGTTCACGGGCCTCGCGGAGGCCAGGAACAGTCGTGTCAGGCTTGATGTACTCGTCCTTCAGGTACTGCATCCATTCCTCTAATGGCGTGACTGCCAGCTTGTTGAACTCGTTCACGCGGATGACGTAGTACTCGGGGAACACGTCCTTGGGATTAAGTACTTGCAGGTCGTCACGCTCGTAGGCCGTCAGTTGCAGAATGTCATCGGTGTGAACACCCGTCAGAGTTGTCTGTCCGTGGTACAGGTAATCTGCCCCTTCTCCCAATTCAAAGTAGAGGATGTTGATACTATATACCTTCTTCACGTGCTCGTAAGTTTGACCGCTGCCAATGTGCTCCGTCACTGCCTTTGCAACTCCGTAGAGCATGCGTTGAAGGTAGTCAAGCTCACGTGTTTGCTGTATCTCGACTAGGATTATCTCGCCCTTTGAGTTCTTTGCCTTGATATCTACCCGGTTGAACTTGTCGTTGCGTGACTCTTTGTTAGATTCACTTTCCAACAACTCTACAATAGTCACCTTCTCATTCACCAAAGTGGAGATAAGTCCCTCGAAAATGACAAAGTCGGCCTTATTGCGAAGCATGTACTTCGCAGCCCAGTCAAAGCGTATGAATCTGTTTTTCTGCATATCCGTTGCGTTATTATCACTGCAAAAGTAAACATTATTTTCCAATCCACAAAATTTTCAGTATAAAAATGACTCTGTCATCTCTTCAATCAATATTTGATAGAATTACTTCAATATCATGTTGATGACGGCAACGATGTCATCTACGTCAATCTTGCCGTCGTGATTAATGTCAGCGGCACTCTCTGAGAAACCAGCGTCCGGCTCGCCCAGGATTTTGTTGACGATAGAAACCACGTCGGCCACGTCCACCAACTGGTCGCCATTCACGTCGCCGGGCAATTCCACGACGACGGTGCGCTCGTAGGGGCCGAGGTCACGGGCTGAGCCGCTGACTTTCCTCTGTAAGAAGGGATAGTCCTGTACCAGTTGCTGCCATACGGGCAATGCGTCATCCAGTGCGTCGTTGCCGGCATCCACCAGTTTGCTGTCAGCAGCCAGCCGGCCGAACTTCCGTGGCATGGCGCCGTAGATGTCTCGCGGCATCAGCGCGTCGTCCTCGTCCAGCGACAAGTAGTCATCGTGTGATACCCCCGTCACCAGATGGTTCGTCCAGCCATTCTTTGACATGGGTGCTGCCAGCGCATTATAGTCATCATAGCCGACAGCAATTTCCTGTTTCCCCAGACATACATTATTATAATATAAGGTGTTGGCATCCGAGCCGCCACTCTCGAACATGTAGTCGTAGCTGTTGTCAAAGGCCAGACAGCCTACCAGCACGTGGCCACCTTTGTGGTTGTTGCAGTCGAAGCCCTTTACGCTGCTTCCGTTGTTACAGCCGAAGGCGATGCAGTTGAAGGCATAGTGGATGCCTTTCGAGGAACCGCCCGTGCCGTTGCCACCCAGTTTGATGCCATTGCCATTGCCAGAAAACGACATCGAGCCAGACTTGGTGATATAGTCCTTCACCCATGTGTGGTCAGCAGCCTTACCCGACTCCCAGGCCCAGCACTCGGCCAGCACAACGTCGTAGTCCGTCTCGAAGAGATCCCATGCATCGTCGCTGTTGTGCCATGCCCGGCAACGGATGAAGCGGTTGCCCCGTCCGTTATGCATCTTGCAGGCAAAGCCGTCGGCGTCCGAACCGTAGTTGGAGTCGTAGTCGCAGTTGTGGTGTGAGTCACAGTCAATGATGTCGTTATAGGAGCAGTAGGTTCCGTCGTTTTCGCTGATACCAGGGAAAGTATCGCTGAATGTGTGGCCGAAGCCCAATTGCAGGCCCGTGTCAAGGTTGTAGGAGAACTTGCAGCGTTCGACGCGGTTGTGCGAGCCTTCGAGCTTGATGCCGTTGTCGGCGGCATGGGTGATGTGGAGCCCGAAGAGCCACCAGTAATTGCCGGTAATGAGCAGGCCCCGGTCGCCTACCATCTGTTCGCGCAGCTGTTCCTCGAAATCGAAGACGGGTATTTCGTTCGCGTAGGCACGGATGACGATGGGGCTTTCAGCCGTTCCCGATGTCTTGATGCGGATGGTGTATTTGCCATCCGTATTCTTGGCAGGAGTGTACTTGCCGCCACGGCAGACGATGTGTGTGCCTGGCTGCGCCTTGTTGACGGCAAATTGCAGGTTCTGCCAAGGCTTCTCGATAGTGCCGTCGCCCGTCTGGTCATTGCCGCTGGGAGCAATAAAGACTGTGTTGATTGCTGTAGGGAAAGCCTTTGTGGGTACAGGAATCCCCTCAGTAACGTATGTCGGATCGTCGGGTTCCTCTATGGGGTGGCTGGTGACGGTATTGAGCGTAAAGGTCACGTCATCGATATAGATGGTGGCACTTTTGCAGGTAAAGCGTATCAGCACTTGTGTATCTTCTTCATTGGAGTTGCACTTGAAGGTGCTGCTGCCATAGGACGATGCCGACGAGACGGTTGCCTCACCCAGCTGTGTCCATGTGGCACCATTGTCTGTCGATTTCTCGACCACCAGTTTTTTGCCGTTGCCTGAGCCACGGTGTGAGAAGGTCACTCGGCCAGGCTGGCAGAGGGTGGGAGAGACCAGATAGCCGTTTGTGGACATCGCTGCCCGCATGCTGTTGTTATCTTTTTTTCCATTTACACCCTTTAGTTTCCATGTGCCTGATGCTAGCGTCACGCTGGTCTCGGCTGAGGGGGCAGAGGCGGGTAGCCCGCTCTCAAAGTTCTCGGTGAGTTTGTCTTCAGCGAAGGCGCATGCCGTCACAGATAGCATAATCAGTAAAGTAATCAGTTTTCTCATTGTAGTTTGTTTTCTATTGTACATTATGCATTGTGCATTCCTTTAACGGCGGCAAAGGTACGAATAAATGAGAATAAAGCAAAGGAAAACGTGGTTTTTCTCAACACAAGGCAGAAAGTTATGCGATAATTCAGAAAAAAGTAGTAACTTTGCACGGCATTCCGAAAATGATTCGAATGTCCGTCTATTCAATAACAAAATGTAACAGTATATGGAATATATGTCAAAAGAAGGCTACGACAAGTTGGTAGCAGAACTCCGTCAGTTGGAAAACGAGGAACTGCCCCGTGTTAGGGAGGCCATTGCCGAAGCCCGCGACAAAGGTGACCTCAGCGAGAACTTCGAGTATCATGCTGCCAAGCGTGAGCAGTCGCGGCTGCTGGGAAGAATACGTTTCAAACAGCGGGTGCTGGAACATGCACGAGTCATCGACACGTCGCTGCTCGGTTCTGACAATGTAGGACTGCTTAGTAGGGTAGGGATGACGAATCTTGCTAACAACAGCAGGATGACCTATACCATTGTCAGCCCGCATGAGGCCAACCTCCGCGAAGGGAAGATTTCTATCAAATCGCCCATCGGCCAGGCTCTGCTGGGCAAAAAGGTTGGAGACGAAGTTGAGGTCAGCGTTCCAGCCGGCAAACTGCGGCTTCGCATCGAGAGCATTGAGCTATAGGAAATGAAAAATGATGGTAAATAAAAAAATCCCGCTTCAGTCAACACGACTTTCGCGGGATTCATAATGAAAGGAGGAAGTGGTACCTCCAGGAATCGAACCGGGGACACACGGATTTTCAGTCCGATGCTCTACCAACTGAGCTAAGGCACCATTTTTCGTTAGATCACTGCATTCCTTTCGTTTGCGGGTGCAAAGGTACAACAAAAAAAATAATTGGCCAAACTTTTGACCAATTATTTTTCCTTTTTCTTCAAAAAAAGCCTTTTTACGTTGGGTAAACTGTCATTTTACTCCGCTTTTCCTTTGTTCTTGAAGGCATCTTTGGTGGCCTTGATCTGTTCTTCAGCCTTCTTGTAGGCATCGCTTTCCTTGTCCATGATAACGATTTTCTGCAGACGAGCCCATCCAGCGGCATCGTAGTCGCTCACGCTGATGAAGAATCTTACAGAGAACGGTTTGCCTTCGCCGGCTATATACCCTGGTACATTAATACTCTTGCTGATGGCAATGGCGTTGCCGTCGGCATCAAAGGCAACAGGAATGAAATTGACCCATTTCGTGTCCTTGGTAGCATCCGCCGTAAAGACACCTGTCGTTTCTGCATTCCGTTTGCCGTCAAGTACAAGGTTTTTGTCGAGTTTCAGGGGCAGTCCTTCAGCGACTTCGGCAGGAATCTCTTTGCCCTCCAGCGTCTTCTCTACAGCGGGAAGCGTCTCCTTCTTGAATTTCGTGCGATTGCCTTGGGCTACATACTCTTTCATGAATTCCTTAGCTTTTTCCGGATCGCTCTTCTTCAGTTCCTCATACTTTGCATCAGCAGCGGCGTCGGCAGCCTCAAATTCTGCAACGACTTTTGGCAGTTCGCCCAGAATACCGTCGGTTGACAGGGCTGCGGCTTCTGCTTCGGCACTATTACTACTACTTCCTCCGCATGCGGAGAACACACCAGCCACGAGAGCCATTGCTCCCATGAGCCAAAGATTTCTTGTCGTTTTCATCATTGTTTTTGTTTTGGTTAATAAATATTTATCTCAACGGATTCCATCCTTGGGCTTTCAGCTCAAATTCCTGGTCGTCACGGGTGACGAGTACCTGGCCGAGACTCTCTTTGGTGATGTGGCCGATGAGTCTGACATCCTCTATCTGCTGTATCTTCTCATGATCGCCGATGGGTACGGTGAACAGCAGTTCATAGTCCTCGCCGCCGTTAAGGGCGCAGGTGGTGACGTTCATCTCCATCTCCTCTGCCATAACGGCTGTTTGGTAGTCGATGGGGAGTTGTTTCTCGAAGATGCGGCAGCCGACGTGGCTCTGCTTGCAGATGTGCATCAGTTCTGACGAGAGGCCGTCGCTGATGTCCATCATCGCCGTGGGGCGGATGCCGGCTTCGCGGAGCCGCTGGATGATGTCGCCGCGGGCTTCCGTCTTCAGCTGGCGCTGTAGCAGGTATTCCTTGCCAGCGAAGTCGGGCTGGAAATCGGGGAGGGGGGTACCCGGCGGAAAAACGCCGGGAGTGGTGGATGAGGCGCCGGGAGTGGTGGATGAGGCACCGGGAGTGGTGGCTTTCTTTTTTGCTTCTTCCACCATCTGGTAATAGACGGCCTTTTCGCGTTCCAGGAGCTGGAGGCCCATATAGGCAGCACCGAGGTCGCCGCTGACGCAGATGAGGTCAGTTTCCTTGGCTCCGTTGCGATAGACGATGTCCTCCTTGCGGGCTTCACCGATACAGGTGATGCTGATGGCCAGCCCTGTGTAGCTGCTGGTCGTGTCGCCCCCCACGATGTCAACGCCCCATTTGTCGCAAGCCATGCGCAGTCCGCTGTAGAACTGTTCCAGGTCTTCTACGGAGAAGCGCTTGCTGAGAGCCAGTGACACAGTCATCTGACGAGGGGTTCCGTTCATGGCAAAGATGTCGCTGATGTTGACCATTGCCGACTTGTAGCCCAGGTGCTGTAGGTCCATGTACGTCAGGTCGAAGTGAACGCCCTCCATCAGCATGTCTGTGGTGACGAGCACTTCCGTGTCGGGGTAGTGAAGTACGGCGCAGTCATCCCCCACGCCGTACTTTGTTGATGCATTGTTAGGCTTGATGTCGCCAGTGAGGCGGTCTATTAGCCCGAATTCTCCTAATGATGCTATTTCCATTGATTGTTGTTTTGTTTGTTGTTGTGGCACAGCAACATACGGAACACATTAGCTGCGCTTAATCATTTCGCGCATGATTTCAGTCATCAGCGGCTGGGCCTTGTCGGCAGCTTCCTGCACCTCCTCATGACTTACCTCAACAGGATTGTCGAAGCCGCCCAGGTCGGTGACGACGCTGATGCCGAAGGTACGGATGCCGCAGTGGTGGGCCACGATGACCTCAGGATCTGTTGACATACCAACGGTGTCGCCACCCAGCGTGCGATACATCTTATACTCAGCAGGAGTCTCGAAGGTCGGGCCTGTCGTGCCGACATAGACGCCATAGACGAGACGAATCTTCTTCTCCTTGGCAATCTTCGTGGCCAGATTGATGAGTTCGTGGTCGTAAGCCTCATGCATATCCGGGAAGCGGGGACCCGTGGGGAAGTTCTTGCCACGCAGCGGATGCTCGGGGAAGAAGTTGATATGGTCGGTAATGACCATCAGGTCGCCAATCTTGAAGGCGGGATTCATGCCACCGGCAGCATTCGACACGAAGAGTGTCTTGATGCCCAGTTCGTACATCACACGGA
>JAEEGL014667898.1_pt1 | contig 12142 bp, 11 predicted proteins | sample 9134231 | NCBI WGS metagenome assembly JAEEGL01 (sample SAMN16246548, study PRJNA631951) | gut metagenome | biome: gut microbiome; feature: rumen; material: fiber-attached | host: Bos | place: Iran: Karaj | collected 2018-10
AGTAACTCCATCAATGGAAGAATTAATACTTGATGAACCTCAGGTGGTAAAACAAGGTTCAAGATGTGGAGTGAGGCTAAGAGCAAAAGCACCGTCAGTACATATGATAAGAGCAGATATAGAAACTGAAGTATCTCCTATTGTAGGTAGTGAGAAACAGTCTGAAGATTTAGTTAATTATTTACTTTCAGAATTTGAAAATGATCCTAAGAAAATATGGGAATCAAATATATTTGGAAAAAATCTTCACGAACTTGTTAATGAAGGTTTACAAAACAAACTCTCTCGTATGCCAGAAGATGCTCAAGGCAAACTTCAAGAAACGTTAGAACAAATTATTAATGAGGGGTCAGGAGGATTAATTTGTATTATTCTATAACAAAAACATATCAAAAAAGATAAAGTAAAAATTAAAGTAGAAAAGTAGAAAAGAAAAGAGGAAAAGAGGAAAAGAGGAAAAGAAAAAAACAAAAAATAAAAAATAAAAAAAGTAAAACAAAAAAGAATTGGCAATTATATTTGCCAATTCTTTATTCTTTCTATTGCTTCAATTGTATTTTCTCTATTTCCAAATGCTGTTAGTCTAAAATAACCTTCTCCATTTGGTCCAAAACCAACACCCGGAGTACCAACTACACCTACTTCTTCTAATAATCTATCAAAGAAATCCCAAGACTTTATTCCTTCTGGTATTTTTAGCCATACATATGGAGCATTTACTCCACCATAGACTTTTAATCCTTTTGATTCTAATCCTTCTCTTATTATTCTAGCATTTTCCAAATAATAGTTTATACTTTCTTTTATTTGTTTCTGACCTTCAGCTGTATAAATTGCTTCTGCACCTTTTTGAGTTATGTATGATGCTCCATTAAATTTAGTACATTGTCTTCTATTCCATAATTTATTTAATTGTATTGATTCTCCATTTTCAGTATATCCATTCAATTCTTTTGGAACTACTACATATCCACATCTCACTCCTGTAAACCCAGCTGTTTTTGAATAACTTTTAAATTCTATCGCAACTTCTTTTGCTCCTTCTATTTCATAAATACTATGAGGAATATTGTTTTCTGTTATAAAAGCTTCATATGCTGCATCATATAATATAATTGCTTTATTTTCTTTAGCATATTCGACCCATTTCTTTAGCTGTTCTTTATTTAATACTGTACCTGTTGGATTGTTTGGGAAACATAGATATATAATATCAACTTTTTCACTTGGTAATTGTGGTTCAAAATTATTCTCTGCGTTTGTTGGTAAGTATACTATATTCTCATACTTACCTGTTTCTTTATTATATGTTCCACTTCTTCCTGCCATAACATTTGTATCAAGATACACTGGATACACAGGATCTGTAATTGCTACTTTGTTATTTATTGAAAAAATATCTCCTATGTTTCCTGTATCACATTTAGCACCATCTGATACAAATATTTCATCAGCTTCTATATTAATACCTCTACTCTTGTAATCAAGTTCAACTATTTTATCTCTTAAGAAATCATATCCTTGTTCTGGTCCATATCCTTTAAAAGTGTCAATATTTCCCATCTCATTTACAGCATCATTCATCGCTTTACATACACATGGAACTATTGGTAAAGTTACATCACCAATTCCAAGTCTAATTATTTTTTTATCAGGATTTGCTTGTTTATATTCATTTACTTTTTTAGCTATTGTTGAAAATAGATAACTTGCTTGTAAATTTAAATAGTTTTCATTAATATTAATCATATTCTTACCCCTCCTTCTATTTATCTAATTCTCCTTCAAAAACTGTCACTGCAGGCCCTGTCATATATATATGATTATCATCATTCCATTCTATATTTAATGGTCCTCCAAGTAGTTCTACGGTTACTTTTTTATCTACATATCCATTTAAATTGCAGGCAACTGCAGTTGCACATGCACCTGTTCCGCATGCTAATGTTTCACCTGCTCCTCTTTCCCAAACTCTCATTTTAACTGTGTTTTTGTCAATTAATTCTATAAATTCAATATTTGCTCTTTTAGGAAAATGTTCATCATTTTCCAATATAGGTCCATATTTTTCTATATTGAAATCTTTTACATTATCAATAACAGTTATTGCATGAGGATTTCCCATTGATACACAAGTGAATTTAAATTCTCTGTCATCAGCTTTTAAAATCAGATTCTTAACAATATCTTCTTCTGACTTTACTGGTATTTTTTCTGGTTCTAAAATTGGTTCTCCCATATCTACTCTTACACTTATAACTTTTCCGTTCATTATATTAAATTTCAGTATTTTTATTCCAGCTAATGTTTCAACTGTAATTTCTTCTTTATTTGTTAAACCTTTATCATAAACAAATTTTCCAACACATCTTATACCATTTCCACACATTTCAGCTTCACTACCATCATAGTTAAACATTCTCATTTTAAAATCAGCAATATCGCTGTCACAAATAAGAATTAATCCATCTGATCCAATTCCAAAGTGTCTATCACTTACATATTTTGATAATTCTGATGGATTACTAATTGTTGTTCCACTTTTCCTTGTACAGTCAATATAAACATAGTCATTACCTAATCCATGCATCTTCGTAAACTTAATCATATATGCCTCCTATATAAACAATTATTAAATATTTTATCGATAAAAGGACGACCAGAAATGATCGTCCTCAAATTTTCTTTTTATTAATATCCTGGTTTTTCTAATAATTTAAACATATTTCTCTTATATTCTTCAACACCTGGTTGATTGAATGGATTAACTCCTAATATATTTCCTGACATTGCACAAGCAAGTTCAAAGAAATAAATTAAATGTCCAATTGATTCTTCATTTAGTTTATCAATATTAATTACTATATTTGGAACTTCTCCTGTAACATGAGCTTGTATTGTTCCTTCCATTGCTTTTTTATTAACATAGTCTAATGTTTTTCCAGCTAAGTAATTTAATCCATCTAAGTCAAAGTTATCTTTCTTCATTGTAATATCACTATTTGGTGTTTCTATGTTTAAAACTGTTTCAAACAAGTTTCTTCTACCTTCTTGGATATATTGTCCCATAGAATGTAAGTCTGTTGTAAAATCAACACCTGCTGGAAATATTCCTTTTAAGTTCTTTCCTTCACTTTCTCCATATAATTGTTTCCACCATTCTGTAAAGTAATGAAGTTTTGGTTCATAATTAACAAGTATTTCAATATTCTTTTCTTTATTGTATAGAATATTTCTTGCTACAGCATATTTATAACAATCATTATATTTTAGATTTTTATCAGCATATTTTACTTGAGCTACTGCTGCTCCTTTCATTAACTTATCAATGTCACAACCAGCAACAGCTATTGGAAGTAATCCAACTGCTGTAAGAACTGAATATCTTCCACCAACATTATCTGGCACTACAAAAGTTTCATATCCTTCATCAAGTGATAATTTCTTCAAAGCTCCTTTTTCTTTATCTGTTGTTACATATATTCTTTTTCTTGCTTCTTCTACTCCATATTTATTTTCTAGAAGTTCTCTGAATATTCTAAATGCAATAGCTGGTTCTGTTGTTGTTCCAGATTTTGAAATAACATTTATTGAAATATCTTCATCTTGAATTAAATCAATTAAATCTGTTACATAATTTGGGCTTAAATTGTTTCCAGCATATAAAACTTTTACACCATTTCCTTTTTTCATATTATTGAATGTGTTTGTTAAAGCTTCTATAACTGCTCTTGCTCCTAAATAAGAACCACCTATTCCTATTACAAGCAAAATTGAAGAATTCTTTTTTATTCTTTCTGCTGCTTTTTTAATTCTTGCAAATTCTTCTTTATCATAATTAGTTGGAAGGTTTTTCCAACCTACAAACTCTTTTTCATCATCTGCTTTTGCATTTAATTCATCATGTATTTTTGCTACTTTTTCTTGATATTCCATAATATCTTGCATTGATATCTTTGTATTATCTAAGTTTAAATTTAAATTTGCCATAATTTTCACTCCTTTTTATTTCTAAAAATAGTATATTGTTTTTGTTATTTATTATAACAATTTTTCTCATTATATATTATTTTTATTTTACATACAAGATAAATAATTATTATTTTTAAAGATATTATTCTAATTGAATTTTTAATTGACTATCTATATGATCAATGTTATAATAGCACCACTACTATGAAAGGAGGATCTCCTGATGGCAGCAAAGAAACGGTTCTCGGGCACTCATGCTGACCGGACCAAGCGCCGCGCCGCTGATGAGGCGCGCAAGCGTGCGGAAAAGAAAGCTCGCCTGCAAGCCAAAGGGCTCACTCTTACTCCGAGTGGAAAAGTCAAAGCCACTGGGTAAAGTAAGATGATTGAAGAGTCCGAAATGAGGTAGCGCTCTATTCCCGCAGTGTGGGGATGGAGCGCTGTTTCTTTTTATCTTTGTCGTTTTTTTACATTTTTTGTCGTACGATTTTTCTTTACATTTCAGCATTTGCAGTGTATTATGTGTTCTATAAATTTATAGAAAGGAGCATTACTATGCAAACAAAATTTAATACGTACATGAATGAGCTAAATGAAATTATAAAAAAGATAGATTCATTTCCATCCGTAAATAGTATTTCATCAAATCAATTGAAAGTGTATAAAAAATTAATATTGCGAAAAGAATACCTACAAAAGAAAATAAATCAAATGCTAAATAAAAGAACAGATATAATTGGAAACTATAATGATAAAAACAGAGCCTGGCTCGCATCTGATATGAACTGTAGAAAATATGCAAGACTTGAAAGCCGTGCAGCATATAAACGAGACTTAGCATTATATAGATCAGGTTTTATTTTAAAGAAGCCTATTCCCCCTTTAATACAATCTATTAAGAGTTATATATCTGAAAAATTTTTAAATCCTATTTTCTCAAAAATCCCTTTTATAAAAAAACAATTGAATACAAACTTAGAATCTATAAAAAAGAAATCCCCAATTTATCAAGGACTTCAAAAGAGTCAAAATTATATTCACAATGATTTACCCATATCTATAACAAAAGCTGCTATATCTGGGACAAAAAAATGTATTGTTTCTTATAGAAGATTTTCTAATTACCTTCATTCCTTTAAAAGAAGTATTTCTACTTCATCTCCAATTAGAACTTTATCTTATATTTTAAATCAAGCAAAACTTGAAGCTGATTCAAATTCCAATCCAAATCAAATTCATAATCCATTTTTATCAAGAATAAAAGTTAACCCTCAAACATTTGAATATTTTGATAAACAAATACAGCAAACTGGATATTATGGAACAGGTAGGCCTATTATTTCTAATTCTTCGACTTCTTATTTAAGTCATTCCAAATCTTTTGGTGCACGATAAATTGTCAAATACACATATATTATTTTCATATTTAAAAATAATAAAAAAAAGACAATATAAAGATTTCTTCTTTCTTTATATCATCTTTTTGGAGCTACTAGGCAGAATCGAACTGCCGACCTACAGGTTACGAATCTGTTGCTCTACCAACTGAGCTATAGTAGCATACCATCTAATACTATCATATAATTTTTAACGTTACAATAATTTATTAAAGAATTTTATTAATTATTTTTCTCTTTTTATAAAAAATTAGGAGTATATTCTACTCCTAATCTCCCCATGTTTTTATAATTGCTTTCATATCAAAATGAAGTACTTTTTCTTCACCTTCTTTTTCCTTTTTATACTCTTCTAAGTAATGATCAAATATTGCATTATAAATTGTATCTGCATATGCTTTTGGTCCATCTTCTTTTAGGTGAATTCCATCAGCATAAAAATATTCTGGATGGCTTTTTGATGTTTCTTCCCATTCAACTATATGAATATTAGGGTAATCTTTGGCAAATTCTTTAAATCTTTCATTAAACTTTGGATCATCGGCTCCAACAGCATCTACCCAGTATATCTCTCTATCACCTACTATATCCATTAACCCTTGACATGTTCTGTCAGAATAATCTCCATTATTACCTAAAGCAAGAATTAATGTATCACTTAATTTACCTTGGCTTTTTAATTCATTTAATAATGGTTCTGCGCCTACAATTGATCTTGAAACTTTTCCATCAAAGTATCCATTTGGAAATTTCTTATATAATTCATCCACTGTTCCTAATAGTACTGAATCTCCAATTCCTACAACAGGTAATTCATTTATTATTTCTTCTATTTCGCTTTCTTCTAATTCTCTATCTTCCGCTTTCATGCTCTCAAGCATTGCATTTACTTCTTGTTGTTTATCATTTACAGAATCTAAATATTCTTGATTTTTTTCTTCTATAATTTTTTCATTCTCATTTAGTTTTCCTTCAAGTTCTTTCATTTCAGTAGTATAGTCTTTTGCAGTTATAACAATAGTTCCGCTAATTACTACAAGTATCCAAATAGCAATTACTTTCACACCTTTACCTATTTTATTAGAAATTTTTAGGCTTATCAACCCATGTAAAACAAATGATATTATTAAAGTTGCAAAGATTATAGCTAATGTTTTAATTGTTTCATTTATTTCAATATTTTGCATTAAATATATTACCGGATATTGAACTAAATATATTTCATATGAACTCTTTGATAATAATTCTACTATTTTATTGTTTTTTGTTTCTCTTTTCTTTGTTTTAATCGTAGCATATCTTATTATTCTCACACTTATAAATGTTGCAATGATCATTAAGATTGCATAATTACTTGATTCTGCAGTAACTGCCCAGCATAATAAAAGCAATAAGATTGTATAAACTGTAAATAATAATGAGCAATTTTCTCTTTGAGTTTTAGATGGTTTAATATCAAATTTGTAATGTATTAATGCCATAAAAATCCCAAAAAGAATCGAGAAACTTCTTGCAAATGTATTATAATATACTGCCATGATATTTTGTGTTTTGCTTATGTATACAAAAAATGCTGTTGAAATAATTGTTAATAATCCTACTATGATAATTGAAAATTTATCATTTATTTTTTCATCTAGTTTTTTTAATACTATAAATACAATTGGAAAAACTAGTTCAAATTGCAGTAATATTGCTATGTACCATAAATGTGTAAATGGAGAATTAACAAGTCTTGTAAAATAATCTTGATTAGCTTTTAATTGCCAAAAATTATTATATCCAAATACCACTGAAAGAGTTTCTTGCTTTAAATTTATCCAATTAATAGTTGATATTTGTTTAGTTATTATAACTGTTAAAGAAACAACAATTAATAATGGTAAATATATCTTTTTAAAACGACTGATATAATATGATTTTATTGAAAAATCACTTTTCTTTAGAGCAGACATACAGTTCAAGTATCCACTTAGTGCAAAGAAAGTACATACAGCCAAAAATCCACCTTTAACAATATTTAAATGATATAAAAAAACTAATATACAAGATATAATTCTTATATAGTCTAATCTTTTATAATACTCTTTTTCCTTTGCCCCATCATGACTATTATTAAAACTATCATTTTCATATATTCTTTTATTTGTTCTTCTCCCTATAACCTCATATGTGCTTTGCATTTGTTCCTCCAATTTGCTACATCTACTTAAATATTTTTATTGTTATTTTTTATTAGTTTTTTCTGTTAAAAGGTTTTGATTTTCATCAAAGAAATTCCTTTTGTTAAAACCTGCTGTTAAAAATCTGATAAACGCTTTTCTATTTGTTAACCAATTAATTTTAACATTATTTTTAGTATTTTTAATCATTTCTGTTACTAAAAATCTTCCTACTGTTTCAGGTGTATCTCCTAAAATATTATACACCTTTTTTGTCTTCTCTGATAATTCTATTGAATCATTTACAAGAGAATGAGTTGTAAACTCTGTAATCATTATACCAGGGCTTAATTTTCCAACAATTACTCCTGTATCTTTTTCTTTTGCTTCTTGTGCTAGACTTTCTGTTAAATACGTTACAGCTCTCTTACTTGTTCCATACATATTTAATCCAATCATATGAGCATCATTACTTCCATATCCTTCAATATTATATATAGCTCCTTTATGTTTTTTACTCATTTCTTCCATAGCAACCTTAGAGCCATATATTGCCCCTTTTAAATCTACATCTATAATTGTATTAATTTCACTTTCTGTAAGTTCCCATATCGCTTTTTGAGGTTGATTAACTCCTGCATTGTTAATCCATATATCAACTTCTTGAAATTCAGCTATAGCAAATTTCATAAGCTCTTCTACCTCATTTAATTTTGAAACATCACAAGTTTTAAAAGAAACCTTAGCGCCTGATTCAATTTTATCTAACTCTTCTTTTGCGTTTATTAAACTTTCTTCTTTTAAATCACTAATTACAACATTAAAACCATTCTCTCTAAAAAATCTAGCCATATTTAATCCAAGTCCTCTGGCACTACCTGTAATTACAACTGTTTTCATTTGTTTACCTCCAAAATATAAACTATATAATAATTTTTTATAGTTTTTCAGTTTTTATTTTGTTTGTTTTTAGATTATTTATTTTATATTCTGCATACATACTCTATAAAGTTTCTTCTCTTTTTCATATCTTGACATTGTTTCTTCACCAAGGTATACAATACTAAACTCTTTAAAAAAGTCCCTTATATCCGCTTCATCAAAAAATCTTTTTAGCCTTTTATCTTTTTGCTCATATACATGTTTTTCAATTTCCATACCTTGTCCTGCCCCATGATTTATATCATTAATTGAATTAACTCTTATAATAAGATATCCATCTGGTTTTAAAATTCTTTTTAATTCTTCTATTACTTCTTTTGTTTCTTTTTCTTTAAAGTAATGTAAACTCAAATCAGCTATTATTATTTCAAATGTATTATCATCAAAAGGCATTCCATCTAGCATATTAAAACATTTAGCATCATATATTTCTGGAAAATTCTTTTTTATATTAAAGATTGCATTTTCTGATATATCACAAGCTATAACTTTTTTTCCTTTATTCACTAAATAAAATGTATTATTTCCGCTTCCGCATCCAAGATCTAGTATTGGTGTTTGGCATTTTTCAATTGTATCGCTGAATTTTTCTAACCAATCATCATATGCAATATTATCTCTATTATATTCTTTATGCATACTATTCCAATATAAAACTGTATTTTCCAATCTTTGATCTTCCATTATTTAACTCTCCTCCTGCTCTTCCATATTTTTAATTCTTTAAAATTTTCCAAGTGTTAAACTTTTTACTTTATTATCTTATCTATACACTGTATTATCATTTCATTTTTTGTTTTTGTGCTTCTATAGCAATCAATTATATTTAAATCTTTTCTTTCACTATATACATTTAGTAAAATATCATTTCTTTGTATTGCTTTATCTATATCTAATAATCTTGCTTTATTATTATCATTTGTATATAACTCCGGATATTTTTTTGCTATTGTTTGCAGAAAAATTATATCATCATAACTATTTAATAGTTCGTCATACGTAAGTTTATACTTTTTTAAGATATTTTCTAATTCTTCTTTTTCTGTAAATTTCATTACATCAATAGGAGAACCATCAAAAATCAATATGGCATTTTCATCCTTCTTATACATTTTAATGTATTTTCGTTCATTTTCTAATTGGGTTTTTACTACAAGTTCAATAAAAGACATCTTTCCTAATGTCTCAGAATTAATTCCGTTACTTATCAGAAAAGTAGGAGTCTCTTCAACAATAATTACCTTATATCTTTTTTCTTCCAAATAATTTTGTATTACATCAAGTGATGTTGTTTTGCCAGCACAAGCCCCACCAGTTACTAACAATTTTTTCATACATCTTTATCCTTTCAAAAAAAATATTTCTATTTATCTATTGTTTATATAATATTCAAGTATTCTTTGATCTCTTACAATGATAAACTTCGTTGAATATACAGATTGGTACTCCGATTTAATTAATTTATTATAGCAACCTTTAATCAGTTCTAATGCTTTTTCTGGTGTTTCCCAGAATAATACAGCACCTTCTTCTTTTTCTTCTTGAGTCACATGTAATTGGTTTGTATCTTCTATTACTTTGCCTACAAATACATTTGATGTTTGTTTGAAATTTATTTTGCTTTTGTATTCTTCTGTGATTCCTAATTGTTTTATTATTTCTACTTTGCATCCTGTTTCTTCAAGCACTTCTCTTTTAAATGTTTCTTCAGGTAGCTCATTATCTTCTCTTCCTCCACCTGGCAATTTATATTCGTTTTTCTTGGATTTATAAAATATTGCAATTTTACCATCATCTCTTAAAACTATTCCTCTTGATGCAAATCTTTCTTTTGGATTTGTTAATTCTTGATATTGTTCTCCTATATCATTATCAGTTACAGTACAAATCAAATTCATTTTTTACCTCTTTATCTTCTTTTAGTTCTATTTTTTCTATTTTAATTCTATTTTAATTTTAATTTTTCTTTTTTTATTATTATATTATACCAAAATAAAAAATAAAAGATTATCTATAAATTACTTTAGATAATCTTTTTATAATTTGTTACATCTTGAAATTAATTTAGGCTAATAGTCTTTGCATTATTATTTATTAATCTTTCTTTTTGAAAAATATTCTTCTAATGTTCTCTTTTAATCCGTTTCCTAGTATCCCAATAACAGTTTCATATAAATGCTCAGCTTCGCTTCCATCCATACTTAGTTGTTCCATAAATTTTTCTATCATTTTTTCTTTGTTTGCATTTCCTACAAAAAATGTATCTTCAACAATACTATTTATAATAGTACATTTTCCTTCATCAAATCCTGTTTGTTTTTTTAATTCCTCAATAAAATCTGCCTTGTTCATTTTATACTACCTCCTACTTCATTCTGTTTTTTCGTTTTTAATTCTTTTTATTTATTATTTCTCAATAACAATTAATTTACTTCCTGCACCATTCAATTCTATTACATTGTTAGATTCTTCTGTATTAACAGCATCGATAAGTTCATTTTTTAATCCTTTTAATAAAGTCTTATATTCTGTTCCTTTTGGTAATTTTACTCTTGCTGTTGAATTAATAGTATTTACTTCAAGTGTTCCATCTAATTTATCATAATCAGCTTCTATATCACATTTTGTTGTATTTAATGTAATAGCTCCTTTTGAGTTCTTAACATTTAAGTATTTTAAATCACCATCATATTCTAATTGTTTGATATCTATGTTTACTATATTTAATGTCTTCATTTTTGATTTTAATTCAATATCTTCAATGTATTTTTCTGGTATATACATATTAATTCTTATATCTGATACTTGTTCTTTACTTTTAATATCAACATCCAATTTATAGTATAATTCATCAAATTTAACTTTAAACTTTTCAGATAGATTTTCCTCTTCATTTGAGAGAATTTCTATTTTTACTTTTTCTTCAGCATTTGATATTATATTTAATTCATTGATTTTACAGATATTAATATCAAATTTTTTAGTATGCTCTATCTCTAGCTCTTCTACATAAGAATACTTATTCATTGGTTCAACAGTAATATTTTTTTCTTCCTTAACTAATTCATCAATTGTTGTATTAAATAATTCACTTATTAGTTTTAAGTTTTCAATATCTGGTATACCGTCACCGCTTTCCCATTTTGTAATAGCTTGTCTAGATACATTTAACTTTTCTGCAAGTCCTTCTTGCGTGAAATTATTTTCTTTTCTTAACATTTTTAATTTTTCATAAAATAACATTTTAATCACTCTCCTTAATTCAATTCTACTCTCTTTGCCATAAAAAACCAGCAAACGTATATTACAATTGAATTATTTTATGCTACTTATCGTAGCATTTTTGATATAAACTATGATATATCACTAAATACTATATGAAAATTTCTTAAAACATTATTTTAATAATTTTTCTAAAGCATTTGCATTTAATATTGTATTTGATATAAATTCACCTTTATAGAAATTAGCCCAGTTATTAAATATACATGGAGCATTTTTTGCTTTTTCTAATGTATCTATTTTTACAAAGTTTAGTTTAATCTTTTTTTCTTTTGCATAATCAGATAATTCTTTAACCTCATATTCAACATATGGACACTCATTACTATAATAAATAGTAAATTCTTTACCATCAATCTCCATCTTTCTAGCACTATCACTAAACAT
>JAEEGL015086723.1_pt1 | contig 12142 bp, 5 predicted proteins | sample 9134231 | NCBI WGS metagenome assembly JAEEGL01 (sample SAMN16246548, study PRJNA631951) | gut metagenome | biome: gut microbiome; feature: rumen; material: fiber-attached | host: Bos | place: Iran: Karaj | collected 2018-10
TAAATTAAATCTTTCTTCTTTCATTGGAATATTTATTATTCTATCTCCTTTTAATATTTTTACTGGAGGTAAATTTGAACTTTTTGTTAAATTTTTTATATTTGAATTTTTTTCTTCTTCATTTTCATAATAATTTTCTTTATTTATTGCTTTGTTTATTACTAATTTTGCTTTTTGAATTTCGTTAAATTCTTTTAATGTATATTGTTTTTTTTCTTTATTATTTTCTCCATTTTCTTTCATTTTTTCTTCTATTTCATTTTTTAATTGCATTATTTCTTCTTCATTATTTTCATATGTTAAATTATTATGTTCTTCATTTTCATTATTTTCATAATCTGTTTTTTTTATTCTTTCTATTAAAGATTGAATAGTTGTTTTTTTATTATTAACAGTATCATTTTTTATTTTAGAAGGAATTTGATTTACTATTAAATTATTACAATAAATAATTCCTAAAATTCCTAAATCAATTTGACATTTAGAATTATTTTCTAATAAATAACCAATTGTATTAAATAAATTATTTAAACCATTTTGGACTAAAATTTTTTTAGTATTTAATTCATTAGAAATTTGAATTAAATTTAATTTTTCAATTTGAGGTTGTGAATTAGCAAATTTTATTTTATATTGTTTTTCAAAAGTTGTATTTTTATCATCTAATTTTAAATTATGTTCTCTTAAAAAAAAATCAGAAAATTTCATTAAGATTCCTTCATTTGATTTTTCAGAAACATAAAACATTTTTCCAAATGAAAAAATATCAATTAAATAACCTAATTCAGTTTGGTCATTACACCATTTTGTGAATGCATTCCATATATTTGAATAAGTTAAATCTGATATTACATTAAGAGAAAAATCTGTATTATCTAATGAACTTTTTTTTCCTTTTACTGCATCTGGATTGGTTAATGCTGTGTTTACTATATCTGTAAATGAAAAATATTTTGAATCTTCCTGTTTCATTTTTTTTAATTAAATTTTATTCATTTTTTTTAATTAATAATTAATTAAATGAATAATTTGAATTATAATCAATAAATACAAATAAGAATTATAATTTATTTAAAATTCTAATCAAAGATTTTATTTTCTTGTTTAAATATTTTTTTCAATAATATTAATTTTTAAACAAAATAAACAAATCTATCAATTTAATTGTGAAATATATATAAATATAATAGGAAATGAGATGATAATTAATAGAAGGAAGAATTTATAGTTTATGATATAATTGATACATAATTGATATGTATATTGAATAAAAATTAATAAATTATTTATTAATTAGAAAATAAATAAATATAGAATAAATCTAAATATACAGTATTTTATAATAAAGAAATAAAACATTGAAATAATCAAAATATTTAAAATTGAATTGAAATGCAAATTATTAAAGAATATCATTATCGTCATTATTCTGATGATAGAGGTGGTGGTGATAGTGATTGTAATATTTTTTAGATTTTTTTATTGTATTTTCAAAATAAAAATTTTTATTTTATTAATTGATTTAAAATTAATTTAATAAAAAATTGTTTAATTTATTTTATTTAATATTTGTTTTATATTTATTCTGAAATCAAAATTTTTATTTTTTTATTTATATTTAATAAATATAAATTGTATTTATTTATCAAATAGATAAAGAAAAATTTTTGATAAAATAATTCAATGTATACAACTGGACGATTCTCAGACATTTATTTACAAATAATACAAAAAAAAGATAAAAGTTTCTATAATAACAATCTGGATTTAAAAAACATTAGTCAACCAAAAGAAAGAGCAAATAGTAACTTTAGATTTATAATAAGAAAATATACACAAAATTATTCAGAAATTATCAATAATTATTTAAAAACAGGAAATTGCATGAACTATACAATAGATGAAATACAATCATTTATTTATTGTCTTCATAGTTTATTAGTATTAAAAGAAGGATATTCTGTTGAAAATAATACAGTTGTTTATAAAGGAATATATTTCCAAATCCCAAATAATTGGGAAGTTGGTAAAGTATTTTATATTGGAGAATTTGTTTCTACTACAAAAAATAAAGAAATTGCTCAATGTAATAGTAATGGAACTATATTAATAATTACTATTAAAAATAATGGAGTAAATGGACAAGTTTCTTATTGTAGAGATATTGAAAATATTTCTTATTATCCTATGGAAGAAGAAGTTTTAATTACTGCTTTTTGTCGTTTTGAAATTACAGGAATTGATGAAAAAAATGTTTATATGAATTGTTTAGGATATTAATATATTATATTTAAATTTTGATTATTTTTCAAAAAATTTTTGTAAACTCAAAAAAAAATAAAAAAATTTTAACTATTTTTTTTAATATATTTTTCAAATACACTTTTTTTCTATTATTCTATTTTGAAAAATGTATGTTAAATAATAAATGAAAAAAATAGAAGAATAAAAAAAGGAGATTAAAATTCCTTATTTAATAATCTTCTCAAAAAGAATGAATAGAATTCGAGATAAATTATGTGGCAAGATACATGAATAAATAGAGAATAAAAGAAAATTTTTTGTGATAATTGTTAAATAGTTTTTTTTGCAAATCTTATTTTCAATAAAATAAAATAAATTTATTTATATCAAAAAAATTACTTCAAAAAGGGAATAATTTTAAAACCTCAATAAATGAATCAATTTAATATTTATTATATTAATTGTTTTTTTCATCTAATAATGTGAATTCTAAATGATAAAAAATCGATTATTGATTAAAGTAATCTTTATCAAAATCATTAAGTAAAAATTTGAATGAATTTTCTTAATAGTAGAACACTATAAAATAAATAAGAATTCATTTTTTGAATTGAATTTTAATGTATATTTTGAAAAGATTATTTAAATTAAAATTTCATTCTCATATTAATTTTTTTAATTTTAATTCCTCAAAAAGAGCAAAAATTAAAGTAAAAAAAAAAAATAAACAATGGATAAAAAAAAGAAAGTTGAAAGTTTAGTAGATTTTTATGATTTATAATCTGATGTGTTAACATATTATTTTTATTTATTATTTTAACAATATTTATATAATCCTATGAAAGAATAATTATTTTTTAAATATTATTAAATAATATATCTTTTTGAAATCTATTTTATATTTTTTTAATTGAATATACAATATCTTTTTATTAATATTTTATTAATAAATTTAAGATAAAATAAAAGTAATTAAAGAAGAACAATCATTGAAAAATCATTCAAATGATTAATATTTAATTTAAAATTTGATAATCTAAGGATTTTTAATTATAAAAAAATTAAAATAAAATAATTATTTATTTTTAAAAACTCAATTTCTCCACAAAATGATATATATATTTATCTTAAATATTATTTTATTCTTAAATTAAAAGTAAAAAATCCAAATAATTAATATTAGTCTTAAATTTCTTTAGAGTTATTATATTTTTGTTTAAATTCAGGATATTTAAATTGTTGAATTGTTTTCCATTCATCAAATTTATTTGAAAAAGTTTTAAAATTTTTTGTATAATTTGTTTGTAAATTTTCACTATCATTAATTAAATCTATTGCCATATTATCAATTTGATGTGTCAATATATTTAAAGAATTTAAAGAATTTTTAGTATCAATATCATAATTTTCAAATGAAGTATGAGTATCAGTCAAGTTTTCTTTTCTTCTTTTTTTCTTTTCCAAAATAGTTTTTTTATGATATAAAATTTTATTTGGATTTAAATTACTTCTTAAAATATGTTTTTTATTATCAGGAATTAATATTTGTCCATTTTTCTCAAAAGCTTGTAAAGTTACAATTAAACTTTTTCGATTTTCTTTTATTTTACTTACTAGATTTTTATTTGAATTATCTGCATTTTTTATACTTAATCTTGAAGGATGTGTTATACTTTGTAATGCTTTAAATTTTCTTATATCATCTCCTAATTCATCTTTTATTACTTCATTATCTGTAAATGATTTTATTTTTTCTGTTCTATAATCACTTATCAATGAATTTATATCTGGATATATTACATTTTGTCTATTTGATTTTTGGTATTTATTCATTGATTTTTGAAAGTATAATGAACCTTTTGCTATTTCAAAGAAATCATTTGGTCGTGATAATTCTAGTAATTTTCGCCTTAATTTACCTTTGTCTTTTCTTTTTGACATTTATTTTAATACTTTTTTATTTTACAATTCTGTTTTTTTTAATATTTTATTTTTTTTAAAATATAAATAATTATATATGATTTTAAAAAAATATATTTTTTTTTCAAAAATAATGTTTTTAAATTTTAATTGTTAAACTTATTTTAAATGCTTATTTAATTTTTTCATATATGATTAATAGTTATTATTACCTTGATTATTATTATTATTATTATAAGGATTTTGGAATTGGCTTTGATATGGATTATTCTGAATAGAAGAATCATTATTTCTATTAAAATTATTATTACCTAAATTGTTATTAGCAAAATTAAATACCTTTATTCCAGTATTCAAATCCTCAAAATTTGGATTATAATTAATATTATTATTATTATTATTATTATTTTGATTAATACTTTGACCCATATTTACATTTTTATTTTTTTGTAAGTAAGCTTGATAAGAAAATGGATTAGTATTTTTTGTATTATTATTTCCAGTATTTCCTTTATTCATTAAATAAGAATTATAATTAAAATTATTATTTCCTTTATTACTTGGTCCAAGGCTTTGACTTCTCATTTGACTTCTATTTTGATTTTGACTTTGATTTTGAGTATAAGGATTCTTAGCAAAATTAGCATTAGAATAACCACTTTGATCCAATTGATTATAATTTTGATTATTAATTTGTTGAGTTTTCATTTTTTGATAATCATTATATGAATATTTTTGTTTATCTTTAATTTGAGGTAAATTTCCAACATTTACACCATTAAGTAATTTAGCAGCTCTAACATACCTTGAACCATCATAATTAATGGGAGTTTTTTGAAATCCTCTATCTAAACCAGATAATTTTTGGTAAGCATTCTCAAATTTATTCATAAAAAAAGAACAAGAATCAAAAAATTTTTTTTCCTCACTTACGAAACTAGAAATTAAAGGATTTAAAATTTTATATTTCATATCTAATAACTCTTGCATTTTACGATAACAATAATTACTTAATTGAATAAAATCACTTGCTGCTCTTTTATATTTACCATCATTTCTTTCAAATTTTTCAATATCTTTTGGATTTTCTTCAATTCTCTTTTGTAATTTTTCATTTCTATCTTTAACTAATTTTTCCATTTTTTCATCATAATGATCATAAATTTTTCTTGATTCTTCTCTTTTTTGTAAAGCTGATTTTACTTCATTAAATAAATTATCCCATTCTTGATTACTAATTTGCAGAGTTTTTAAAGCATTACAACAATTTAAATAAGCATTTTCTATGTTTTTATGAGAATTACATAAATCAACTATAAAAGGAGTATAAACTGAATTTCCTGAATATGCTTTTGGTAAATTTGTATATAAATTTTGACAAAAATTACGAATTCCTGATGTTTGTGATTGAAAATTTTGTATTAAGTTTGATACATATGACATTGATGATATTGCTCCTTTTAATTCAGTTTGTTTTTCTTCAAATTCTGTGTCTACTGTACGAGGACCATTGAATAATTCATAAATTGCTTGTGTTGTTTGTGTCCAAAAGTTTGGCATTTTTTTATTTCTTTATTTTATTTTATTTATATGTTTTTTTAATTTTTTTATATATAAAGGGGTTCTTAATTTTTGTTATCATTATTTTATAATATATTGTTATTTTAATATTTAGTTATAATTTAATAATTTATATAATTAGAAAATAGATGTTTTATTAGATTTTATTGAATTTATTAAATTAACAAAAATAATAAAATTAATATATATATCTCATTTTTTTTCTTTGTTTAATTTTTATAAAAATTTAATTTAAATAAATTTAAATATTTACTCAAATGTATCAAATGAATAAAACCTTAAATCATATCTTAAAAAATCAAATAAAAAATAGAGCGAATAGTAAAAACAAAACAACAAATATAGAAAGATTTATAATGCAAAATGAAAAAAATCCAACAAAATTAACATTATTTTCAGATTATCAAAGTTTATTTAAAAATTCCAATTCAAAAAATAAAAATAAAAACTCTTCAAAAAATTCTTTTATAAAAAAAGATAATTCAATATCTAAAAATATATCTCCTAATAAATCATATAAATTCCAAAAAAGTCATACAAAAAATGTTAAAAGTATAAACAACTTTTCAAATAAATTAAAATTAGATTTATTATTAAAAAAATCTTCATCTCAAAATAAAGGAATATATAAGAGAGATAATAAATTAAATAAAAAAGAACAAAAAAAAATAATGAATAAAAGTAATTCAATTTCAAATTTAGAACAAACAATAACTACAACAACATCAACAACAATGACAATGACAAGTAAAAGAAAACAAAATTTATCAAAAAATTTTAATATAAAAACATTCAATGTAAATAATGTGCTAAATAAACCAAAGAAAAAAAATCAAAATAGAAATTTATTTCTTGAAAATCATAATTCAGTTGATTATAAAAATTATAATATTAATAGATTTAAAACAGATTTTAATGAAAATAAAATTATTAATTTAAATAAAAATAATAAAAATTCAAATAATAATAAAAATATAAATAATGATTTAGATTTAATTTCAAATGATTCTATTTTTTTTAATAGTAAACAAACTTCAAATACTGTAACAAATAATAATAGTAAAGAAAAAAATAAATCAACTATAGGTGAAAAAGATGAACAAACAATTACTTTGACTTATACTGAAGATGATAATAATGACTATAATTTTAAAAATCAATATGATTCTAGGCAAAGGAAATATAATAATAATATAATTAATAATGAAGATTTTTTAACCTTTTATCAACAAATGAATAAAAAGTTATTTGGGGATAATTAATCAAAAAACAAAAAACAATAAATTTAAATTCTGTATTTTTATCTTTTTATACTATTTATTAACTTATATTATTCTTATTATAAAAAAATATCATTTTTTATTTAAAAAATATTTTTATGCTAATTTTAATTATTATAATTATAACATAATTTCATAATTATTAAAAAACTATATTCCTTCATTAGTAAAATATTTCTTATTATTATCAATAAAAAATATTTCATCTAAAGAAATGTTTATGTTTCTATTTTTAATTAAATTGAATAATTTTATTTTTTTTAATATTTTTATTATATTTAAAGGTATTCTATTTATTTGAAATTATTTCTTGCTCAAGTTTAGTTTTTAGTTTCTAAACCAATTAATTTATCTTTCAATATATTTAATATATAAATATCTTTTTCTTTTCTCCCATCATTACTTTTTAAATTTAATTAATTAATAACATAATAATATTTTTAATAAACAAATTATCAATCAAATTACATAAATAATAAATTATAATAATTGAATAAAAAAAAATAAAAAAACAAAAAAAAAAACAAAAATGAACACATCCCAAACAACATCAATCCAACAATCAAAATGTTCATGTATAAAAAATCTCTTTTCAAAAATCTTAAATAAAAAAACCCAAAAAAAGAATAAAAAACCAGATTCAGAAGTAAACAGTGAACTAAATTACATTTTAACAAAAAAAAAAGGTTATCTCCAAATAAACAATCCTCAAAACACAATATCCCCCCCATCAAAAGTAGTATCAACAAATCGAATAAACAGTTTATCAAAATCTCGTATAAAAAACATAATATCAGGTTCAGGAATATCAAAAATAAAAAAACCTCCAATAGAAAAAAAAAAATTTTTCCATGAATTCAAAGATAAACTTCGTTGTTTCTTTTGTGGCGGACGTGGATGTAAACATGAGAATTACAAAAATAACATTTTAAACAATAACGCAATAGAAGGTCTTCACTCAAATTACATAACAGAAAATATAATAGCAAGTCAACGTCCTTGTGAGATTCTAATAGAAAAATATAAATTAGTATCAAAATTTAAAGAATTAAATATAAGTTTAATAGTAAATTTACAAAGAGAAGGTGAACATCCTTTTTGTGGTCCAAACGCATATCATTTAACAAGTGCAGGTTACTCATATAATCCTTCAGTTTTCAGTGGAGATGATATTAAAATTAAGTTAAGTGGTTGGAAAGATATGGAAGTTCCTTCTTCTATGAATTTTATGCTTGATATTGTTAAAGAAATGAGTATTGTTACTATTGATAAAAAAGGTAAGTGTCTTGTTCATTGTCATGCTGGTTATGGAAGAACTGGTGTTGTTATTGTTTGTTATTTATTGTTTGTTAGTTTAAATAATAGTGATACTGTTATTAAGAATGTTAGAAGTAAAAGAAAAAAATGTGTTGAGACTAATAATCAAGTTAAATATTGTAAAAAATTTGAAGAATTTTTAAATCATTCTAGAATTATTTTTGGAGAAAAAGTTAGTATTGATGTTTATTTGAAAAGACAAGAAGATTTACTTTTTGGAGATGAGTTAAAGAAATATGGGTTTGTTCCTAAGTTAATTGTTAAAGTTTTAGAAAAAATTACACTTTTGAAAAAAAAATATAATTTAGATTGTTTAATGATTTATAAACTTTTTCAAGGTATTTTAATTGATTGGAATGATGAATTAGAAAATATTTTATGTGCTATGAAGAAAATGATTAATAAAAGTAATTGGAAATTATTTGAAGAAACTGAAAATTTAATATTAATTATTGAATTGTTATTTGATTGGTTTGAAGATTGTGTTGAATATGTTATTAGTCTAGAAAGAACTGAAATAATAATTAATAGTATAATTTATAATGAATATGTTAATCAAAAAGAACCTTTTACTGGAAAATTTAATATTAATAATAATAAAAGAAAAGAATTTTTTGATTTTATTAAAAAAGAATATCATTGTTTTGAATATGAAATTTTATTTTATTTTTCATCTTTTTTAATTAATTTTTCTCCAAATGGAACTGATGAAGAAAATAATTTTGATAAAATGATTGAAAGAATATCATTAGAATTATTAGGATTATCATTTAGTGAAAAGACTATTAATCAAAAATATAATGATTTAACATATCCTTTAATAAAAGGATTATCTACAATAATAAAATCAATATATTTTTCATTAAAAATAAATGAATCTGAAATAAATAATAATGATACTTCTTATTGTGTAGTTTGTCCAAAAAGAAAAAATATTCCAATTGAATTTTCATATTCAAATGAAATAAAAAATTTACCAAATACAGAAAAACCAATTCTAAAAAAGAGAAAATCAATGTTTATAACATCAAATTTTAAATTTTTAAAAGGATCAGGAATATCAAAATTTTCAGAAAATTCTGCTTTTCCAATTAAAAGACAAACAACAGGAAATATTGGAAATTTATTTAATGGGAATATACTTTTACAAGATGAGGCAAAATTAAAACAAATTTATAATGTTTTAAATAAACATTTTTCAAGTAAACAAAATATTTTTATTGATGATAATAAAAGTCATTTTACTAATGAAGGAATTTCTTATTTTTCTATTGATTCATGTACTCCTGAAAAAACTTCTTCTAAGAAATCTAAACAAATTGATGAAGTTATTGAAGAAATTTTAAATAAAAATTCTAATTCTTCTTCTTATAGTAGTTCTATGGATAATAATTCTGTTAATTCTAAAAAAAGTCTTAAAAAAAGTATTTTTAAAAGTGATTTATCTCCTATTATGTTAAATAAACCTATTAAAGAAGAAAATGAAGTTAGTGAAAATAATTTTATTAATGAAGAAGATAAAAAAGAAAATAATAATAATAAGAAATTTGTAAGAAGTAAAAGTTTGTATGGAAATAATATTAATGACAATGATAAAAATACTAATAAAAAAAATATGCAACATAGAAAAAGTATAGTTGAAGAATTAAAATTATTTAATAATAGAAATTCAGATTTAGGAAATAAAATGAGAAAAAAAGGTTTAGATATGACTCAATGTAAAAATAAAAGTGATAAAGCTTTAATTGATTTAATGAAATTTATGAATAATGCTCAAAAAAATTTAAAAGAAAAATTAGGTATGAAATAAATTATAATGTGAATGAATTATATATATTATGACATTGTTTTTTCTTTAGATTACAATGTTAATTAATATGTTTATTAATATGGTTGTTTATATATATAATTAAATGTTTTAATTTTATAGTTAAAAATATAGTTTTTGTTAATAATATCTTTTTACTTAAAAAAGTATATTATTATTATATCTTTAGAAATAAACTCTATATTAATAAAAGAGTTACTACATTCATATTTTAGAATTATAAAATAAGGAATGAAATAAATAATTATTTATTATAATAAATATATATAAAATATAGGTTGTTTAAAACTTATTATATTGTTTTTATTAATTAATTAAAATTAATGTATTTAATTGATTATTATTGTTTTAGATTTTAAATATTATAATTGTTTTATGTAAAATGTTTTTAATAAAAATTATTATTTAATAATATTAAATAAATGATTTATTAGATGGAAAGATGTAATACTTATATATTAATCCTAACGAACAATAATATTATTTTAACTTATTTTTTTAATCAAAAAAAATAAATTTCTAATCATTTAAAGTTATTGAAAAAAGAATAATTATATTAAAACATATAAAAAATGAAAATTAGAAGTCTTTATTCATTTGATATATTTAGTCCATATGTTCAAATATACAATAAAAGAAAAAGAAGAAATCCAACAGGAATAGGTTTAATATTTTCGATATTAATATATATTATTTCAATTCTTGTAATAACTTATTTTATACTTAAATGGAAAAATAATACAAATATCACAATAAATTACAGTAAATATACTTTAAAGGAAATTACTGAATATGAATTTAATAAATTAAATATAATATTACAATCTGAATCTTTTAATGATACATCTAATATACAATATTCATATACATATTTTAATGATTACAATTATAGTGAAATAGAATCAAATGATTGTTATGATATTGATATAGATTATTATTCTTATTATAAATGTTTAAATTTTTCAAATAATATAACATTACAAGCTCCATATACCAATATTAGTAGACCAGAAAGAATATCAAGAAAATATTTAACAATGTTAATGTATGAATGTCCTTTTTATTTAGATTATTGTGAAAGTCCAACTGATATTTATAACAAATATTATGGTCAAAAAATTTATATTGATTTAGTATTTAATATTCCAGAAATTGATCATGATAATAGAATAAATCCAATATCAATTTCCCAAACAAAAGAAAGTTTAGAATTTAATTTTGATTATACAACTACTTATACAATTAACTTTAATTATTTAAAATATGAAAGTGATAATGGTTATTTTTTTGAAAATAAAAAAATATATTATTCTCTTGACTTTTCAAATATTGATAGAAATGAAAATAAAAGAGAATTTTTAGATCCAATTGGAATAATTTATTTCAAATTAATAAAACTAAATGGAGAAAAATATGTAAGAAATTATAAAAAAATACAAGATATAATTTCTGAAATTGGGGGAATAATTTCTATATTAAATATTATTTTTAATACAATTGTTAATTGTTTAATACTTTCATATTCAAATTATGAAATATTTGAAGAAGTTATTAAACCTTTTGTACATAAAGCATGTCAACATCAATCTTTAAGAAATAATAATATGAAATTTGATGAAAGTTATGAAAGATTTAATCAAGTTTGTAATTCTTTACATAAGAAACATATATCTTTTAATAACAAATCTAATATTTTTCAAAATTTTAACAAAAAAGATTTTTATTTTAATACTAATTATCATTATTATAATTATTCTGAGAGAATGAGTTATACTCAAATTATTAAAAATAAAATATTTTGTAATAAAGGAAAAAATGACATTTTTAATAGAGCAGATTATATCGTCAGAAAATTTTTAAGTGAAGATACAATAATAGACAACTTAATTAAAACTGAATTTTATTTTGAAAAGCAATTAAATTTAAAAGGTGTTGATATATTCATTGGTACTTTTTTTGAAAAAAAAGAAGA
>JAEEGL015191445.1_pt1 | contig 12142 bp, 9 predicted proteins | sample 9134231 | NCBI WGS metagenome assembly JAEEGL01 (sample SAMN16246548, study PRJNA631951) | gut metagenome | biome: gut microbiome; feature: rumen; material: fiber-attached | host: Bos | place: Iran: Karaj | collected 2018-10
CATTTAATTCTCTGTGTCTCCGTGCCTCTGTGTTCCAATTAATTTTTGATTAATTTTCGAACTTAATTTTTCAATAATTTCCGCCCGCAAGGGCGCCCGTTGGCCAGTGACCGTTGGTTCCGCCCGCAAGGGCGCCCGTCGAACAATGATCGTCATTTCCGCCCGCAGGGCGCACGATTTTTTAATAGATTTTGTAGGATTTCCCGCCGTAGGCGGCTCCCCGTTGTTTTCCGCCGTCAGGCTCCCCGTTGTTTCCCGCCCCTCATTCCAGGAAGGCGAAGTGAGCAGGGATATCCCCCGTAGTGGCATCCCATTTCCTCTTCCCCTCCGGACTGAAGCAGTAAACCCTTCCCGGCGACACATAGTCGCGCGCATCCGTGATGAAAATCTCCCGCGTCTTACGGTTCACCGCCAGGCCGTAAGGAATGGCGATACCCTTCTCCGTGCCGTCCGTGATGATGCTGTTGCTTATCACCTTGCGCGTCTTCGTGCTTATCATGCAGTAGCACACCTCCTGTTTTCCCGAGGTATAGTTCCATTGCGAGCCGTATGCCAGCAGCGTGTCACCGCACAGCGTCATGTTCGTGTTCGCTATGTCGAGAGAGTCCGTCACCTTCTGTGTGCGGCTGTCTATCACATACGTCTTCGAGGTCACCCCGTAGTAGTCGCCTCGCGAGCTCACCCACACATACCCGTACGGGTCCGCCTTCACACGGTATAGGTTGATGCCCGCCTTGATGTGCCGCTCCAGTCGGAACAGTTTCAGGTCAATCACCGACACACGGTTGTCGTAGTTCGGCACACGGTAGCCGCCCGAGTTGGCCACATACAGTTTGCCGTTGCACACCGCCATCTGCTCTGGCTGGTATCCCACGTGCACCGTGTCCACCACCGTCATCGTGTGCGTGTCAATCTTTGCCACGTAGCCGATGCGCGCGTTCGGATCCAGCTGTATAGGTCCTGCGAAGGAGGTCACATAGGCATATCCCCCGTTGAAGACGATGTAGCGGCAGTTGGGTATTGATATCTGTGTGATGTGCTTTGCGGTGGCGGCGTCCATCACCTCTATCAGGTTCGACCCGTTCACCACGGCATACAGTTTTCCGTCGTATATCTGCAGGTCGTTGCCCACATCGCCAAGGCTTTGCACCACGCCCGGGTTCGTCTCCCCGTAAATGTTGCGCTTGTACACGCCGCGCGAGGCGTCGTAGAAGTCGAGCGTGCATTTATTGCTGCCCATGTTGCCCTCGTTGAGCAGGTAGAATCCACTGGTGTTGCCCTCTGTGGGTTCCTCCACCTCCTCCTCGCTGTGGCGTACTATTTCCTCGTCGTCGCTGCGGCACCCCGTCAGGGCGAGTGCCGCTGCTATCATATAAATGGTGGTTTTCTTCATTTCGTAGGTGGTTTGTCTTGGGTCGGTCGTCAGACCGGGCGGTTTGGGTTTATGGTTTCTGTTTTTCTTGCAGGTGCAGGTCCACGGCGCCGCACACCTCTGTCGATGTCTCGCCAATCCAGCCGCAGTCCTGGTGTATGCCGCTCTGTATGAGCACGAAGTCGGCGCCGATGAGCTTCACCGGCTTGCCCTGGGTGTCCACCGCCCAACTGATGTCGATGGCGGAGCCGGGGTGGTCGTTGGGCATCGAGTCGGCGTATCCCCACTCATAGCAGTAGCGGGTGAAGTAAGTGCCGTTGCCGTTGGTGTCCACGGCGTTGTCGGGCAGCCGGGTGCCGCTCAGCACGAGGGTTTCTTTTGCCCAGCCCGGGTAGTAGGTCTGCGTGTGGAAACTGTTTTTCTGCATGTATCCCTCGCCGCCCTGGTTGTCGGTCCACCGTATGTAGTTCTTTATGGTGATGAAGTCCTTTCCGGGATGGTAGTTGGCATCGTTCTGCTCGGTGGCGGGGCGGTAGTAGGTCAGCGTGTAGTCCTTCACCGTCTTGGGGTTGTTGTGCTCGCTGCCCGCTATCTCATACCACTCGTCGGCGTCGGGCTTGCCGTTGCCGTTGCGGTCGTATGCCACCTTCACGATGCCCGGCTCGCTGTTTCCTGTCATGTAGCCGTCCAGTTTCTCCACCACGTCGCTGTAGAACGAGTTGCCCATGATGCGGAAGTCGCGCTCGCCGTCCACGTTGGCGATGGTGTGGTCGAAGGCGAGCACGATGTAGCCGCCGAATCCGCCCAAGCTCACGTCGCTACCCTGTGCCTTGCCCGCGAGGCGTTCCTCTGCGTCGGCTATCACACGGCTGTGGCTGTCGCCCTCATTCCAGGCGGGGGCGATGTTCGTAAACTGTCCCGGGGCGGGCTGCACGTCCACCACATGGGCTATGTAGGGCGACAGGTCCGGGCGTGCCGCCACGTCCACCGTCACCGTCTCGGTGTAGTCGCCGGCGGTGTAGCGCACCTCGTAGGTGCCGGCGCTCACGGGCAGCAGCCATGCCGTGCCGTCGTCGGCGCTCACCATGCTGTGCTGTGAGTCGGGCGAGGCCGTCAGCGTCCATGTGCCGTCGGTGGCGGCGTCGGTGCCGTGGCCTATCTTCACCACCTCTCCCTGCCGGGCATCCATCTTCCGGCTCACGTTGGTGGGACCGTCGTCGCTGTCGTTGCAGCCTGTCAGCCCCAGGGTCATCAGGGCGATGGCGGCCATTATTCTTATTGTCTTTGGCATATCATTAACTATCTTTGTTGCAATATTTTGTATTGTTTCGTTTAAGCGTTGCTTTATATCTCTATTGCGGCCTTCGCCATGAAGTGTATGCCCGGCATGGGATAGCACTGCACCACCTCATACTGCTGGTCGAAGAGGTTGTCCACCTCTGCTGTCACGCGCAGCAGGCACCCGCCTAAGTGCACCAGGCGCGACACTGACAGGTCGCTCGTGTACCACGGTTTCGAGTAGTTCTCCGCTATGTTGGCGCTTGCCTCGTAGCGCTCGCCGGTGTAGATGAAACTGTAGTTGGCTGTCCATCCGCGCCATGCGGCGCTCACGATGGCCGACGCGCTGTGCCACGGTATGTAGGGCAGTTGGCCGCCGTAGTAGGGACTTGCCGGGTCGGTCTTGTCCTGCGCCTTGTTGTAGGTGTAGGTGGCGCGGGTGTCTATGCTCACCTCTCCCGCCTGCCATCCCAGGGCGGCGCTCACGTCGGCGCCCCATATCTCGCAGTGCCCGAAGTTGAGCATCGTCCATCTGAACTGGTTGCTCGTGGGCATCGCCACTATCTTGTCGTCCACACTGTTGTAGTATAGGTCGGCTTTCAGTTCCATGCTGCGCAGCACGCCCTCCCGCCATGTCATGGTGTGCGTGGCGCCGGCGTCCCACTGGTCGGTGTACTCCGGTTTCAGCTCTTTCGACCCTATGAAGGTGTAGTAGAGGTCGTTGAAGGTGGGCAGGCGGAAGATGCGCTTGTAGAAGGCGCGCAGCACCGGACCTTTCGCGCCCCACGGCTGCCACGAGGCGGCGAGGGTGGGGGTCAGCTCGCTTTTGTGCCCCTGCATGCCTCCGTCATGGCGTATGTGGTCGGTGGCGTAGGTGTGGAGCACGCTGCCCTGCACGCTGCCCTGTCTGAAGTGCAGTGCCGTGGAGAGCGCCGTGAGCACGGTCCATCGGGTGGGGTAGACGAAGTTGGTCAGGTCGGCGCTCAGGTGGTTCCACTGAAGGTCGTTGGCCAGCGACACCGTCCATGAGTCACTCAGCGTGAAGAGGTGTGCCGCCGACGCGTAGGCCTCCTTCTGGCGGTAGTGGTTGTTGGTGTACATGGTGCTCACGTCTTCCCGCGGGTCGGAGAGGTAGTGCAGGTAGTCGTAGGCGGCCTTGGCGTTCACCTGCAGCGAGTAGCGTTCCGAGAACCGCTTCCTCATACCGCCTTGCGCGAACACGTTGGTGTCCCACTGGCGGTCCTGGTGGGTGAACTTGCCCGGCTCCTCGCGCACGGCGGCTCCGGGATAGCCGCGCTCGCTGTTGTAGAAGTATACCTTCGCGCGCCATGTGCCGTCGTCCATCTTGCCGTAGAGGCCTGTCTCCACGCGCACCCCGTAGAGGTCGCCGTTGCGGCGCACCTGCGTGGTGTCGTAGCCGCCCTTCGTGGCGTAGCGGAATTTGTAGCGTCCCGAGGTGCTCATCACCTCCGCGCTCAGCTGGGTGCTCAGCCGGCTGTTCACCTCATGCTCCCAGAGCACGGAGGGGTTCAGGGTGGCGAAGGCTCCTCCTTTCACTGCCGCCCGCAGGTTGTTGTGTGCCGCCCATGGGGTGGCCACCGCCTTGCGGCCGAAGGTGGGTGTGCGTGCCTGCAGGTAGACGGCGGAGGCGGAGGCATAATCCTTGGCGGTCTGGAAGATGTTGCTCTTCTGGCCGTTGTACATCGTCACGCTCTCCATGTTGTCGAGCGAGAAGCGTCCCAGGTCCACCACGCCGTTCTGTGCGTTGCCCATCTCCACGCCGTCGTAGAACACGCCCGTGTGGTTGGTGCCCAGGCTGCGCACGTTCACCGTCTTCAGTCCTCCTATCCCGCCGAAATCTTTTATCTGCACGCCGGCGAAGTAGCGCATGGCGTCGGCCACGGAGTGGGCGCTCAGGCGTTGCAGCACCTCGCCCTCGAGGGCCTGCACGGGGATGGCGCTGCGTTGCCACCTCGACACCACCACCACGTCGTCCACTGTCTGCACACTGTCCAGGCGGCTGCCGGGCAGGGCGTTCTGCGCGCCGGTGTGCAGGTTGGCGAGGCACAGCAGGGCTGTGAGGATGCGTCTTGTCATTATTTTTCTGTATTTATGCTTCATAGCCTAACCCCAGAGGCAGTGAAGGGACATCGCAATGGCAGGTCTTCTGACTTCGCACCCGTACCCGAACGTCTTCCCGACAATATCAGTGACTTCATGTTCAGGTCGTCAATGGCGCTCACAGCTGCGGGACAGTCGGGGAGTCGCACCCCATTCCCTTTTCATCGCAAAGCGAACCGATTGCAGCTGCAAAATTAATTATTTTTCTCATAACCACCAACTTTTACGAAAAAATCCTCCCACACCCCAACTCCCCCAACCGATTCACCCCATATCCAAAACATAAATATGACCTCAGCGCCCCAGAGGAATTTCAGTCGAACACAGAGTCACAGAGTCACAGAGGAATTTCAGTCGAACACAGAGGCACGGAGTCACAGAGGAATTTCAGTCGAACACAGAGCCACAGAGGCACAGAGGAATTTCAGTCGAACACAGAGCCACAGCGACACAGAGGAATTTCTTTCGAACACAGAGGCACGGAGTCACAGAGGTTTTTTATTTGAACACAGAGGCACAGAGGCACAGAGGAATTTCAGTCGAACACAGAGTCACAGGGACACAGATGAATTTCAGTCGAACACAGAGTCACAGGGACACAGAGGAATTTCAGTCGAACACAGAGGCACGGAGTCACAGAGGAATTTCAGTCGAACACAGAGGCACAGGGACACAGAGGAAACGTAAGATGATATAGCCGGTACGATTCTGACGGTGCGCCGCGCCCCTCCCCCCTCGCAGGGGGGAGGTTGGGAGTGGGGTCGCAAATTAAAAGATAAAAAAGAAAGATAACACGAAGTCATGGAGATTTGTAGTTAACTGAGTAGACCCCGCCCCTATCCCCGCCCCTACGAGGGGTGGGGGAACCGCAGGACAGATCCGTCCGTTTGCGCGCCATGTCTGCCAGTGAGCGCACTGATGTGACCGAGAAGCTGATGTTGATAGCCGGTACGATTCTGACGGTGAGCCGCGGCCCCTCCCCCCTCGCAGGGGGGAGGTTGGGAGTGGGGTCGCAAATTAAAAGATTAAAGATTAAAAATGAAAGATGAAAGATTAATATGAATAAATGAGAAACACAACGCCACATAGCATTTAATGCTAATTCGCGACCAATTTCATAATAATTCATGTCAAAGAAAAATCCTCTGTGTCCCCGTGTCTCTGTGTTCAACTTAATTTTCGATTAATTATCTAATTTAATTTTTGAATAATTTCCCGCCGTCAGGCGGCTCGTCCTCAAAAGAGATTTCACGCCCGCAGGGCGCAAGATTTTAATTAGATTTTGTAGGATTTCTGCCCGTAGGGCACTCCCCGTAGTTCATTGCCCTTTAGGGCAAAACAATTTTTGAATAATTTCATGCCCGCCAGGGCGCCCATTGTCTCCCCTCATTCCACAATTTTTTGCCTCACGATGAAAAATAATCGTTGACAAAGAACTAAAGTTCGAATTAAATTACTAACTTTGCACCGAAAGCGCACTGTTCAAACCGTTTGTCTTCTTGTTTCTTTACATTTTGCCTGCGGCCACACTTTCCGCCTTCCCTTAAATCCCCATCGGGACAACTACTTTTGATACTTAAACCAAATTATTCAAATCAATAAAAACTTAAATTATGAAAAAAAATCTACGATTATTAATGTTATTTTTACTCAGCCTATTGGGTGGAGTAAATTTGTGGGCTCAAGATGTTGAGACCATTGCTAATTTTTTAGCAAGCGAATACTATTCTAATCCTACTAGTTCAGCCTGGGCAGTAAATGGAGATTATGCTACTGCTAATAATGGTTATTATAAGTTAGTTGCTTCAACAAATTATATCAAAACACCAAGTATCAATTGGAATCTGTATGAAGATCTTACCATAACCATAGGAGCTAGAAAATTTGGTGGACCTAATGAAACAGAAGGAAAAATTTCTGTTAGTCAAGGTTCAACAGAGTTGGCTTCTTATAGCCCCGAAAAAACTTCTATTGTTCCGAGTGGCGAATTAGACATAGTACCAACTGGAACTGGTGTAATAACAATATCATGTCCGGGTGCATCTAGTGGTAAAGGATGTGGAGTCCAATCTGTTGTCATTAAGGGTAAATTGAAGAGTGGTGCAGTTGCTGCTCCTATTTTCAATCCAGTCTCAGGTACTGCGGTTCAATCTGGTGATAAAGTTACAATTACTGTTGCTGAGGGTTGCACCTTGTCTTATACTGTGAATGATGGTAGTACCCAAACTGCATCAGGCACTTCTGTAGAAGTTGAGATTACAGAAGATCCCACGACTATTGTCGCAACGGCAACTAAAAATGGCATTTCGCAATCTGCTACCGCAAATTATACCCTTTTTGTTCCAATTCCCACAGACAATTATGTTAAAGTAACAAATAGCAACCAATTGGTAGCAGGAAACAAATACATTCTCGTAGGCTCAAATAATAGTTCCTCTGCTGCTATGGGTAAAAGAGAAGGTACAAATACTTATCGTGAAAGAGTATTAGTGACAATTGAAAATGATAAGGTTGCTGTAAAACAAGACGGAAGTGATGGTATAGCTATTCTAACTTTAGGTGGTGAAAGTGGTGAATGGACTTTCAACGCTTCAGATAATGCTGAATACCTCGCTTTAAATGCCAGTTCTAATGCTTTACATTCTTCCGCAGAAGACAACAACAATACTAAATGGACTGTTACTAACGATTTCCAATTACGTAATGTGTCATTTGCCCGTAGATATATTAGGTATAATTCTGGGGCTACACGTTTCGCTTGTTATGAGAGTGATCAATCCACAGCTGTTCTCTATGTCAAGGAAGGCAGTCCTATTAATGACAAAACACCAGCAGGTCTTGAATTCACTCCAATATCTGCAGAAGCAACACTTGGAGAAGCATTTACAGCTCCTACTTTATCTAATCCCAATCAATTATCAGTAACATACAGCAGTTCAAACACTGCTATTGCAACAGTGAATGAAAGTACTGGTGAAATCACCTTGGTTGCTGCAGGTGAGACAACAATAACCGCTTCATTTGATGGAAATGATACTTATGAGGCAGGCTCTGCTTCCTATACCCTTACTGTTGTTCCAAGAACAATCGCAGCTCCTACTTTCAGCATTCCCTCAAGTAATGTTGATGCCAACACTACCGTTACTATAACCGGTCCAGAGAATTCATTCATCTGTTACACCACAAATGGTGAAGATCCCACCTATCAAGATGTTGTACCTAATAACACTGTTTCTGTTTTGATAAATGAGACAGTTACTATCAAGGCTTTTGCCATTTCTGACGATTATGAAGTGGAAAGTGAGATTGTGTCTGCCACCTATACGGTGATTGACCCGTCTGCTGATAAAGTAGTTTGGAGATTAGTTACTGATGCTTCTGGTCTCGTAGCTGGTGAGCAATATATCATAGCCACTCACCATGAAAATAGTATGTATGGCATGGGCGCTCAGACTTCCAATAATCGGGCATCGGTTGATTTAGAAGTTACAGTGGCACAAGGCGTTGGTGCTCCTGATGAGATGGAATTCAGTGTTACTAATGTGCAAATCATCACTCTGGAAGGCACTACAGATGCTTGGTATTTTAATGTTGGTAATGATGGCTACCTTTATGCTGCAAGCAGTAGCAAAAATTATTTGAGAACAGAAACAGAAAAAGATGATAATGCAAAAGCTAAAATCACCTTTGAGGATGGAGAGGCAAATATTAAGTTCCAGGGTGAGAACACTCGTAATCTGTTAAGATACAACGCTAACTCCAATCTCTTTGCATGCTATGAATCTGGCCAAAATCTTGTAAGGATCTACCGCAAGACTATCGTTCCTCCCACCCCCACGAACACCATCTGGATGACATACTGCAGCGAAAGCAATCTTGACTTCACCAACAATGAAGATGTCACTGCATATATAGTTTATGGCTATAGTGAAGATGAACAGCAAGCCCTTCTCTCTAAGATTACTCAAGTACCGGCTGGTACAGGTATCATGGTAAAGGCTGCTGACGGAACAAGCAGTGTCTCCGGCATATTTACCCCTGATTATGTAACGAATAATGTGGCAACCGACGATGATTACAGTGGTATAGTCTTAACCGATAATTTCCTGGTCGGTGTGACAACTTCTACTCCTCTTGCCGAAACAGGAACTATGACCTATGAAGGTGAAGCAGTTCCTTGCTACAACTTCGTTCTTGCTAAGAAGGATGGTCAAGTCGGCTTCTACAAGTCGAATGGTAATGGCAACATAGGTGCCAACAAGGCTTATCTCCAGCTTCCGCAGTCTCTGTTTGCAGAAGGCAGTGCCAATGGCATCTCATTCGCAATTGACGGTGAGGAAACCGCTATCAAGAACGTGAACACACGCACCAACAGCGACGATGCTTGGTACACCCTCCAGGGCGTTCGCGTGGCTCAGCCCAACCAGAGCGGCATCTATATCCGCAACGGACAGAAGGTGGTGGTGAAGTAATTACCTGCACCTTAATATAAACAATAAAGGAGCGCCTCCGCGTTCCTTTATTGTTTACCTCTTCAATGACAATGCGAATGGTTGCAAAGGTGCCTCCCCTGTGGATGGGAAAAAGACAAAAAAACAAAACAGGTTTTTTCTGCTTTTTATTTTGCTCATCAAAAAAAAATGATTACTTTTGCAACGTATTATGCAACTAAGGTGAATACATTGGCATTCCATCTTGATAACAATAACAATATTATAAAGTTTACGGATATGAAATTATATCAACAGCCCAATATCAAGTCGGCTTTTCCTACTCTCAAAAGTGGGGTCATGCAGTTCAATGAAGGTGAAACAGCATCAATGCCCGTAGGCGGCGGTTCTGTACCTCCTGAGGAGGCTCTCGCACCCAAGATGAAGAACTTGTGGGAAGACGATGCAGAATAAGGTGTAGTTCCTAACATAACCTTATAACTACATGCATATCGCTGTAGCAGGCAACATAGGAAGCGGGAAAACTACCCTCACCACTATGTTGGCCAAACATTATGGATGGACCCCGAAATTCGAATCGGTGGCTCATAACCCGTATTTGGAGGATTACTACAGCGATATTCACAGATGGGCTTTCGCACTGGAAGTGTATTTCCTGAAGGAGCGCTTCAGGGATATCCTTGAAATTGCACACTCCGAAGATACCGTCATTCAAGACAGGTCAATCTTCGAGGGTGTGTATGTTTTTACTGCCAATAATCAGGCCATGGGCAACATGAGCGACACCGACTTCAACACGTACATGGAACTCTTCGAGTCGATGATGCAGGTGGTGCGCTATCCCGACCTGATGATTTATCTCAGGGCTTCCATACCTCACCTCGTGGAAAATATACAAAAACGGGGTAGGGAGTATGAGAAATCCATACAGATAGAATATCTTACCAATCTAAATAACCGGTACGAGGAGTTTATCTTCAATAAATACAAAGGCGAGGTGATGGTGGTGGATGTCGACGAAATCGACTTCCTAAACAACGCTAAACACTTCGCGGCAATCATCGACCGTATCGACGCACGCCTCTTTGGACTCTTCTCTTAGCATCTCTGATTCCAACAACCCTTGCTCCTAACCACACCTTAAAACAAGTCACTATGCATATAGCTGTAGCCGGTAATATCGGAAGCGGAAAAACCACACTCACCAAAATGCTCGCCAAAAGATATGGCTGGCAACCGCGGTTCGAACCCGTAGACCATAACCCTTATCTCGAAGACTTCTACGCGGATATGAGTAGATGGGCCTTCAACCTGCAAATTTATTTCCTCAATAAAAGGTTTAAGGAGGTGGTGGAAATATCTAAAAGCAAGGAATATATCATACAGGATAGAACCATCTTCGAGGATGCCCGCATCTTCGCACCCAACCTGCATGAGATGGGGTATATGAGCGACCGGGACTTCGCCAACTACTCCGACCTCTTCGACCTGATGATGTCGCTCGTCAAACTGCCTGACCTCATGATTTATATCCGCTCCACCATCCCCAATATCGTGGCGCAGATACAAAAACGGGGCAGGGAGTATGAAAAGTCTATCCGCATCGACTACCTGCAGGGGCTCAACGACAGGTACGAGGACTGGATTAAAACTTATACCGGACACCTCCTCATCATCGATGGCGACAACATCAAGTTTGGCGACAATCCCTCTCACTTCCAGATGGTCACCGACATGATCGACTCCAAACTCTTCGGCCTCTTCCCGCTGGATGATGACCTCTAAAACAAAGAGTATGAAAAGATTTCTTTCTGTCATGGCTGTATGCTTTTGCTGTGCCGCTGTGAGCGCGCAAAGCATGAAAATGGTAGTCGACAACAAGGGTAACGTGGAGGGCCGCTTTGTATCGGAGAACGACACTGCCTTTATCGTTGATGTGCAGGACACTTATCCCATTCCCAAAAAAGGTCTCCGTGTGGTAACATTCCGCGCTGAGAAAGGTCAGGGCGTAGTGTACCGCAACCAGGAGCGCAAAGGCAACATCAATGTGCGCAAGGGCCCGTCGCTGAAATATGCCGTGGTGGCTAAGATACCCGAATTCGATGGTGTCCCCGACTGCTATCCCTGCCTCGGAAAGGTCAACGGCTGGTACAAAATCCGCATCCAAGGCAAAATCGGCTACGTCCGTGAAGACATGGCCTGCTGGGACGGCATGAACACCTTCTGATTAATTCGCCCCCAGCTTTTTTAGTCGAACACAGAGACACAGGGACACAGAGGAATTTTAGTCGAACACAGAGTCACGGAGACACAGAGGAATTTTAGTCGAACACAGTGACACAGAGGCTTTGTATAGAAGCAAATGTCCCTTTAACTTCCCTTTAACTTCCCTTCCATTCTCTTAATTCGAACACAGAGCCACAGAGGAATTTAATGATAATTCATAAAGAATTCATGGAAATTCGTGTTTTTAAAAAAATACACATATTTTTCCCTAACAGAAATTCCCGTAATTCCCATATTTTTTCTTTTGACGCCTGTACGGCGTTAAATTCCCGAAAATCCATTCGGCTCAAACCATACAAAAAACGTCTGTGTCCCTGTGCCTCTGTGTCTCCCCCCATCGCTTTAGCGATGCAATCCTCTGTGTCCCCGTGCCTCTGTGTTCAATCGAATTTTTGAATAATTTTCTGATTTAATTTTTGAATAATTTCCCGCCCGTTAGGGCGCCCGTGTTCAAAAGAGATTTCCGCCCGCAGGGCGCAAGATTTTTTATAGATTTTGTAGGATTTCCCGCCGTCAGGCGGCTCCCCTAACAAATAAAATCCTCTGTGTCCCCGTGTCTCTGTGTTGGATTACAAAGGTTCTACACACTGCTTGCAGAGACCCCACTCCCAACCTCCCCCCTGCGAGGGGGGAG
>JAEEGL015223469.1_pt1 | contig 12142 bp, 7 predicted proteins | sample 9134231 | NCBI WGS metagenome assembly JAEEGL01 (sample SAMN16246548, study PRJNA631951) | gut metagenome | biome: gut microbiome; feature: rumen; material: fiber-attached | host: Bos | place: Iran: Karaj | collected 2018-10
CAGTAGGTGCTGTCAGAAACGATTCATCGCCCTCGTAAGCTGTGTAGTTATTCTGAATAAAATCTCTAAGGTTGACCTCCTCGGTCCATTTGGTTCCTTTGAAACCATGCCACTCTTTACGCATAAAAAAGGATATAAAAATTAATGTGTTTTGAAAATCGAGTGCAAAGGTAATCATTTTGATCCACTTTTTATCATCTTTCCTCAAAAAAAGTACTTGATTGATGGCAAGAGTCGAAAAAATGCCAGGGACCTGGTACCTGGCATATGCTCTATCTCTTGTGATACGATGGCCTTCGTAATTAATTCTCGAGCATAACATAAGAAATAGGTAATGAATACCTCACGCGCACAGTCTTACCATTCAATTTCCCTGGTGTCCATTTGGGCATTTTCTTGACAAGACGTATTGCGTCAGCATCATACTCAGGAGATGATGATTTTGTCACTTTATGATTGCTTGTGCTACCGTCTTTTTCTATAATAAACTCGACAGTAATACGTCCGCCATTGGCAGCATGTTCTGTTTTGTAATTAGAAAACATATACATATGGGTGGAAACAAAGTTGTTCAATGCGTTCGTTCCACCAGGATATGTTGGCATTTCATCTACCTCATCGTAAATTCTGTTTTCATCATATGCCTGCTCTTTTATCCGTTTTTCTTTTGCCTCTTGTGCAGACTCATAAACCGATGATTTCACTTGCTGTCTTTTCATGTTTATCAGCGTCTTGAAATAATCGGTAAAAACAGAGTCTCCCTCCGTAAATGGCACAAGTCGGTTTTGGTACTGACCGTCCCTCTCGTAGCCATAGTTCAATCCACTTTTATCTGTATAGAATTGCAGTGGAGCTCCTTGAGCCTCCTGCCTATATTGAGTAAGATAAGGCTCCTTCAGGATATCCTCAGCAGTGAGTATCGTCGCTGTTTGCTCGTTGAAAATCAGGTGAAGATATTTGTTTGTCTGCTTACTGGCGTTTACAATAGTGTATTCTGCCAATAGGCTCATGTATTTTCCCTTTGTGCCTTGTGGCAATCGCAGTGTAATATTAATTTCTCTTCCTTTGGCCTTACTTTGATCCTGAATGTTTTTTATTCCACCAAAACTATTAATAAAGCGATGGTAGCCATCTTTTATTGAAGGGTTTTCAATGCCGAACAATTCCTTGGTAATGTATCTCTGAAGTTCAGGATATTCTTTAAAGGTCAGAAGCCTTGTATTCAGGACATACCATTCTCCTTGATACTTTACGACACAGCGGTCTCTCATTGGTGTGATACTGATGCCTTGAGCATAGCTGCAGATAACAGATGCCAGCAGTAAAATGCAAGTTATAATTCCCTTTTTCATTCTTCTTAATTATTATATCGTTTGCAAAGATACAACTATTTTTGCTAATATGTTTGCGAAAACCGAAAATGTTGAATCACAGATAAAGAAAAAAATATCCACAGTATCATTTATGCTCCCGAAATTTATTTCGGTATCACATGTGGCACGTACCAGGTACATGACATCAAAATTGCAAAAATTGAGGTAAATGTGCAATTAGCTGTGACAGGAATGCAAAAAAAGCGTCCAACATCACTCAAGACGTCAGTCGGTTCTTGCATTGTCGGATAAAATGTTACAAATATATTTGTAACTTACAATGAATATATTTATCTTTGCAAAGTATGATATGCATACCGATTTTGCTGCTTATTTTTCCACATAATATACGTACTAACCAAAACAAGAATAATATGAGAAACATAAATTATCTTGAAAGAACATTTACCTTCATAGTGATGTTTCTTGTTGTAGCTTGCCTGTCATGTAGTAGTGGTGACGGTGATGACGATGGAGGTTCACGAGGAAGTAATCCCAATATGGGCAAGGACAACGTTACGGACATGGCTGTAACGGGTGGCGTAGAAAGTACAGGTATGACCTGTGCCAAAGTGTTGGGATATGCCAACGGCTTTTCTTCCGACGATCTTCTTTTGGTTTCGCAAGGTGGCTTCGTTGGTGTAGAATATGGCTTGGGCGAGAATTCCCTCACTGAGCGAGCTCGGTATTCCGTTTCCGATGGCAGGACGCTGCACATTACCATCAAAGGCTTGCGTCCCAACACAAAATACTATTATCGCACTATCGTTGAAGCAGGTAATAGTGATGTGGGAATCATTCGACATACGGCAACCCAGATAGGTAGTTTCACTACACAGAGTGTTAGCTTTAATGGACGTATTACCACGGGCGATGTGTCTTCGGTATCCTTTGATAATATTGATCTTCGGTTTGGTTCTGTCGATGAGACACTGCTGACCGATGAAACCTATTATCTGGGAGTGGCTTACAGTATCGGTAACAACAGTCTGACGAGTGGGCTGAGTGACAAGTATAAGAGAGCACCGTTTGAGGACGAATGGTCAAGCAAAGCGACTTATGACGGTGTAACCTTCTATCGATACCATTCTCCAGTCTATTATGACTATTTGAGTGTTAGTGATCTTTCAAGTGGAACGACAGTATACTATGCCACTATATTGATTGTTGGCAATGAAGTTCTCTGTGGCGATATTAAGAGTGCTACTACCAAGTCGACGGATGACTTCAAGCTCCCTGTCTTTACGGAGAAGAACAAGGGCTTCGACTTCATAGAGGTGGGAGGCTACAACAGTATTACCACGCAGGACGGTAAATCGGTCAACGTAGATGATTTGGGATATTCCTATGCTTATGGCGTCGCCTATTCCGCAACGAAGGAGAAACTCACTTCTGGACTGCTCGATCGCTTCAAGGAATCTGGAATTATTAATTCTTCCTATAGGAAAGATCAGGGTGACAGCGATGGTGTTAACTTCCAGGCTGTTCCCTATACTAGTGACAATCTCTTCCTATTCGACAATCTTGACATGGGCTCTCAAGTCTACTATTGTACGTTCCTGTTTGCGAACGAGCAATTGACCACTAGCGAAGTGAAGAGCTGTTCCACCAGGGATATTAGTCCCAAGACGGGCTATGTCAATCTGGGACTGAGCTGTAGCTGGGCGGCCTGCGACTATGGGGCTTATTCGCCAGCGAGCAAGGGAATACAAGCAGACAAAAATACACGCACTCTTGGCGACGGGCGCGTACCCACTTCCTCAGAGGTTTACGAACTGAACAACTGTCCACACGAAGTTATCAAAACCTCAGATGGAACAATCAGGGGCATAGTGGTCAAGGCGAAGAATGGCGGTAGTGGCCAGATATACATACCCAACGTGAAACATTTTATCAACCGCAGCGAAAACAAACCAGAAACAGGCAGCATTATTAAATACTCTTATCTGAAGCGATTCTATTATTCGAATAGTTCCTTCGAGGTGGAAGAAGTGAAATACCTCTCTGGTTTGAGTTGCTATGGCTACAATCGCCTTGTGTCTGATGTCTCCGGTTATTCTGGAGGTTCCGGAGATGAACAGTCGTCCACCTGTCCTGACAATAACCATCCTCACATGATAGACCTTGGCTTGCCTAGTGGTACCAAGTGGTCTTGCTGTAATTTGGGAGCTACTGCACCAGAAAAATATGGCGCTTATTACGCTTGGGGAGAGACAGAAACGAAGAACGTATTTACATGGAATACCTATAAATATGGGTATTATGAGTATCCTTCATCTGATTATAGTCATCTGACTAATATCGGATCAGATATCGCAGGAACATCCTACGATGCTGCGCATGTGAATTGGGGAAGAACGTGGAAGATGCCAACAGAAACGCAGGTAATTGAACTATTAAATTATACATCATATTCATGGACAACATGGGAGAATGTGAAAGGTGTAGAGTTTAAAGGAAACAATGGGAAAACCTTATTTTTCCCAGCTGCTGGAGGTTATGGCAGTGACAGTGGCACATATTATGGAAATGGTATATATGCACTTTATTGGACATCAACGCTTCAGAGATCTGATTACGGTAGTACCACGAACGCTTATAGCTTTGTAGGATCAAAAGACTATATCCATCTTGATGAATATGGACACGGACGCTATTATGGCTTGTCAGTACGTCCTGTAGCCAAATAATATTTTTGAGGATAAAGGCGGGTCGGTTCCGAATTGTCTATTTTTGCCTGCAAAGGTACGATTAAGTGAGCAAAAAGCCAAATAAATTTGAGTTTTTTCGAGCGTAGTACCTATCCCTCAACATACTAAACGTTGCAGGTGCTTTTCTTGTTGAAAAGGAAAAAAAGTATGAAAAATTTGTTTTTCTGACAGAAATCCATTATCTTTGCAGAACTAATACTAAAAACTGATATAACTAAAAACAATAATATTAATTTAAAACAAAATGATTATGAAAAAAACATTTATCTATGGCCTTTTCGGCCTTTTGACATGTCTGTTCTCATTATCTCTAGTTTCATGTGGTGATGATGATGACGATGGCGGCAGTGGCAGCGGCAGTCTGATTGGTACCTGGGAAGCGTCTATGACCCATAATGGCCAATTATTCATGAGGACTCTGAAAGTTGACAAGACTACATGGACTTTGTCTTCTGTGAGCGAGTATGAGGACGGGTATATCGGTGGCACACGCATTGGTGGCACATATACTGTTTCCAGCAACGTAATCACCGCAGTTTCTACTATTAGTGAATACACCAATGAAGCAGGGGAATGGGTATCCCAAAGGAATCCTAAAACTACTACCTATACATGGTATTACAAAATCAAGGGCAACCAGCTAACGATTACCCAAGACGACTATACGGAGACATATACAAGAAAATAGAACCTGACGTTTGGTCATAAAAACAGTCTGCACATAGTCATTAATATATTGGGCTATGTGCAGATTTTTTGTGCATTTTCTCTTAAAATAGACTCGCCTCTATGTCAGTTCCAGACATATTCAATGGGACCTGCTGTCACCTAATTGAGAAACTATTAAATATCAAAGCATTGGCTGAGGAAACAATTTGAAGCATTGTTTTTTTTTCAACACTTCGTATCCTACGCTTGCTATTGGTCCGACTAGAGAAAGTCGGATACTCCCTATACATCTCCACATAGAAATAGTCATATACACCGGCTGCAACTCTTGCGACAATCATCGAGGAGCCATACGACATATCTTCTGGATAATACTTTAATGTGATGTAATCACCCTTGTAACCTTCAAACCACAGATCGCCATATTTCTCTACAGTCTCTATTACTTGTCCATTGGCAATGGTGATATTGCCTGTCGTCTCGTCAAATTCACCTTCTACAGCAACACCATTATTGTATCGCCATAATCCTGTAATCACAACAGTGTTAGCATCACTATATTTTCTTCTGATGGTTACATCATAAACAATAGCATTACCCTCTGAGTCACCAGCGATATACCAGTCATTATCCGAATAGAAAATGTCGTAGGTATAATAGGAGCCTTCTATCTGGTCAAGCAAGCTACTATTGGTACCGCCGCCACCACTTCCGCCATCAATAACAGCACGCGAGAAACAACCCTTTTGGTTCATGTTGTAGGGATAAGACAGGATGGGTTCGTTGTGGAACTTCACCTGTTTGTCGTTGTAGTTATAGAAGTAGCAGACGTTATATTTGGAGATGTCACCAAAATCATTTTTACTGTATATTGAACTGGTAAAATAATAGTTGTAGGTAAGCACGGAATTTTGTGATGCCTGCTTCCAGTCGCTATCTGGCAAGAATAGCTGGTTACCATTAGGTCCCGTAATAAGTACACCATTGTCTATTTCCTCTATCTTGCAACGATTCAGTTCCTCAGCCTCTTCCCGCGTTGGCAGACGAGCAGCTTCGCCAAACTGAGACTTGATTTTCGATTCGGCAGAACTGGTAGACGTGTATTGCAATCCCATGTCGAAGGACGTTTCTGCACCGATATTGCAAGCAGCCCACTGGCAACTCAGTCCCAAGTCTACAAAACCTGTCTGCTGGGGTGGAGTGCGCAACTGGACTTCCTTGATATCGCCAATGAACGACTTGTTGGAAATGATAATAAACGGACAGTAGTAGGCTTTGCTGCCAGGGGCCATTGTCAGCGTTTTCTCATTATCGACTGAAATGACAAAGTGCAGTTCACCGTCCACATAGCCGCCTTCATAACCCTCACCAGACTGCACAAGAACAACCGAGTTACCATTTTCCACAATAGCTTCCTGTGAGGCCTTTTTTAGTCTGGTTGACAACTGCGTCTTCAGTTCTGATTGTTGGGAAGAATAAATCATACCTTTGACGTAGGTTTCCTTTGCATTCAGCGAACGCGTGTTCGCGTCAGCAGCTATCGTGGCGTGGAGGAATGTAACGTTTTTGGCATCACCTGTAGACCAGGAACCTGAGAAAGAAGCGTCCTTGGTGGTAAATGATTGGATTTCTTCTGCCGTACCGACCCTGACGGCAGACTCATAACTGTATCCCCAATCGACATAACTTCTATAATAATAGGTCTTGTTGGCCTCAAGTTTTTTAAGCGTGATGGTGAAAGCCCTGTCACCTGTAGATTCTACATCTTCATGCTGAGTGAATGAGTTTTTGCTCTCACCGTATTCTATTCCTACATAGAAATAACCGCCTTGTTGTTTCAACTCATTATAAAATTTTGTCTTGTTGAGAAATCCGTTGACATCGGCATACGTCATTCCTAGTTCTTTCACGCCACTGGTAACAGCCATATCTGTTGTATTATTGATTCCTTGGTTTGGACCATTGGAAGAAGTCGAAGCTCCGTCTTCATCGTCACCACCACAACTGGTTATCATAATAGACAACATACACAGAAAGCAAAAATAGATTCTATTCATAATAATTATAGTTTAGTTTTATTTTTGCAAATATACGGTTTAATTTTGAAATGATAGCCTATCTCTCTGTTAATATATATTAATCAAAACCGAATCCTATATAACAGCCGATGCTAACAGGGGGATAGGTTCCTGTCAGCTTGACCAAGGTTAGAGAAGTTATATCACGGAACTGTCCCTGTGACATACTTTTTGAGGATAAAGGCGGGTCGGTTCCGAATTGTCTATGCCATCTATTTGGTACACCTGAAAACATTAGCGCGACACCAACCTCGGTGCCGCGCTATTTTATTCATCAGCCATCATACATTAGGCGAGAGGGTCACTGTCCCCATTGTACTTTCAGCAAACAAAAAATTCTTAAAAATATGATAATTATTTGTGGAATATTGTTTTTTTTTATATTTTTGCAGTGAAAACCTAAAAACAGTTAAAGTATAGAGTGTATATTCATCAATAAATCGATTATTATGAAACATTATCGCATTATTCTATTCTTCTTCACATTATTTGTGATTTCTCCAGTAATGGCTATTAACATGAAGGTTGGAGACACTAAGAAATTGGATATAGGAAACATACCGTATTTGCAATCTTGTTTCTGGACAATAAGTAGACCTAACGATGTCGTCTTTACTTCAACTCCCCATCAAGTTCAAACAGAAGTAGAAATAAAAGCAGTAAATGCCTTTCCTGCTACAAGTCCATGTGTTGTGCAATGTAAATATTATTATCTAGAATTGGATCCTACAACAGGGCAATATATTTATTCTAGGACTGGATATAAAGATTGGACAATATTTGTAAGTGGGAATGGCAGTAGTGATCAGGATGATGATAATCAAGAAGACGACAATTCTTCAAATTCAAATATAACACTATTATCATCTCAACTTGAAATTCCAGAAGGCTCTTCTACAACCATCACAGTAGGATATGGAATTGCTGTCAATTGGTCGTCTGACGATGAGTCAATAGCAACAATAACGAAAATTTCGTCTGATAAGTTCAATGTGTATGGTGTATCAGGAGGCATGACCTATGTCAGAGTTTTTGCCTCAAATGGAAGTTCTGCTTCATGTCTAGTCAGAGTGGTAAAAGATGGTGAAGAAGGAAGTGTGTTTTATGATAGTTCTCCAGAAGGCGTTAGAATTAAATACATAGTCACAAGTAAAGAAAATGCAGAATGTCAGGTTGGTGGAAACTATGGAGATGAAAACACCTTGAAGGCTGTAAATATTAATACTTCGGGAACTCTTACTATTCCCTGGCAGGCTAAAGGATATACTGTCGTTGGAGTCCATCAAGCTGCATTCATGAAATGCGCAAAATTGAAGAAAATAGTTCTTCCAAGCACGATTTCATCTATATCTAGTTATGCATTTTATGATTGTGAACAGCTTAATGATATTAATTTACCGGAAGGTCTTAGATTTATTGAAAGCTGTACTTTTTCTGGTTGTAAATCATTACAAGAAATTATAATTCCAAGTACTGTACGCACCTTCGGCAGTGAAGCTTTTAATGGTTGTAAAAGCCTAAAATCAATCGAAATACCAAAAGGAGTGTATTCAATAGGTGGTTATGCTTTTTGGGGCTGTGAGGCGTTAAGGAAAATTTATTCTTATATTGAAGAGCCGTTTAGTCTTAGAGAGAATGCTTTTAGACTTCCTGCTTCTTCAGATGATTATGATAAAGTTTATCATAAAGCGACCTTATATGTACCAAACGGCACGTATTCTAAATACAAATCGACACAATATTGGAGCAAGTTTGACCATGTTGTTGAGATGGAGCCAGATGGTGTCGAATCGTTAAAGTACAATCCTGAGGAGATGAATAATAAAATATATTCATATGACGGTAAAAAACAAAAGAAAATGAAAAAGGGTATTAATATAATACGATACAATAATGGAAAATCGAAAAAGATTATTATGAAATAGTTATTCCTAAAATATTAATATATCATTCATAAAAAAGCGGTTCCCTTGTAGGACCGCTTATTTTGTATTGTCATTGGTATCAGTCCTAGATGTCCAAAATTCCATGTCTATCTTTCGCCAAGAATCTGCTCATCATTTCGTTCCATTTATGAATTTCTGATTCATCTTTTTCATAGAATTTCTTTGTATAGATGAATTCGAATGTCCAAAGATTGTTATAAAGGTCAGGTATTGAAATCCCTTGATTGGTGATGTTATCCTTGATATAAGTTTTTTAAAATGCTTTCCTTTCAGCCCAACGGATCAAGTTCCACGATCATCTTTTCTCATCTGTCGGCCCATTACACAGAAGGTATTATTTATTCAGCAAAGGACTCACTTCATTCTGAATTTCTACATATCGTTATTTCTTTTTCTTTATCTTCTTGAATTCTTCAATAGTAATTCTGTGCTGGTCTGCAGTAGCTTTACTAAAAACAAAATAAGCTTCTGTCTGTAAAATACCTTCTTCATTTGGAGCCTCCAATGGGAATATCCAGCAGACATCATCCTCATAAGCCACATTGACGTCTCGCATAAAGCTACCACCTGCAATTGTAACATAATGTAAGCGATCATGGTTGAGGGTACTTATTCGAAGCATACGAACATCTGGATTGCGCAACTTTTGCCCCATAGCCTGTCCTGGGCGCAGAAACCAGACTTGACCAGTGCGTTCGTCAGCAATCATTAATTCTTCTTGACAGGTATTCTCTATCCATGCTTCAATGGCAAGCTGTTGTCCATTACCTTTATTCTTATCATATATCTCAGCTAAAGTCCCCCTAACATAATCGCGTAGGCTACCTTGGAATTCTTCATCTTGCATCGCATCAAAATCAATGGCCGTGTTGGTCAAATCGCGATAATTGGCCATAAACGAATAACCAGGTCTCCAACGTAGATATTTGGCTTTTTGTTTGGTTAGAGTCTCATGGACTATGGCCACTCGAAACATACCTAGAGTATCATTTCGATACAAAGTAGTATTTATACTTCGATAGTCAACTGTATCACTCTGCTGACTAATAGAGACAAAACTGCTATATCGAGGGACTAATGTCCATTTAGCCTGCACCAAAACGATTATCAAGGTGTTCAACATTATTATTAAACAGAATCTTTTCATAATATTTTTAAGATTATAATGTATTATCTATTTCCTTTTGCTCTGTATAAAAAAATGGGGTCTCCGAATTTTCTACACAAATGCGATAATTGACAAAACCAACAATCCAATCAAGACAACACCCAGACAACCACCTTTTGAGCTCTGTTCTTCAACGACTTGAATTCGCTCATCATGGATAGCAGCTGAATTCTCAACCTTCTCCTCTTTGGCGTTCTCTGTTTTGCTTTCGTTGTCGATTTTCATTTCAACCGACTTATCATCAACCAATATTTCACGGAACTTCACCATGAGATTGCCACACATCTCGGCATCTTCCAAAGCATTGTGGTGATTGAGTACAGGGACATCGAAACGACGGCAAACGGCATCCAAAGAGTGCATGCCTTGTCCTTCAACTTGTAAACCTAATTTTGTTTCTGCCTCCCTTGAAAGCGGCAAGGTGTCAAGGATATTGTTGTAATCCAGCCTGGTGTCAATCTCGTAATAAGCACACACATCGCGTATGCAGCATTTCTCTACACTTGCGTTGTGGGCCACCAATGGAAGACCTTCCACAAAGACCTCAATCTCAGGTAACAACTCAGCGAAAATCTTTTCGTTTCTGACATCATCTTCAGTGATTCCGTGTACCCAAGTTAAAATTTGTCCGCTCTTGCCAGGATAATCAAATGGCGGGCGTATCAACGAAGAATACTGGCCCACTTTCTTGCCATCACGATATTTTACCATTCCTATCGAGCAGACTGAGACACGTTGAGAGTATAGTGTTTCGAAGTCTATACTGACAAAATCCGAGGGAAGATCCTTTGCCCTAGAGGTCTTCGCTGGACGATTTTTAACCGATATGTTTTCAAAACGGGGACTAGTACAACTCTCCTGTTTAGGCTCATCTTTCTCTACCTGAATGATTAGATCACTTCCATCAAAGAAAATTTTACAGTTTCGATGTGACAGCCAATCTTCAATCCATCCAGCATGAGGGCAATCTCTCTCGAATGACTGCCTGATGAATTCATCAGGAGCTTCTCCTATGTATTTGTAATATTCGTATCCATCTCCATAGAATGGTAGTTCGCGAGCTTCCTGATTCGTCAATCTAAAAGGTGCACGATAGGGTTCCCTCCACTTGGCATTATACCTAATGTCATCAATATGTTCATCTATACTCTGCTGATATATTTGAAAGGGGGAATGAAAACCTTGTGATGTCTTCTTGCCCGCCAGAAAAGCTTTCATAGCCTTTTCACGCTTTGCTTTTTGTTCCGCCCTTTCTGTTTCCCATTTCCGTAGCCATTGGGCCTCTTGCTCTGCTTTAGCCCTCTTAATCTCTTCTTTTTTAGCAACAGCAGCATTGTGGATTTCCACTTTGGCATCACTACCACAATGGGGACAACCAAATTGTAAATTCAATATCTGATTAGGTAATTTTGAGAAAGCTCCATGTGTGGGACATATCAACGTTACAGGAGTTGTAGAACTCTCATAAACGAATTCGTCTAAACCAAATTTATTACCAAACTTCTCTTTTAGCCTGGCTATGAACTTCTCACCTTTCTCACACTTAGGACATCCTTTGCCATCCAAGTGCTCACGAGCATACACTTGAAAATCGCCATGAACGGGACACGTCACTACAACACGATGCTCTTTATTTTTATAGTTTACCTTGCTATAATCATAGTGGTCACCATAAATCTCCTTGGCCTCTGCTATGAATGATTCCGTTGTAACCACCCTCCTGCAGAGTTCCTGGCTTCTATTGTTCTTTGCTATATCTTGTTCGTTCATATTTATTCCGTTTTAGATGAAATGTTCCGGTCAGTAGGCATAATCTTATGCTATTAGACTACAAAGATATGAAGAATTATTGAAAGAAATATGATTTTGAACGAAAAACTTCAAAAATATGCTTCAAAGTTTGGAAGATAAGCGGAAAAAGGCGGGTCGGTTCTGAATTTTCTATAGGATCAAAAGACTATATCCATCTTGATGAATATGGGCACGGACGCTATTATGGATTGTCAGTACGTCCTGTAGCCAAATAATATTTTTGAGGATAAAGGCGGGTCGGTTCCGAATTGTCTATGCCATCTATTTGGTACACCTGAAAACATTAGCGCGACACCAACCTCGGTGCCGCGCTATTTTAGTCATCAGCCATCATACATTATGCGAGAGGGTCACCGGTCCCCATTTTACCATGAAAAATAGTTAG
>JAEEGL015507031.1_pt1 | contig 12142 bp, 9 predicted proteins | sample 9134231 | NCBI WGS metagenome assembly JAEEGL01 (sample SAMN16246548, study PRJNA631951) | gut metagenome | biome: gut microbiome; feature: rumen; material: fiber-attached | host: Bos | place: Iran: Karaj | collected 2018-10
TCTTTGGCGAGCTTCACCGTATCCACGAGAAGATCGCCGTTCGGACCGCAGCTCAGGCGGTACTTGTCCTTGTATTCCTTCGATCCCTTTTTGACATCCGCGTTCAGATCGCGGGGCCGGAAATGGAACGAAGACCAGATGCGGGTAATGTCCTGAAGACCGACCGTATCCGTCCTGGCATTGACCATCTCCGACTGCAGCTGCGTTGTTGCGGCAGACATCGGTCCGTCCACGACCTTCAGAAACGTTCTGGTGCAGTGATCGACGAGCTGAGCGCTGTAGCAGATCTCCTGGCACGCTTCATGCGAAAATCCCGCGATGGCGGCGGCGCAATACGTCGCATAGTAATGGAAATCGCTGTTCATACTGTTTCCTCCCCTAATTCACTGCTGAGCTTTCTGGCTTTGAAAACCGAGTACAGGATATCCGCACAGAGGAACAGCTGCGTGAGATCCATCAGCAGGCTTCCGGAATCACCTAATTCATCTGTGTTTTCTCCGGCATCGATCAGCGTTTCCTGGTTTTCCTGTGCTGCCGGCGGTGCCTCTTCCGGCAGGAACGTGCTGACGATTCCAAAACCGGTCAGAAGCAGAAGGAAGACGGTCACTATGATATAGACGACTCCCTTTTTCCTGGTTTTTCCTTCCACATATGCGCCGTGACCGGCAATGTAGTTAAACAGAAACGCAATCAGACAAACGATGACTACAATCACAAACAGAATTACAACAATCATATCAATGGTGACTTCTCCGCCGGCTTCCAGTGACTGCGCGTTTTCCTCCACGAAGGACCGGAGACTGTGGTCTCCCAGAAGCATCGACAGAATTACCCGCAGGGCGGTCCAGGCGCCGAAGGCGATCAGCGCTTTTCCGCAGATCATCAATGACTTGTAACTCTTTCGAAGTTCCTGCTGCTTTGCGGCAGCTTCAGAATCATTCATAATTTTTCTACCCCCAATAATAGATTTATTATCTCATTTGTATCAGAGAAACCGCAAGCGCTTACATTTTTTGCCATTTCCATGCTTTTTGCCGCGGTACAGGATTCAGGTGATTCCTGTACCGCGCAAACCGCCGCAAAGGAGTGTCCCACGGGCGGCTTCCGTTTATGGCATGGTTCTCTTCCAAAAACTGCAGGCTGTTACCAGATCGCAACCCGGTCTTCGGGCGCAAGGTACATTCCGTCTCCTTCTTTAATCCCATAGAAGTTCAGGAATTCATCAAACTGCTGAAGCGTGCAGTTGACCCTGAGATAGCCCATGGGATGCGGATCGTTGATGTGTTCCAGCGCTTCTCCGATCGTTCCCTTTGAAAGCCAGACATAGCTGAGAGAACGGAATAAGGCGTCGTAATCGAAATTCTCCATCTCCTTCGCAATGCGAAGGATGGCCTTCAGGCCGCCCATATCCGCCGTGCCTTCACCGGTCATGATATTTCCGCGGAAGTTCTGGCCTTCCCATGGATGCATGTTGTTGTAGTAAGCGGCCATCTTTTCATTGCGTTTGAGGAAAGCGGCGTAATCCTCATCGGTCCACCATTTGTTCATGTTTCCGTACTTGTCAAACTGGCCGCCGTTTGCGTCAAAGGCATGGGAGATCTCGTGTCCGCAGACCCAGCCGATTCTGCCGAGCATCTCTTCATCGCTCATTTCGCTGCTGTACATCTCTCCCTGGGTGAATGCGCCGTAGATGTATACGCTGTTGGTCGCAACATTGTACTGACAGTTGACCTTGCTGGGAGGCTCCGGCCATTTATCCTTATCGACCGGTTCGAAATGCTCTTTCACATCTCTTGCGTGCTTATCCGCTCTGATTGCGGTGATTGCCTGCCAGAGCGTACCGCCTTCTTCCTTCGAAGGGAAACGGAGATTCGGGCAGTCGTATTTCTCCCAGCTGTCGGGATAAAGCACAAACTTCTTCATGGAATCCAGTTTTTCGATGGCATTTGCTTTTGTTGTATCCGAGAGGAATTTCGCATCATTGATGATGCCGTGATAGGTTTTGATGATTTTGTCGATCATATTGCTGATGCGGATCTTGTCGGATTCCCTGAGATATGTTTCGGCATACAGTCTTCCGACCGGCCATTTCAGAAGTGTCGAGACCAGGCCGGTGAAATAATCCTCATCCGGAAGTGTGCCGGTTGCACCGTAGACCTCATTGCCGTAACGGATCCTTGCATCAAAGCATTCCCGGTCAAGATATCTGACAGCACTGAACGCATTCCGCATGATCAGGCAGTCTTTGATCATAGGGAGGTTCTCCTGCGTGAAAAGTTCGCTCAGACGCGGCAGGAATTTCGGCATAATGACGAGGTATGTATCCGCCTTTGGAAAACCTTCTGCCTCCAGTCTTTCGAGTACCGGCAGAATGCCTGCCATTTTTTTCACATCATCATAGCTGAAGAAGTTGTTCGCATTTGAAAAGTACTCCGGGCTGTTCTGTTCCTCTGCCGTAGGAATCGTCGGCGCAAGCAGTTTCTCAAAGGCAAAACAGTTGTCAATTTTTTTCAATGACTCTTCTTCGGTATAGCCGAGTTTCAGCAGAATTGTTTTCAGACACCTTTCCATTGCGCCTTTTTTGATTTTTCCGAGTTCCGTGGGTTCGAGATATTCGGCGGAGTCCTCCAGCAGAAGATCTGCGGCCACAAAACCCAGAACGCGTTTGGTGGAATCCACCAGGTCTTCCGTACTTCCGCCTTCCCAGAGCCTGGCAAACTGCTCCTCTTCGGGAGTTTCCAGCAAATAAGCGGCCAGTGCCTGAACGGTGTCAATGGCTTCGATTTTATCGGTCAGCTTTTTCAGGGGCGAAACGCCCTGCGCATTACGGCTGTCCCAGTCTTTCATCAGCCAGAACAGATTGTAGGCAAGAAGCGCACTGCGCTCTTTGGGTGCATCTCCGAGAAACATCTGTTTAATGTCCTTCACATTCTGCTGAACAATGTCCATCGTGGTTCCGCCGGAACTGTACCCTTGCGGAATTTCAAGCGACAGTATCTTGTCCTTGCAGACGGCAAGGGCAAAGTGATCCTTGAGAGATACGTTGGTTTCCGGGGTGACATTTCCTTCAAGGTCGCAGTCCAGCCACGGCGTACCCGTGGTATAGTCCTTCTTTTCAGAAGATTCGGACGGTATTGAAGCATTATCAATCATTATTGGCTCCTCCATGTTATATACCTGATTATAACAATACATAGTCTGCATAGTGAATTATGGGTGACATGATATAAAACGGCTTCTGCGAGCTTTATATCTGATGTGACTTTTCGGAAGGAAAGCCGGAGCTGACGCAAAGAAAATCGAGCAGAACAGGAATAGTACGAAAAAGGAGCGCGATTGCGCTCCTGAGAATGGTTTTAATTCGTTTGCTTTGGGGTCGAATGTTTCCTCAGTCGGAGCTGCTGGAGGAACTGCTCGATGAGCTGCCGGAAGAGCTGGACGAGGAGACATGCAGCTCACTGGAAAGATTCTCGGAAGGCATGGTCTGAAGAACCACCTTGCCCGGGCCTGTGATCGTAATGACCGCGAATCCCTCATGCCCGAACAGAATGTTTTTAAAGCCGCTGAGCATCTGAACATCAAAGCTGCAGGTATCATCCATCATCGCAAGATGTCCGCCGCTTACCGTCATGCTTTCTCCTTCCTTGAGATTGAAGACTGCCGCAGAGCCCTGTACGGTAATCAGTACCGTTCCATAGCCGGAAAATTTCTGCAGCACAAATCCCTGTCCGGAGAACAGACCGCTGGAAATCGACTTCTGCACGTAAACGTCCGTATTTACGCTGTCATCCGCCGCAAGGAATGCTCCCTGTCTTGCGATCACGGTGTTGCCCTTCAGTTCTACAGGAATGATTTTTCCCGGATAATTTGCCGCAAATGTTATGGATCCGTCTCTCGATGCGGTAAAGTGCGTATGCATCAGGCTGTCCCCGGAGAAGAATCTTCCCACCATCTTCTCGAAGGAGTCTTCTTCCGTCTGCATTTCCATACCCGGTTCCATCCAGGCCATGGCGCCGGCAGTGCAGATCAGGGTTTCTCCTTCCTTCATATGGCAGGTTGCGGCAGGCATGTTATCGCCGAAAATTTCATACTTCATTCGTTATGATCCTCCATCTTTGATGTATTGCTGCATTCATTATAGGGGAAGAGCGGGGATTTCTGCCGCGGGAGTTCGGATAGATGTCCGTTTTTTAGTGATGATGAGACAGACGCGGATTCGGAGCGAATGCGTGCAGTTTTCATGGATGGATTTCTGAAACTCTGCAGGATTTCAAGGGAATTTTCCGCAGAAACAGTTTGCTGTCGGACAAAAGACTCCATATCTTAAGACAGCTCAGATCTGAGAAGCGACCGGTCTCCGTTCGGCTTGAATCATCGGTTTGGCTGATAGTATGATATCTGTATTAAAACGTATTTTCAGCATAAGAGGAGAGTATGGAAAATTATTCAAACAGCCCGTATATCGGCGTATGGCAGCCTGTAAAAGCTGAAGTCAGCCTGTTCAGGGAACTCAATATCACTTTTTCAAACGCACCGTATACGCTTGATCTCAGAGCTGACGGATCTGCAACGGTTACCAAGGAGCACCCTGTCACCGGTACATGGACAGAGAACAGCGACGGAACCGTACATGTCATCGCAGGCGATACCGATGATGTTTTCAAGGTGAAAGACGGTCATCTGATACTGGGCGGTCTTGGAACAGAGCTCATTTTCGAAAAGAAGTAAGCGCTTCATCTTCCGGCATTGAGACGCCCGGAATGCAGGCGGCCGGGACAGGTTAAGCAGAAATGATATGTTTGGCAGACACCGTGCGGCGATGAGTCGCAAGCGCAGTGATTACGCCGAAATCCCCGTTCGATGCAGACCGGGTGAATTGCTTTGCTGAAAACCTCTGCCCGCCGTCTTTCGTGATAATAAAAGAAAAGATTATAAAAATGATTGCCCCATTTTCAGGGAAAGGAAAGATACATATGATGAAACGGTTTTTTTCTGTTGTTCTCAGTCTGTTCCTGCTTGCCGGCTGCGGAACGGCCTCCGGTTCCGCCGGCACTGCATCTCCCGCTTCCGACAGTACCGCATCTCCCGCTTCCGCCGCAGCTTCGGCTCCCGCTTCCGCCGGATTTGAAGCAAAGGAAACCGGCATTTATCTGATGTCGCCGATGCAGACTCCGCTCAAACTCAATCTGTATTTTAAGAACAGTGACGTTCCGTATGTTTCACTGGAAGAGTGGAATGAATTATTCATGATGTTAATGAATGCCAATGCGGAGGAGAATGAAGACGGGTTCGTGCTTGTCTTTGAAAAGGACGGAGACAAAGCGGTGCTCAAAAGAGATTTCGGCAATGGGGCTGTCTATCCGATGGAGTTCGATTTTGCGGCGGATACGATTCACATGATGGATTACAATGTTTTCTTCTCCAATGATAAGAATTCACCGCTGATTCCTCTGATGGAAATGGATGAAGGCTTTGTGAAAACCGGGGAAAACGGCAATGAAATTGCAGGGGATGAGATCACATTTGATCTTTCTTCCTATGGCATCGATATGATCCGGGAAGGGGATCAGTACTTTGTACCGTTCCAGACCGTTGCGGATATCTTCTCGGCACGGCAGCCGTATACCATTTCCTACAACGGGGAGGCGATCTTTCTTTCAACCGGGGAAATGTTCTATGACAACGATAATAAGCTGACTGCGTTCGGAGAGGCATATTACTCCGCGCCGGCAAAAGCGCGCAGCGAAGCGATGGGAACGTATACCTACAATGAACTCTGTTTTCTTCTGGATCATTTCTATGGACTGAAAGAGAATCACGAGATCAGCAGTTTTGACAGACTGTTTGATAATAACGGATTCCGGGGATTATTATCGGGAACCGATTCGACGGTTTCGGATGCGCTGCTCTACCGGACGATTCACTACATTCTCAACGACCAGCACAGCAAATATCTTGCCTGCTCGCCGATGAGCGGAGCCGATTTTACCTCGAAGCTGCAGGAGCAGTTCGGGCAGGGTCCCTGCCGGGAAGAAACCCTCCGGACGATGGCGGAACTCTCCGCCGCCCGCAGACAATACTATCCTGATGGAATCCCGGGCTATGAGGAAATCGGCAATACCGCCTATATCACATTTGATTCCTTCAGCAAGCCGACACGGAATTATAAGGAAAGCCCCGCGACTGCGGATGACCGCGACACGATTGGAGTCATCTCCTATTCGATCCGTCAGATTCTGCGGGAAGGCAGTCCGGTCAAAAATGTTGTGCTGGATCTCAGTCAGAACAACGGCGGTGCGGCGCCTGCTGCGGCATATGTTCTCTCCGCATTCCTCGGAGATGCGAATCTCAGTGTCAGAGATACCATGACGCATGCAATGGCGACGTATACCTACACGGCGGATACCAACCTGGACGGAACGTTTGATGAAAAGGATACGCTGGCAGGGAAAGGCCTTCACCTGTTCTGTCTGACTTCAAAGGCCAGTTTCTCGTGTGCCAACCTCGTTCCCTGTGTCTTCAAGCAGACCGGCAGCGTTGCGCTGATCGGTCATCGGACAGGCGGCGGCGCCTGCACGATCACACCGATGGCGACAGCGGACGGCAGTCTGTTCCGGACCTCCAGCAATATGCAGCTCAGCTTCATGCGCAACGGTTCGTTCTATGACGTGGACCAGGGTGTGGAACCGGATTATTTTATCCATGATCTGAGCTTTCTGTATGACAGACAGGCACTGACAGAATATCTGAACGGGCTGAGATAAATACAATACCCCGAACGAGAGAAGCCGGGAAGCACTGTGATTTTATTCCCGGTTCATGCTTGTCTGGCTGATATGTGAACAATCATTCCGGAACCTCACACTTCTGGGATCCCAGCAGCGCAGCAGAAAAGAAGAGAGAAACAGCTGTCCGGTACAGAAGAAGGAGAATGTATGAAGAAGAAACATAATACCTGCAATTTGATATCCTCATTGGCAGCGGACATGCTGTTTTCGGGATGCGGCAGTGCCGCGGTGAGTGAGAATACTGCAGAAGAAAAAAAAGAGCCCGCTTCGGAAACCGGCGCGGGAAAGGAACGGCCCGGCGCAAAGTGGATTGATTCCGGGATCTTCGGAACGTTTAAGGATCTGGGAGAAATTCGTCCGCAGGACGATTTTGCGGCTTCCGTAAACCGGGCGTGGGCAGAGTCGGCTGTGATAAAAGAGGGTGAAACACGCATCTCGGCGATGAGCGAACAGGCGGATCGCATCAAGGCGGAAAAGATTGCACTTCTGACCGGTGAAAAGAAAGATGACAAAAATCTGACTGCCCTGCAGAATTTCTATCAGCTTCTGCTTGACTGGGATGCGAGAAAAACAGCGGTCACAACCGATTTGAAACCGTATGTTGATGATCTCATGTCCATTTCTTCCGTTGACGAAATGACCGCGTATTATTCGGATCCGAACCGCTGCCTGTACAGCCCGGCAATGCTGGAGGATGAAGTGACGGTAGACGCGGAGGATGTGTTTTCCAATTTATTAATCATCACCAATCCGGCAATGCTGAGCGAAGACGACAGCGGATACGGAGAACCGGAAAATGAGATGTTTTCCGCAAAGAGGCAGATTTCGGAATACATGCTTGCAAAACTGGGCTATTCCCAAAGTGAGGCAAAGGATCTTTTCGATCGGGCAAAAGCGTTTGAAACGGGATTTCTGCCGGGATTTGAATCGATGAAGCAAAAGATGATGGAATTGGGGCCGTCCGTGCTTGAGTCGAGATTTTCGCCTGAGGAACTGCAGGAAAAGTATGCAAATCTTCCGATCTGCGGAATCTATAAAGCCTGGGGATATGATCTGAACGGCAGAATCGCAGTGGTAATGCCGGATGTCATTGAAGCTTATGATGCAAACTATACAAATGAAAATATCGAAAATATCAAGGCCTGGACGCTGATTCATACGCTCGAAAAGGTTACCGTCTTCCTCGACAGGGAAACCTATGAAGAAACAGCAAAGCTCAGTACACCGCTCACCGGGCAGGATTCAGTTAAAACTGACGAGGCGTATGCCTGGGACAATCTGAAAGCGTTTCTTCCGTCATTGCTGGATCAGATCTATGTGGACTACTGCTTTGACAAAGAACTCAAGCCGCAGGTGGCCGAGCTTGTGGATCTGATGCTTGATGCCTATCGTGAGATGCTGGAAGCGGAAGAGTGGATGAGTGACGAGACAAAGAAGGCAGCCATCGAGAAGCTGGATCACATGAAAAAGAATGTCTGTTATCCGGAAAATCTTCCGGATAACGGTGACATAACGATCCAATCACCGGAAGAAGGCGGATCTCTGCTTGAAGCGGTGAAAGCCGCAAGGATCTATCAGCGGCATGCGGATGCCGGTCGTCTGAGCCGGAAAAATGACGGAACCTACTGGAAACACACAATTCGGTACGGGAATTTCGATGCTATATACAGTCCGGCAGACAACTCCCTTAATATATGCGCCGGCATGTGCGGCGGCGATTATTACGATCCGGACTGGCCGCTGGAAAAGAAGCTGGGCGGACTTTGCATGGTCATCGGACATGAGATTACCCACGCGTTCGATACAAGAGGAGCCCGCTATGACAAAGACGGCAATATGAAGAACTGGTGGACCGAAAAAGACATGGCTGAATTTGCCGGGCGTGTTGACAGGCTGAATGCATACTACAGCGCCCTTGTTCCATCACCGCAGATTTCCGACGTGCCGTACGGCATGGAGGGGGCCGAGAGGATCAGCGGAGAAGCAATTGCCGATCTCGGATCAATGAAATGCCTGCTTTCTATCGCAAAGAAGCAGAACGGCTTTGATTATGCGATGTTCTTTACCCAGGCGGCAGTGATCCAGAGACTGGCAATTTACGAAAAAGAGGAAATGAAATATATCGCTGCAGATCCGCATCCTGTGTACTGCTTCAGGTGCAATATCCCAGTTCAGAATTTTGATGAGTTCATCGAAACCTTCGGTGTGAAAGAAGGAGACGGAATGTATCTTGCGCCAAAGGACAGGATCGCTGTCTGGTAAGCATATGTCTGCTGTCGGGCTGTTTCCCGGCAGTTCCTTTCTCTCGTTATTCCGCATCAAACGGGAGATGACGCATTTCGGCATGGTTCTCTGATCCGGAAGGCAGCCGATGCGGTTCAGTGAAAAATGATGACCAGGAGGAAATGAAACCATGTATCAGATCACAAAAAAAGAATTTCCCTTATACATGATGGGAATCGATGTCGAAATGAAAGTGCCGCTTTGTTTTCTGGACGGTGTCAATGATCTGCCTTACGTGGAGCTGAATGAATGGGTGAATCTGCTTGTTCTGCTCAATACCGCCGGAGGCGCAAAGCCGGGCTATGAGCTCACCCTGAGCATGGACGGTCCGACTGTGACATTCACCCGTGAAACCGGCTATACCATGATCGCAGATTTTGAAAACAACACCTTGCGGTATCACGATTATAACGGATTTATGATGCTGCCGGATATGTCTACGCTTCTTGATTTTACATCCAAGCGATGCTTCAGCGAAAACGGAGAGCCTTCACTAATGAAAAAAACGGATGGCTTCAGCTATGACCGCTACGGCAAAGAACTGCTTGTTCCGCTTGGGGATTATGACATTGAGCTGGTTCATCAGGACGGCATGTATCTCGCACCGCTGCAGACCATGAATGACTTCACGATGGCACCGGTGGGGACCGGATTTAACTGTTATTTCAATACGCAATGCCTGTACCTCACAAACAGCGGAATTCCTTCCGGTGACAAGGTGTATTATGCTTTGCCGGCCGGAAAACGCAGTGAAGACCTGGCGAGGTTTGGCTATCATGAACTGTGCCTGATGCTTGACCATCTGTACGGACTGAAGGAAGCCCATGAAATCGAATCTTTTGACATTCTGTTCCGGCAGATCGGCATGCGTGCTCTTCTGCTTGATACGGATGCGGAAACGGCGGATAAGCTGATCTATAACCTGATCAGCAGATACATCGATGATATCCATTCGAGCTTCTCGTCTTACTCCTGGCTCACCGGAAACATAGACTATAAAGCATCCACGGGCCCTTCGATTTCCGGCTGGGTTAATCACTATACATCCTACCGGGAGATTCGCAGTCAGTATTACCCCCAGGGTGTGCCGGAGTATGAAGAAATCGGCAATACCGCTTTCCTCACCATAGATTATTTTGCGATCGCAGAGGAATACGAGGAATATTACGGTTACGAAAACAAACAGGATATTCCATTGAATGATACGGTTTCGGCGATTATCAAAGCGCATGAAAAGATCACTCGTGAAAACAGCCCGATTGAAAATGTAGTCATCGATCTTTCCTGCAATAACGGCGGGGATGTCGATGCGGCTGCCTTTCTGATTGCATGGTGTCTTGGAAAGGCTGAGATCAGTCTCAAGGATACTCTCACCGGGGCGATTTCCAACACGGAGTACTGGGCGGATGTAACGCTTGACCGCAAATTTGAAGAGACGGACGGACTTGCCGGAAAGAAACTGTACTGCCTGATTTCACCGGTGACATTCTCCTGCGGCAATCTTGCGGCGAATGTTTTCCGGCAGAGCGGGAAGGTGACCCTGCTTGGCAGAACCTCCGGAGGCGGAAGCTGCACGGTGCAGCCGGTCTCTTCTGCCTGGGGAACTTCTTTCAAAATCTCCGCTACCAGACGCATGTCATTTTTGAAAAACGGTTCTCTGTATGACATTGACCGGGGCGCTGACCCGGACTATACCATCAGCACGCCGGAAAAATACTATGACCGGCAGGCACTGTGCAGATTTATCGGCAGCCTGTATTAATCACTTTTGAAACGAAAGGAGAATGAAAGGAGTGAATGTATGCCGGCTTTTGAAAAGACGCAGAAAGCGGTGGATTATACCACCGGCACACCGTGGCTCTGCTCTGATCTCGAAGGCAATGTAATACCGGAAACAGAAGTTTCTCTGAAGGATGACTTTGCCCTTGCCACATGCAAGGATCGGATCCTTTCGATCGATATTCCTCCCGGATTCGCTGCCGGAGGAACGATGGCAGATCTGAGCCGGAAGAACGTTGTTGATATAAAAAACATGTTCCTCGGAGAGGCTCCGAAGGGACATGATGCGCTCCTTGCCTTTCATCTCTTCAACCTCTATATGGACTGGGAGACTCGTAATGCCCTGGGTGTTCAGCCGCTGAAAGAATAAACCGATGTGATTGAAGCGATAAGCTCTGTTGATGAACTGATCGTCTATCTTGCGAATACGCCCGATGAAAAGCTTCTGTATCATCTCTGGGAAGCGGAATCCATCCCGGATTTAAGGGATTCCGAAAAACATATCATTGGCATTATATGGGACAGTCTTCTGCTTGAAGATTCAGCGGAATACAGAGAACTGTCCGAACTGGGCAGGCAGATCAAAACCGGGAAAACGGATCTTGCAAAGAAGCTTCTGATCAGGCTTGGCTATACGAAAGATGACGCTGAGAAGAAAATCGAAAATACGTTTTCCTTTGAAACGATGCTCGCCGATCTGATTCCCTCAAACGAAGTGAAGGGGAACCCGGATTATACCTCCGGAATCTACAAGAGTAACCTATGTTATCGAGGGTGAATCAAACAAAAGCAATTACGTTGACGAGTTTGATCCGGATTCTTATCACAATGTTGGAGATTATGTTGAACTGCCTGTATATATCAAGGCGTATGTGAGCAAGAAGACAAATGCGGTAGGATATTCACTTTCAGTACAGAAGGAATTCAAAGGGCCCAAACGTATTCAAGGTGAAGAGTTCTGAGCAAACAAAATCCGTATTTCGATTTATCGTCATACGGATTTTTCAGTTTTCTTCAAAAAAGCCCCTAATCTGACCTATCGCCTTAGCTGAAAGGTCTGTAACAACAAAATTGGTTCACCAATTAAAATCACTGTTCACTTTCATATGGGTTCAGTTATAATTTTTTCTATGAAAGCGATCTTGTTTATTGTGCCTGTGCTCTTGCTGGCCGCAGGCATTATAAGTAAATTCATGCCGGCTAAAAACATCAACGACACCACTGGCTACCGTACCGCAAAATCCAAATCCAGTCAGGAAAACTGGGACAAGGCACAGCAGCTGATGTCAAAA
>JAEEGL015590479.1_pt1 | contig 12142 bp, 9 predicted proteins | sample 9134231 | NCBI WGS metagenome assembly JAEEGL01 (sample SAMN16246548, study PRJNA631951) | gut metagenome | biome: gut microbiome; feature: rumen; material: fiber-attached | host: Bos | place: Iran: Karaj | collected 2018-10
ACTGCCCGAAGGCGCGACGGCCGACTCAGCGGGCGCGTCAGGATGGTGGAGCCGAGGGTCGGTGCCCGAGGCGGCCGTTTTCCGGCCGACGACGGCTCTGCCCGAAGGCGCGACAGCCGAAGCCGCCGATGCAGCGGTCGGCGCAGCCGCAGCGGGCGCGGGCGCCGCGGCAGGCGCAGCAGCCTGCGCAGGAGCGGCCTCGAAAGCCTTGCCGCCGAGAGCGCACAGCCGCATCAACGCATATTCGATGTGCAGCCGCGGATTGACCGCCGCCTTGAAGCCGGACTCACATTGAGTAGTCACCGCAAGCGCCTCATAGAGGAAACGCAGCGGACAGCGCCCCGCCTGAGCCGAATAATCCTGCTTCAGCGACTCCGGAAGATCCAGAAGAGAATCCAGCCCCGCAGTGCGGGCCACCACAAGATCCCTAAGATGACTCGAAAGCGAAGCTACGAAATGCAGCGCGTTGAAGCCCTTGCGAAGCACCTCGTCAAGCACCAGGAAAGCATTGCCGTAGTCGCCCGAGAGGAACGAATCCACCAGCGAAAAACAGTACTTGTCGTCCAGCACATTGAGATTCCGGATGACATCCTCATATTTGATGTCGCTGCCACAGAAAGCGACCGTCTGGTCAAAGATGGTCAAAGCGTCACGCATTGCCCCGTCGGCCTTTTTCGCGATGACATTGAGGGAACGGTCATCGATCTTCACCCCCTCCTTGGCGGCGATTCCGCTGAGATTCCGGACAATGTCGGCTATCGTAATGCGGTTGAAATCGTAGGTCTGGCAACGCGAAAGGATGGTCGGAAGAATCTTATGCTTCTCGGTCGTGGCCAGAATGAAGATGGCGTGTGCCGGAGGCTCTTCCAAGGTCTTCAGGAAAGCATTGAACGCCTGGGCCGAGAGCATATGGACCTCATCGATGATGTAGACGCTGTACTTCCCTACCGGCGGCGGGACCTGGACCTGGTCCATCAGAGCCTTGATGTCGTCGACGGAATTGTTCGAAGCGGCGTCAAGCTCGTGGATACAGTAGGAACGGCCCTCCTGGAAGGACACGCAGGACTCGCACTCTCCGCAGGGCTCCATATCCTCGCCGGGATGCTCGCAGTTGATCATCTTCGCGAAGATACGCGCAGTCGTCGTCTTCCCGACGCCCCTGGGGCCGCAGAAAAGATAGGCGTGCGCAAGCTGCCCGCGCTTTATGGAATTGGAAAGCGTGCGGGCTATATTGTCCTGGCCGATAAGAGATTCAAAGGAGTCCGGCCTGTACTTCCTTGCCGATACGATGTACTGACTCATAGTCCACAAAGATAAACTATTTTTTTCGTTCAGTCAAATCCACTTTCACCCGCAAAAAAGCTGAAAAATGCGGGTGAAACTGAACTTGCATTCAATTTCACCCGCAAAAAGAGGCGAAAATGAGGGTGAAACTACTTCAGTGCCTCGATATTGCGCTCGTTGTGGATGTCCTTGCCCTCCGCGGTATACATATAGTCGATCAGGGAAGCGTAGTGCTCCTCGACCTTGCGGCGGACAATCTTGGAAGTGGAGTTCATCATCTTGTTGGCGATGGTGAATTCCTCGTCGCAGATACCCACAGCGCTAGGCAGCCAACGCTCGGGGAACATACCCTCATGGCGGCCACCCTTCTTGTAGCTGTCGACCTCGCCCTGGATGATGTCCAGCATAGCCTTGCGGCCTTCGACGCTGGCGGGATCAAGACCCTTCTTCTGCACTGCCTCGGCAAGATTGGCCTTGTCGGGAAGTACGAGGGCGACGCAGTAAGGCTTCTGGTTGTTGTGCAGGACGCAGGCAGTGACATACTTGCTTCCGTCGGCGAGGCTGTCCTCGAAGCCTTCCGGTGAATACTTCTCTCCGTCCGAGGAAATCAGCAGGCTCTTGAAACGGCCAACGACATAGAGGAAACGGGTGTCGAAGGGGCAGATATAGCCCATATCTCCGGTGTGGAGCCAGCCGTCGACGACGGTCTCGGCAGTAGCCTTCGGGTTCTTCCAGTAACCGGCCATCACATTCTCGCCGCGGACGACGATCTCACCACGGGTGCCGATGGGAACTTCCTTGCCCTCATTGTCGCAGATGATGCAGTCCATAGGCTGGACGATGCGGCCGGAGGAGCCGAAAATCGCGGTCTCGGGAGAGTTGGCGCAGATGATAGGAGTCGCCTCGGTAAGGCCGTAGCCTTGGAACATAGGCATACCCACGGCGCAGAAGAAGCGCTGGAGTTCGATATCCAGGAGGGCGCCGCCGCCGATGAAGAATTTCATCCTGCCGCCGAAGCTTTCGCGGACCTTGGAGAAGAGGATCTTGTCGAAGAGCTTCACCAGAGGCTTCCTCCAGAAGGTGCCGCCGGTACCGCGGTTGTAGTACTCCTTATTGTATTTGATAGCGTTGTTGAGCGCGAAGTTGAAGAGCTTCTCGGTAGTGGCGCCCTTCTTCTTGATGCCGCTTTCGATGTTCTTCTTGAAGTTGCGGGCAAGGGCCGGAACGGAGAGCATCACGTGGGGACGGACCTCGTTGATTGCGGTAGGGATGTTGCGCAGAGTTGCGAGAGCATTCTTTCCGATCGGGACGAAAGCGATGGAACCGCCATAGTACATCATAGTGTACATACCGGCGACGTGGGCGAAGCAATGGTCCAGAGGGAGGATGATGAGCATCACCGAATATTCGTCGATGGAGATCGAAGAATGGCCCTGGGCGACGTTGGCGGTATAGTTGCGGTGGGTAAGGAGGATGCCCTTAGGGTCGGCGGTGGTGCCGGAAGTGTAGGAGATATTGGCATAGTCGTCGGGACCGATGCTCTTGTAGCGCTCCTCGAAGGCAGCGAAGTTTTCTTTCAGAAACTCCTCACCGGCCTTGATGATCTCGGAAATCTTCACTTCCTTTTCCTGAAGCTCGGCATAGTCGAAAGCAGTGTCGTCAAAGACGATAACCTTTTCTACCTGAGGGCATTCCGGGAGGATGGCACGAATCTTCGGCAGATGGTTGCCGGAGACAAGGATCCACTTGGACTCGGAATGGTTGATACGGAAGATAAGGTCCTGGCCTTCGCCGAGGTTGACGGAGAGGGGGACGTCGGTCATACCGGCATACATTGCGCCGAGTTCGGCGAGCACCCACATTGCGCGGCTTTCGCTCAAAAGCGCAATCTTGTCGCCTTTCTGGCAGCCGATGGACATAAGTCCAGCAGCAATCTTGTATGCGGTTTCACGGGTTTGTTCCTGAGTGATGACTTTCCACTCACCGTTGACTTTTTCGCGGAGGTACGGATGGTCGGCAAACTGCCTGGTGTACTGCTCTACGAAATCAATGATCGTAGTTCTTTTTTCTGACATATTTGAGATAATTACTTAAGTTTGTCTGTTATTCAGCCGGGAAGAGGCCGTAGAGTTCCGCGTCGATGCGGTCCGTGATGTATTGGAAATCCTCCGGCCGGTTCTCGAATTTTATATTGTCCACATCGATTATCAGAAGCCGGCTCTTGTAGTCCTTGATCCAGTCCTCGTAGCGCTGGTTGAGGCCAGTAATATAGTCGATACGGATTGAACGCTCATATTCGCGGCCGCGTTTCTGGATCTGGGCGATCAGGTTCGGGATGCTTGAACGCAGGTAAATCATCAGATCCGGCGGATTCACGAGGGACATCATCAAGTCGAAGAGGTCGCTGTAGTTCTCGAAGTCGCGGGTGGACATAAGGCCCATTCCGTGGAGGTTGGGAGCAAAGATGCGTGCATCCTCGTAGATGGTCCTGTCCTGGATGATGACCTCCTTGTGCTTGGAAATCTCGACCACGTCCTGGAAACGCTTGTTCAAGAAATAGATCTGCAGATTGAACGACCATCTTTCCATATCTTCATAGAAATCAGCAAGATAGGGATTGAAGTCCACGGACTCGAATTTCGGAGTCCAGCCGTAGTGGGCGGCGAGCATCTTGGTGAGGGTGGTCTTGCCGCTTCCGATATTTCCTGCAATCGCGATGTGCATAAATTACAATAAATTAGTCCGCAAAGTTAACAAAAAATCAGAACAATCCATAGAGTTCGGCGTCTATCCGGTCGGTAATGAGCGCAAAATCCTCCGGATTGTTGAGAAAATCCAATTTGTCGGCGTCAATGACGATCAGCCTGCCGCTGTACTCCCCTATCCATTTTTCATATCTTTCGTTGAGACCGGAGAGATAGTCGATGGAGATGGTCTGCTCATAGTCGCGGCCGCGTTTCTGGATCTGGGCGACCAGGTGCTCGATGGAACTCTTGAGGTAGATCAGCAGGTCGGGCTGCTTCACCACCGACATCATCACATTGTACGAGTCCATAAAGGTGTTGTAGTCCCTTTCGGAAAGGTTTCCCTGGGCATAGTTGTTCGCGACGAAGATATGGACCCCCTCGAAAAGGGTGCGGTCCTGGATTATGACCTTGTCCGACTTGCCTATTTCGATTACGTCCTTAAGTCTCTGGGAGAGGAAATACATCTCCAGGGCGAAGGACCAACGCTTGATATCGGCGTAATAATCAGCGAGATATGGGTTATATGTGACCGACTCGAACTTTGGGGTCCAGCCATAATGGCGGGCCAGGAGCGTTGTCAGCGTGGTTTTGCCACTGCCGATATTGCCGGCGATTCCGATGTGCATACTCTTTACGCTTGGATTCACAAATATAATAAAAAAGCATTTCACTTGCCAACTTTTTCGTACCTTCGCGCTATGATTCAGATCAAGAGCTTTACTTTCAATATCCTGGGGACCAACTGCTACCTGGTATGGGACGACACTCAGGACAAATGCATAGTCTGCGACCCGGGGATGTTCCGCGAGCACGAGGAGGCAGCCGTCACGGAATTCATTGAAACAAAAGGACTTACTCCCGAAGCCATACTTCTTACCCACGGCCATTTCGACCATACCTGGGGCGTGGCGTACCTGGCCGGACGCTATGGCTGTCCGGTCTTTATGGGCGCGGCGGACAAGGAGATCGCGCGTATGGGGATGGATATGTTCGAGCGTCTGGAATTCAAGAAAACCGTCCCTCCCTTCGACTTCATCCCGGTCCGGGACGGGGAACGCTTGCAGCTTGGCGGAGTGGACTGGACAGTCATCGCGACTCCCGGACACTCCCCCGGCGGAGTCTGCTACTACAGTGAGACGGGAAAACTTCTACTGAGCGGCGACACCCTCTTTGCAGGGGCCATAGGCCGCAGCGACCTTATGGGCGGCGACTACGACGTCCTGATCCGTAGCATCCTGGAAAAAGTGATGACCCTCCCCGGCGATACAGACCTCTTCCCCGGCCACGGCCCGGCAAGCTCTATCGCCCGCGAGAGCGCGGTCAATCCCTTCCTGCTCCCCTTCAACGAGCCCTACAGCGAGGAATAATAAGCCTTCATAACATAGAAGGCCTGCTTGCGGCGGCCCTGCTCGTCGATGAGGCCCTTGCGGTTGAAATCGTCCTGGATACCCGTCAGGGGCCGCTTGGGCGAGCGGAAGTCCTTGAGACACCAGGGGCTGAGGCCGGCAAGGCCGGGAATCTTCGACAGCATCCCGAGATTTTTCCTGTACAGAAGCTCAAGGTACTCTTCCGTGAACATCTCGGACGCGCTTCCGTGGTTGCCGTAGAGGGCCCCGCCGCCGAACTCGCTGATTATGACAGGTTTCCCGCGAGGGACACTCCAGCAGACCGAGTCGCAGTCTGCGGGAACGCCGTCATACCAGCCGACATACTGGTTGAAACTGACGAGATCGGTCAGTTCTACAAGGTCATCCTCGATAACAGGATGATAAAGGTCAGGTTTGTTCTTCTGGATGGCCGCACTGACGAGCCGCGTCGGATCCTCCGCCCTGGCTTTTTCAATCAGCTTTTTCAGAAAGGCAAAGCGCTCGGGTGTATGCGGGGTTTCATTGGCCACCGACCAGATGATGGTGGCGGCGCGGTTCCGGTCCCGCCGGATCATTTCCAGCAGCTGGCGCTCCGCATTGGCATAGGTCTCCTCTGACTTCCAGTCGATATTCCAGTAGCACGGTATCTCTTCCCATAGCATAAAGCCCATTTCCTCGGCGAGGCGGACCATCTGTTCGCTGTGGGGATAGTGGGCAAGACGCAGGAAGTTGCAGCCAAGGTCTTTTGCCGCCTCCAGAAGCGCCCGCACATCCTCCTCGCCCCTGCAGCGGCCGGGATTCACTCCGATGCTCTCGTCGTGGACCGCGACCCCTTTCAGGAAGACAGGCTTGCCGTTCAGCAGAATCTGCTCCCCGGCGGTCTCAATGGTCCTAAAACCGATGCGCTCATCCAGACGGTCAGCCCCGGAACTTATTGAAATGTCGTAAAGCCGGGGATTCTCAGGGGACCACAGTTCCGGACGGACTTTAGCCATGAGACGGGCTATGCCATCCCTGCCCGCACAGGCTTTCTTCTTCAGCCCCAGCTCCGGAATCTCGACTTTCACCTCGGCGGCGCCTCCGTCAAGGAACACCTCGACCGCAACTTCCTTCCCGTCAAAACGGTAGCTCCAGTCCTTGATGTAAAGCTCCGGAACGCTGACGAGCGTGACATCCCGGGTAATACCGCCATAGTTCCACCAGTCGAAATTGAGCGTCGGAACTTCGGACACGCCACGGGTATTGTTGACCCATACCACCAGGCTGTTCTCCCCCTCCTTCAACACCTCCGTCACTTCGAAGCTGAAAGGCGTGAAACCGCCCTTGTGCTCGCCCAGGATCTCATTGTTGAGACCGACCATACACTTGTAGTTGACCGCGTCGAAACGTAGGAAGTACCTTTGCCCCGGGACTTTATGGACCTCAAGGAGCCGACGGTACCAGACTGAGCCTTCGTAATAGTAGAGCCGCTCGTCCTGGGTATTCCAGTCCCCGGGGACAGCGAGCGTCGGCGCCCTGTCGAAATCGTACTCGACAAGCCTGCTCTTGTCCTGGAAGAAATGCCTGTCCGCAAAATAGCGTTTAGAAGGCCGCTGGAGCTGCATCTGGTACTTGTAGATACCCGTATCCATAGGATCTACGATGTAGTTCCAACGCCCCGCAAGGGAAACGACCTCCCTGCCTGCGAGAGGAAGGAGGGCGAATATAAAGGAGAGGACAAGCAGAATCCGTTTCATAGCTTAGAATTCCAGTATGGCGACTGAATTGTTCCAAAGCTCGATGCTGACCGTTCCGTCCTCTGAGGGGAAGAGCGGAATTTCCGTGTAAATATGCTCGGAATCAGTCAGATGGCAGAAAACCCTTCCCAAACTCCGACCGCACAGAGACACGTTGACCCGAGCCAGGTTGCAGGCATTGTTATCCCCGTCGTAACGGGTCAGGAGGAGGGTCGTCCTGCCGTCCTTCACCGAGGCGACCGCGTATATGTCCCCTGCCCCGCCATCCACGGTAACAGCACACTGGCTGCCTTCCAGCTTGCTCCAGGCATAAAAGGCGTAATAGATTGGCTGGTGTTCCTGGGTCTGATAGTCATAGAATCCGCAGTAATTGGTGTTCGAGCGGAAATCATAATACATCAGCATATCCACCGGGGCGTCCTGCAGGGCCGACATCGTGGCGGCGACAAAGGCCGCGCCCTTCATCGAGCGGCGGTTCAGGCGGTTGTAGCGCTCGTTGGGAGTGCCTGATCTCTCATTGAAGCGGCGGTAGTTCCATTCATTGAGAATCAGTTCCGCAGCTTCATATCCATACTCTTTCATCCAGCCTCTAATGAGCTCCGCTTCCATCAGATAGACCGAAGGTTCCGCCCCGTATTTGTGCCAGGAGATGAAGTCGATCGGGACCTGGTTGTCCCGCATATACTGGAAGAACTGCGGGAAATAGGTCTTCGTCCCCTGGATACGGCAATAGGAAGGCCCGCCGATCTTAAGATCCGGGAAGCACTCTTTCAGATGCTTTGCGGCAATTGCGTACATCTTGTGGAACTCCTCGATGGGCCCGCCCCAGGTGCGGGGTTCGGTCTCCCAGCGGCCGGAGCTCTGGTCCAGGTCGGCCTCGTTCCAAATCTCCCAGTACTTTATATTGTAATGGAAGCCGTCCGCCCAGCCTTCATTATAGTGGCGGATGATATGCTCACATATCTTTGCCCATTTCTTATAATCCTTGGGCGGAAAGATATTGTACTTTGCAGCGGTCTGGTTCTCGATCGTCTGCCCGAGGCGGTAGAAAGGCTCACTGCCCGCCTCGACCAAGGTCTTGATATAGAGGTCCGTCTCCCGGAAGTCATAGGAAGATTCTTTGTCGGGGTTCTTGCTCCAGTCGGGGAAGATGTCGCTGATGTCCACCAGATGCTCCCCGTAATAGCCGTGGGCATCGTGGGTGCGGCTGTAAGGAATGTTGAGAATCCTAAAGTCCGCCTTCTGCCGATCGCTGTCATAGGAAGGACCATTGTTGACGGCGTTCATAGGCTTGACCGGTCCTTTGATGACAGACGGGTCGACGGTCACACTGACCTGGACGGAAGTTATGTCCGGCTGGACTTCCTGGGCCTGCAGAAAGGCCGGCGCCAGCAAAGCAAAGAACAATATTCTCTTCATCTTATTTCCATTTTACATCTCTCAGATAAACCTGCCGGCTGCCCTCGTGGACAGAATTGAAGGCCATCTGCTTCCCGTCAGGACGCCAGCGGGCGTGAAGGTCGCAGCGGGAATACTGCTCCTTGTACTTTTCCGGAACAAGGAAACGGCCGAGGGAAACAAGGGCCTCGTCCTCCAGGCGAAGAAGCACCCACGAGCGGTAGCCGTCCTTGTTCCAGTAGCCCTCGCTGCTGATAAACTGCCCGTTCGGGGAGAAGACGCAATGTCCGTCCCAGTCCATAATGCCCGGGGCAAGATGTCGGACCTTCTCCTCCTCTCCCACTTTCAACAGAGTGTGCGACCAACTTTCCCCGGCATCCCAGCGTGCCGTCACCGCGAGGGTTTCGTTGTCCTTCCAATTGAAATGGGAACCCTTCCAGCCATCCGGGAAGCAACGTCTGAGGCTCGTCCCGTCCGTATGGATGGTGAAAGAGACGGTATCCCATCTATAGACATATCCCTTCGTCTCCATCTGGGCATTGAAATCCTGGATAGTACGGGCGAGGAAAAACACTTTCGAAGCATCCGGGCAGATGATCGTGTGGCAGAAATACGCCAGTCCGTCCCCGGAGGTAATATCCGGCATCATATCCCTGGCATCAGCGACGGAGAGAATCAGCCGTTCTTCTCCGGTTTTGAGATTGAGCAGCCACAGTCCGTCATCTTCCGGCCAGACTTCACCGAGCAGCGCATCCTGTCCGCCCCCTGCATATCCATAATCGGGACGGCAAACCCTCAGACGGGCATAATTGAGGCTCACTGCCCATTCGCCCGTCGGGTCCACGGCGCTCACCGGTCGCGGGAGGGTGCGCTCCTCCCCGCTTTTCCAGTTCAGCAGCACGCTCACAAACTTTCCATCCCGCATATCGTTGAATACGCAAAGCCCGTCTTCCCAGGGAAGCCAGTGGAACATCGCCGCCTCCTGGAAATTCCAGCTGACCGTCTTTGAGATCGGGATGAAGCGGCAGCTGTCGGAAAGGTCCACCAAGGCCACTACAGCCGTATCCGTCACTTCGGGGAGCCGGCCCGTGAAATCCGTTTCCAGCACCGCCACATAGCGTCCGTCCGGGCTCCAGGCGTTAATCCCGAAGTAATTGGCCAGCAGATGGTCCTGCGGCCCGCGAGTTATGGCATAGGGCTCCCCTACCTCCGGGAAAGGAGGCAGGGACTCGCCGCAGCAGGAGAGGAGAACCGACAGGGCTGCGATAAGAAAACAAGCCTTTTTCATATTCTAATACAGACCTTCACTGCTGTAGTTTTCGTGCGACGAGCCGCCAAAGTCGTAGTTCTCCACACTGTACGCCACGGTAATGAGTTTAGTCGCTACCGCAACCTTTCCATTGTTGTCCACCACCCTCAGCCTGACGGGAACATTTTTCCTGGAAGTTCGGAAAGTAACCTCAGGATTCTGCGCGTTGGAGCGTATGCCGTCGATGTCCCATTCCCAGTATGCAATTCCGGCCGGAGAGTAGGAGCGGTCAGTGAAGGTAACCACCTCGTCAATCTGCGGATCCACCGGCGGGTCGAAATCGACCGTCGGGACGGATGCGCTGCTGCCGAGATTCGGATCGAATACCGCAAACACCGGATAGTGGTCGGAGATATACTTGTCGTTCCACTTGCGATTATCGGTACGGAACATATAGCAGTCGCCGATTCCTTTATAATAGATATGGTCGATCAGCTTGCTCTCTGTTCCCCACCAGTGGTAGGTCCCGTAAGAATCGCTTATCTGAGCCGTATGGCGGGCATTGGAATAAGCAGCCTCGATGGGATCCAGCCACGAGTCGCCTTCCACCAGGTTCCAGTCACCTGTCATAATCACCGGAAGATTTCCGGTATTCTTGCTGTTTACCGTACTCATGATGAGGGCAATCTCATCGGGCCGCGAGTCATACAGGCTCAGATGAGTGTTCAACATGAAGAACTGCTTATTTGTAGGCTTATATGTCATTATGGCCCAGGTGGAGGTCTGGGGCACATGGTCTGTCATCGCCGAGTAATAACTGCCGGCGGTGTTGGGAGTGGTGGAATGCCAGAATGTACCGGAACTGTTAAGGGTAATGAGGTCCGGCCTGTAAAGGATGGTGGAAGATTCCTCACCGGCCTGCGTTCCGGGGACCAGACCCCAGTAACTGTCGTCGGCAACGATATCCTTACCCTGCTTGCGGCCAAGACCATAGTGGTTATATCCGCTGCAGTTGTTCTTGATGTCCTTGACTTGTTCTTTTTCCGCTTCCTGCAGGCCGATAACAGCCGGGCGGTAATAATTGACCATGGCGTAGTAGGCGGTCTTACGGTTAGTCCAGTCGCGGTCGCCGGTATCGGGGTTGCTGGACTTGCTGCGAGCTGAAGCGAAACGGACATTGGAGGACATGATCATCAACCCGTCCGGAATCACATCAGCCTGAGGAGTATAATTCTGCGAAGTCAGAGGATAGACCTTCCCGGCCTGGGCGGTAAAGGAAGACGAGGTAGAGAAGACCATCCGGGTCCCGTCGGTAGCGCTTATGGTAAAGCGCATGCCGCTCGCGTAGGTCTGGGCGGGAATCAGCAGATGGACGGCATTACCGAAAGAAAGGCCTTCGCCCGGAGCATACACCACGACACGGGGCGAAGCGCCGGAAGCTGGGCTGATGCTCTCGAAATCAGTAGTGAACGGTCCGCTGACCTTCTCCGTACCGAGAGACTCGAACATCACGGAGGAAATCTTAGCCTCGTACATGCCCGGCACAGTCAACTTGATGGAGCACATCCTCGGCGAGAAATTAACCTTCACGGAGTTGGATGTGCCCGTCATTATGAATGCGGAAGGGTCATAGGTCGTGGAGGAGCAGGCCTGCGTCGCCGGGAGGGTGATTATCGCCGTCCCGTTGCTGTAATTCGACAGGTAAGTCGCAGGGTATGCGAAATAATACGGGCTACCCGAGGACAGAGTTACGGAAAACTCGGCCTTGTTCGTACCGACATAAGGCGAATCTGCCTCAAGGGGCTCCGATGTAACTCCGTTGACGGAGATAGCATCCCCCGCAGACCAGTAATTGGGATAGGCCGAACCGACCTTATCTCCAAGATGGGTTTTGGTCTCGGGGATGTTCACCTCGAAACGGATTGTCTCGGCAACTGCTTCAGGCTCAAGATTTTTCTCCTGGGCACAAGAGAAGATAAGGGGCAGGAGAAGGACTATGGAATTAAGCTTTTTCATGGCCTCAATCAATTATAATTCCAGTCAAAACCACCCAGGTCGTTCTTTTCCTCAAGGGAATCCAGTTCAGAGCCGTTGCAGAACGGCCTTTCCATGCAAGTAATCTTGAACACTGCTGTGTCCGGTAATAAGTATTCTTTTTTCATAGGAACATTCTATTTTGCGGGAGGATTACAGGTCTTCTGAGGATTGCCGCCCAACTGAGACCAGTTGGATCCGGGAGCCGTCGTCTTGGGGCAAGTGATCTTGTAAAGGACAGCGCCCGACGAGGAAGAACCGGTCACATAGATGTTTCCGTCCTTGTCGATGGTGGGGCTGGTACGGGTTCCGTCAAGATTGATCGAC
>JAEEGL015599114.1_pt1 | contig 12142 bp, 11 predicted proteins | sample 9134231 | NCBI WGS metagenome assembly JAEEGL01 (sample SAMN16246548, study PRJNA631951) | gut metagenome | biome: gut microbiome; feature: rumen; material: fiber-attached | host: Bos | place: Iran: Karaj | collected 2018-10
GATGCTGAGAGTTTCGATTCTGCACTCGTGCATTCGCTGCGCCAGGACCCAGACATTATCATGGTCGGTGAAATGCGTAACCGCTCCACATTCGAGACTGCGCTTACGGCCGCCGAGACTGGACACATGGTCATCACTACGCTGCACACGAAGAATGCGCCTCAAAGCCTTACACGTATTCTGGACATGTTCCCACTAGAAGAAAGGGACACGGTGCGCAAGAGTCTGGCGGACTGTCTTCGCGCCATCGTTTGCCAGCGACTTGCGCCAAAGGCCACTGGCAAGGGCGTAGTGCCTGTGAATGAGATTCTCATCAATACCCCAATCGTTCGCAAGTTGATCTTTGACGACCAGATTGACAAGTTGCCGCAGGCTATTGCTGCAGGTGCCGAAGAGGATATGATGAGTTTCAATGGATGCCTGCTGAAACTAGTCAACGAGGGGCAGATAACCGAGGAAACCGCCTTCAAGTTCTCGGACAATCCACAGGAACTGAAGATGAACCTGAAGGGAATATTCCTGAATTCGGGAGGAGGCATCATTCAGTGATGTCCAATGGCAGAAGAAAGAGCCTTTTGAGTTGGGACCTGGCTGCGCGTCGCCGCAGGCTAAGGCGTGGTCAGAAACGCCTGTTGTACTGGGCGATTTTTGCTGTGGTTCTGGCTGTATGCGGTCTTTTGTATGAATATGTCAATTTTTAATCATGGAGATGATTTGAGATGAGCGAAGAAAAAGAATGTAAGGAAGAAGAGAGCAAGGAAACAAAGTGCTGCAAAAAGAAGTGTGGTTGCAAAATAGGCAAGATATTGCTAGGCGTCTTGATAGCAATAGTTGTTATATTGTGTGCTTTGCTTATTTTCCTGGACACAGTTGTCAAAACAGGAATTCAGACTGTTGGTTCTGCTGTCACAAAATGTGACGTCAAGGTTGAGCATGTAAGCATCTCGATTTTGCGTGGCAAGATTGAGATGGGTGATTTGGTGGTCGGCAATCCAAAAGGATACAAGACGGATTCCGCCTTCAAACTTGGCAAGATACATGTGTCAATGAATCCATTGAGTTTGTTCGTGGGCAAGCGGACCTACATCAAGGATATCGTCATAGATGGTCCTGAAATTACCTATGAATGGAATCCAATGGAATTGACCAGCAATATTGGCACAATACAGAAGAATGTGCAGAGTCTGCTTCCTGCAAAGGATGAAAAAGAGGAAGAGGAAAAGCAGAAGGAGAAGAAGGAAGGGCGTCCAGTTGAGATTTCGCATGTTACGGTTTCAGACGGCACCATTCGCATATCTGCCACATTTGCAGGCGGCATGGCGGTTCCGATTCCATTGCCTACTATCACTTTGAATGACATTGGTAAGGAAAAGGAGATTACACCTCCTGAAGCGACTGCAACTGTTCTTGATGAAGTGTGTACCAGTGTTGTTTCGCAGGCGAAAAGCACTACGAAGGCGGTTGACGATGCTGCAGAGGAACTTTCCAAGTCCGCCAAGGCCCTGGGCAATTCTGCTGTCGAAATGGGCAAGTCCCTTTGGAAGTCCGCCAAGGATAAAATCCAGGAAAAGAGCGATAAATAAGGTATTGTAGTGGACTGTGGACAGTCCACAGTCCACAGTCCACTTATCACTTATGGAATATCCTCCCATAATGGCAGATCTGGTCGCCTGCGGCTTTCCTTCCCCAGCGGAGCAATATGTGGAAAGTCCGCTTGACCTTAACAGGTTGCTGGTGCACAGGCCAGCAGCCACGTATTTTGTCAAGGCGACGGGGGATTCCATGCAGGGCGCTGGTATTAGGGCGGGGGATATACTGGTGGTGGATCGTTCCCTTGCTCCCACAGACGGGGCGATTGTGATTGCCTGCGTCAACAATGAATTCACTGTTAAATATTACAGGACGGACGGGACGCGCGTATGGCTTGAACCCGCCCATCCTGCGTTTAAGCCAATCTATTTCAACGAGGGGATGGAATTGCGCGTATTTGGCGTGGTGACTTCCCTGGTGCACCAGTTCGTAAAGTAAACTATGATCGGGCTGGTGGATGGCAATAACTTCTTTGTATCCTGCGAGCGTGTGTTTGACCCCTCGTTGGAAGGAAAGCCTGTGGCGGTCTTGTCCAACAATGACGGTTGCTGTGTAAGCCGTTCCAATGAGTTCAAGGCACTTGGTATCGCCATGGGGACGCCGTATTTCCAGTTGCGTCCATATATCCAGAGCTATGGCCTGGTCTTGCGCTCCAGCAACTATGAGCTGTATGGTGACTTGTCCAGGCGGGTTATGGAGACCTTGGGTTATTTTGCCCCCAAGGTAGAACAGTATTCCATTGACGAGGCATTCATACATCCACAACTGCCCGAAGGCGCAAACTGGGAGGATTTTGGCAGTAGGATACGCAACACCATATTGCAGTGGGTTGGTATTCCCTGTGGCATTGGCTTTGCGCCGACGAAGACGCTGGCGAAGATTGCCAACCACGTTGGCAAGAAACTGCCTTCTGGCGTCTTTGTGATGCCTGAGGATAGGAGCGAGGTTTTGTCAAAGGTGCCCGTGGAGGATGTCTGGGGTGTGGGCCGTCGGGTGGCACCGAAACTGCAACGCATGGGAATACGCACTGCGCTGGATTTAGCGCGGCGCAATGACGTGGATATGCTCCATCGTTTCAATGTGCAGATGCAGCGTACTGTGCTTGAATTACAGGGCGTGAAGTGCATTGAGGAGGAGAATCCAGACGAATTGTCCAAGTCCATTTCATGTTCCCGTTCCTTTGGGCATCCAGTCACCGATTTTAATGACCTGGCTGAATCAGTTGCTTCTTATGCGGCAAAGGCGGCTGAGAAACTGCGTAAGGAAGGGCAATTCGCATCAGGGGCGAATGTGTATTTTTCTCTTTATCCCGAATATGGTAGCAAGGCTCTGGATGGCGGCTTTACCTCGACTACGGTTGTGTTTGACGTGCCTCTGGATGATACTGGCCGCATTATTGCAGCATTGTCTCCAAAGTTGCGCGGCATCTTCATCCCAGGGAGGCGCTACAAGAAGAGTGGCGTGATATTCTTTGGGCTGGAGGCGGCGGATGCTCCACGGCAACTGGATATGTTCAAGACAAAGGAGCCTCGCAAATCAAAACTTTACCAGGCAGTGGATGTGGTAAATCATTATTTGGGAAAGGGGACAGTGTTTACGCTGGCAGAGGGCATCCAGCGCCCATGGCAGATGAAACGGGAACACCTGACGCCCTGCTACACTACCCGCTGGAACGAACTCCTGACTGTGAAATAAGGACGCGCCCACAACAAATTATGACAACTAAAACGATAGAATTGCTTGCTCCTGCTGGCACATTGGAATGTGGCTTGGCTGCGTTTCAGTATGGTGCTGATGCAGTATATCTTGGAATGAAGTTGTTTTCCGCCCGTGCGGATGCGGGCAACTTCAGCCTGGAGGATTTGCGCACGCTTCTGGGTGTAGCGCATCCCAAGCGCAAGGTCTATGTTGCGGTGAACACACTGGTTCGCGAAGAGGAACTGCCTGCCCTTATCAAACTGCTTTGCGACTTGCGGGGGCTTGAGGTGGATGGCTTGATTGTGCAGGATGTGGCGCTGCTGGGCCTGATACGGGAGCATTTCCCCGAATTCGAACTTCATGCCAGCACGCAGATGGCGTTGCATAACGTTGAAGGTGTGCGCGAGGCGAAGAGGCTGGGATATTCACGTATCGTTGCGGCGCGTGAAGTCACAATTCCAGAATTGGCGGACATGAGCGCAGTGCCTGGCATGGAGGTGGAGGCGTTCATACATGGTGCGCTGTGCTATTCTTACAGCGGGCTTTGCCTGCTGTCGGCATGCCTTAATGGCGCCAGCGGCAACAGGGGGGAATGTTCGTATGTGTGCAGAGGTCGTTTCAAGATCAAGGACGCTCATGGCAAGGACAAGGGGATGTGCTGTCCCTTCTCAATGAAGGATTTGGCAACAGGGGATTTGCTTCAGCAATTGCGGAAGGCTGGCGTGGCTTCGCTCAAGATTGAAGGCCGTAAGAAGACGCCGCTTTATGTGGCGGCTGTGACAAATTACTACAGAAAACTGCTGGACGGCACATTCAAGCCAGGCGAGGAGCAGCAGGCCGCCTCCGATGTGAAGACTATTTTCAGCAGGTCGTGGACACATTTCTGCCTGGACAATGTGCGCAATACAGGCATTACGGACATTGAGACACTAGGACCACGCGGCACCGAGGTGGGCTATGTGGCGAAAGTCAAGGAAGGCTATCTTCGCTTTGTGGTGAAGAAGCAGGCGATAGAGAAGCACGATGGATTACAGGTGGAAATACCTGGCGTTTCCAGACCATTTGGTTTTGGCATAGAGGAAATACGCGCTTTCACCCAAGCAGGCAATGACAGATGGAGCAGGGAGTTTGTGGCGCAGCCTGGCACCACGGTGGAAGTGCCTTTGCCTCCAGAAGCGCCTGAATTGCCAGTTGGCAGCAGGATTTGCTGCACCTCCTCCAATGCAGTGCGTCGCCGTTACCACTGGGACGAGGCGCGTCCCGCATTATCACGCCAGAGGGTAGGCGTTGACTTTGACATTGAAATCGTGAAAGACAAGATTTCTGTCAGCGCGTGGACTAAATACGGCATTTGCAAGAATGTGTCTTTGGACACGGAGCCTTTGTCGGCGGCACGTGACATTGCCGTTGTGGAGACGCAGGCGAGGGATGCTTTCTCACGCTTGGGGGACACTGACCTGCAACTGGGCGACTTCCATTTGAATAATCCAGATGGGTTGTTTGTGCCGAAATCGCTGTTGAATGAATTGAGGCGTCGTGTGGCGGACGAGGTACAGGCCGCATTGGATGTTGAAAGAGAAGGGTACTGCGCAAAAGTTCTGGAGCGCACGAAGCCAGTCATTGCTGATGCAAAGCCTGGTGCGCCAAAACTGTCCATAAAGATAGACAGGGCGTATTTCCTGAATATGCTGGATGCCAAGATGCTGGCGGGACTTGAGGAAGTGGTGTTTGCTCTGGACAAGGTTAAGCCTGACGAACTGGACAACGTGCTGGCGAATCTTGCTGAAAAGATGGGTGGTAGGAAGAAAATACGTCTTGCCTTGCCTGTGATTGTGCGCCCTGCTGCACGGCATGACTATGCTCCATTGGCAAAAGAACTGGTGAAGGCTGGTTGGCACAAGTGGGAAATCGGCAATCTGGGCGGCTTTGATGTGTTCCATGGAATGGATGTTGATTTGACGGCGGACTGGTCCCTTTACGCATTCAACCATATTGCCGCTGACGAATGGCTGAAGATGGGCGTGGGGCGTGTGACGCTCTGCCCTGAGGACACGGAGGAGAACCAGGAGCAACTGGCGCGTCTGCTGGGCGACAGGCTTACCGCCGTGCTGTATCAGGAACCTGTGCTTGCGCGTTCCGCTGTTTGCGCTATGGCAAGCATAAATGGCTCTTGCCTCGGGATGAGAGACTGTGATTACACTGAATTGGACTTGACATCCACTAAACACGAACATTTAATTGCGGTCAATGACAAATGCACTACGGTACTGCTGGGCGATGTCATGGACAAGTGCCACTTGCTACAGCATTATCATGAATTGGGAATCAGGCATTTCCGTGCAGACTTCCTCTGGCGTAATTACTCTCCCGCCGCTATAAGGACCATCGTTGACAAAATCATAAAAGAGGCGCAGTCTTTTTAACCAAGTGGGTGATATATGGCAATTAAGAACTGGACGGCAAAATGGATTGGCATACCAGGCAGGTGCATGGTTGACTGCACATGCCAAAAGGAGCGACGGCGTTTCTAAAAGGCGGTGTGCACACCATGGAGGAAAGGTAGTTAATGTGCTCGTCATGATGCTTGGACAATGTAGTTGCGTGCAAAAAAAATTGCATAAAAAAAGATTGACAAACTTCATGTGTGCGGTACATTTTGTTTTGAAATGCACCTGTGTGGGTGTGTAAGAGTTTAAACCCCACAAACCAAGAGAGGAGAAAATACTATGGCACCTGAAGACAAAGTGAAAAACGCAGGAAAAGAGAATGAAATGGTGGCGATTGCCGCAAGCAGCGATGAAAAGGGCTGTGTCCAGATTTCCAATACTGTTGTTGCGACAATAGTTCGCAAGTATGTATTGGGAGTGGAAGGCGTGGTTCGCACGGCTCCTCAGGGACTGGTTGAAGGCCTTGCCAACATTCTGGGACGCAAGGGCGTAGAGAGCAGCATCGGTCTGGAATTGAACGAGGATGGCGTCATTGTCACATTGGCTCTGGTGCTTCGCTTTGGATGCAATGTTCCCGCAGTCGCTGGCGAAATCAAGAATGTCCTCTTTGACAAGATCCCCGCTCTTACTGGCTATCCAGTAAGCAAAGTCAATGTGAATGTTATTGACTTGGAAGAGGAAGAACCAGAAGAAGCAGAGGCCGAGGAGACTGACAACCAGTAGTACAGCCCCAATGGAGATTTGAATGGACGAATCAAGTTGCAAATTTTGCGACTATGCATTGGCCGCATTGCAGAATAGTCAGTTCTGGGTTGGAGTGCTGGCTGGCTTCGTAGTGGCGTTGCTTATCTGCTTGATATGGAAGTGCATTACCTTCCGTGGTGCACAGCGGAAGGAAATCGTTGTCGAAGACAGCGAGAAGGGCACGTTTACGATTTCCAGTGGCGCACTCATGGCATTTGTCCGCAACATCGCCAATTCTTTCAAACAGGTGGAGGTTGTTGGCCTCCGCCTTGTGGAGAGGCGTGATGGGCTTGCAATGGTGATAAACGTCAAGGCAAGCGCAGATGCCGAGATAGTCAAATATCTTGGACAGTTGCGGGAAAAAATCTCCAGCGAGATGAATGCCAAACTGGGAATAGTCGAGCAGATCAAGGCAATTAACTTTGAGACGCAGGAACTAGTGCCTGTTGAAAAAGAGGCATGATGGCTTGTTATTCTGCATAAACGCAATTCAAAAAAGGGGTTCAGGTAAGTTCTTTTCCTGAACCCTTTTTGTTGATGTACTTGTATATGGACGCCGAAGCGGAGCAAATTCAGGTCGCTTTGGCGTAAACAGTGTCTTTGGAAAAATCTTAATTTTAACTAGTGCAGCTTGAGCGGGCACGCTTCGGCGCCTAAGTAAGACTAAAATGAAAATCTACGTACAGACAGACATTGAGGGCGTGGCGGGATTCTGCTTCTTCGAGAATAGGAACAATCCCAATTATGACAACATACTTCACCGCCAGCGCATGTACAAGTTGCTTACTGGCGAGGTCAATGCCGCAGTCAAGGCCGCCTTTGACGCGGGGGCGGACGAGGTCTATGTCAATGACAACCACGGCAGCGGATACAATATAATATTCGAGGAACTGGACGAGCGGTGCCATATCATACATGGTCGCAATGGTTCCTGCAATGTTTGGCTGCCAAAGTTGGATTCCAGCATTGACGCTATGGTCATGGTTGGTATGCACGCCATGGGCGGGACGCCTCGCTCAATTACGCCTCATTCACGCTGGGATGTGAATGACGGCGAGATGTACCTCTCCGAGTGCACCATGGCATGTGCGCTTGCTGGCGAAATGGGTGTGCCTGCTGTGATGGTGTCTGGCGATGACAAGATTTGCGCCGAGGTAAGGAAGAAGATACCTGGCATAGTCGCAGTGGAAGTCAAGGAGGCATTGAGTGCATACCAGGCATGCTCGTTGATTCCGAAGCGGGCGCAGGAACTTATTTACGAAGGAGTCAAGAAGGGCATTGAGCAGCGCAATTCAATCGCGCCATTTGTGATACCTGGACCAGTGCGCCTGAATCTGCTGGACAGCAAGGGCCATGTGCCGCCACTGATGCCTATGGGTGAAACCGTGGTGGCGGACAAGATAAGCACGGCATTCGACGAATATGAAAGCCGCATGCCATGGAACGCAGGCGATGTGCCGCTGCCTGATGGCTTCCTTTTCCCGTAGAGGAGAAACGACGATGGAGACAAAGAACGTATTGGTCACTGGTGGCGGGCGCGGAATTGGCGCTGGCATTGTGCGTGCATTGGCGGAAACAGGGCATAATGTGGCGTTCTGCGGCAGGGCTGATGCCTCCGCAAACGCGGCATTCTTGGATGAATTGAAGGCCAAGTTTTCTGGCAAGTTCGCATATTACCAGTGCGATGTCTCCAAGGCGGAAGACCGTGAAAGGTTGCTGGACAATTTCCAGGCGGACTTTGGCGAATTGGACGTGCTTTGCAACAATGCAGGCGTTGCGCCCAACGTGAGGGCGGATGTCCTGGATATGAGCGAGGAGAGTTTTGACCGCGTGATGGGCATCAATTTGAAGGGACTTTTCTTCCTGACGCAGGCTGCGGCAAAACGCATATTGGCGAACAACAATGGCAAGTTCCACTGCATTATCAACACTGGCTCCATATCGGCGGATGTGGCAAGCATAAGCAGGGGCGAGTACTGCATGTCCAAGGCTGGCGTGGCAATGGCAACAAAACTATGGGCGGTGCGTTTGGCTGAGGCAGGCATCTGCGTGTACGAGGTCAGGCCAGGTGTCATCCATAGCGACATGACTTCATGCGTCACGGAAAAATATGACAAACTTATTGCCCAGGGGCTGACATTGCAGCCACGCTGGGGCGAACCCGACGATGTGGGGCGCTGTGTGGCAATGCTGGTAAGTGGCGCCTTGCTGTATTCCACGGGACAAGTAATAAACGTTGACGGCGGCATGACCGTTGCAAAACTGTAGTCATGCGCGTAGATACTCTAGTCATTGGGAGCGGGGCTGCAGGGCTGGCCGCCGCATTGAATTTAAGCCGCCAGGGCGTGGATGATATTGCCGTCTTTACGGAAGGCCTTAAGATGGGCACTTCCATCAACACTGGCAGCGACAAGCAGACTTATTACAAACTGGGTATGTATGGCAAAGAGCCTGATGCCCCAGCGTTAATGGCGCGGGACATGTCGGCAGGCGGCTCGGTGCATGGAGACATCGCATATATAGAGGCTGCTCTTTCGCCGCTGGCATTCCATAACCTGGTGCTGCAGGGAGTGCCGTTCCCCCACGATGAATATGGCCAGCACATTGGATACAAGACCGACCATGACCCTAAGCGCAGGGCTACCAGTTGCGGCCCCTACACGTCCCGTGACATGTGCCGCGCATTGATTGCCGAAGTGCAACGCAGGAACATCCAAGTCTTCCAGCAACGCATGGCGGTGAGATTGCTGGTGCATGAGGGCAATGCGGTAGGCGCGATTTTCATGAATATGGAAACTGGCGAACTGGAGACTGTGCAGGCGCAGAATACGGTATTTGCCGTGGGCGGGCCTGGCGGGCTTTATGAGACCAGCGTGTATCCCAAGGTGCATACTGGTGCAATCGGCCTGGCACTTGAGGCTGGCGCCTGCGCCTGCAACCTTGCAGAATCCCAGTTCGGGCTTGCATCCATCAAGTTCCGCTGGAATGTGTCAGGCAGTTATATGCAGACCTTGCCACGCTTCATCTCCACTGATGCGGACGGCAATGAACCTAGCGAGTTTCTGCGGGACTATTTTGACAGCGCTGCTGACATGTACAACGCAATTTTCCGCAAGGGATACCAGTGGCCATTCTCGGCTGGCAATGTGCCTGGCTCATCGCTGATTGACATTTTCACCTATATCGAGACCGTTCAGAAAGGACGCCGCGTTTGGCTGGATTATCGCAAGGATCCTGATGACCTGCGCTTGTGCGAGTTGTCGGCGGAAGCACGGGAGTATCTGGAGCGCTCCAATGCAACCCAGGGCACGCCTCTGGAACGACTGGCGGCAATGAATGCCCCTGCAATAGAACTCTACAAGAAAAATGGCATCGATTTGAGCAAGGAGCCGTTGGAAATCGCTGTCTGTGCACAGCATAACAACGGCGGGCTTGAAGGCAATATATGGTGGCAGTCGGTGAATGTCAGGCATCTTTTCCCGATAGGGGAGGTAAATGGCAGCCATGGTGTGACACGCCCAGGTGGCACCGCATTGAATGCTGGGCAGGTGGGCGCGTTGCGCGCTAGCGAATACATCGCGAATAGTCAGGACAGGCATGCAATTGATGATGTGGACTTTGAAAGGCTGGCTTTCTCCCAACTTGAGAAGTTGATTGCAAAGCATGCCGTGAAAGCCACTCTTGACTGGCGAAAGGAAAGAGCAGCATTGCAGCACCGCATGAGCAAGGCAGGTGCATTCATACGCAGCGAAAAGGCGGTGGCACAGGCTCTGGACGAGGGAATGGCGCAGTTGTCTGCATTGGATAAATGCGGATTGGGAGGGCTTGCAACTCGTGATTGCGCGGAATTGCTCCGCACCAGGCAATTATGCATCGCGCATGTGTGCTATCTGGCAAGCATACTGGAGCAGTGCCGTGTGGTGGGCTCCAGAGGCGGTTCCATTGTGTTGTCTGCTTCTGGCAAGAACATTTCTCCGCAATTGGGCGATGAATGGCAAATTATGCCAGAAAATATTGCATATAGAAATTGCGTTATGCAATGCAAATATGTGGTAGGCGAGCAGCCAAGCATAGCCTGGGAGCAGGCGCGGCCAATTCCCGAGACTGATGGCTGGTTTGAAAGGGTGTGGGCTGACTTCAGAAACAAGGCTATATATAACTAGAGGGTTCAGGCAAATGGCTCAGGCATTCAGAAAGGTTACTGAATTCAAGACGGTGAAGGACTTTGCCGCATATCTTCAGTCAGAAAACATTAACATAGGTCTGGCAGAAGAGATTCCAGGCGAGGGCAGGGCGGCTCTGGCGCAGCCCGCCAAATGCTATGGCCGCACCATCGGCAACCGCTGGGCAATCCTGCCAATGGAGGGATGGGACTGTCAGGACGACGGCACGCCCAGCGACTACACGCGTCGTCGTTGGCTGCGCTTCGCCACAAGTGGCGCAAAACTGATTTGCGGTACTGAGGCTGCCGCAGTCATGCATTCTGGCCGCAGCAATCCGCAGCAATTGCTGGTGGCTCCACATACTGCCGATGCTCTGAAACGCATCAATGCAGAGATGCGTGCCGCACACAAGGAGAAGTTCGGCAGAGACGATGATCTTATGATTGGTCTGCAACTCACTCATTCTGGTCGCTATTCGCATCCGAACGTGGCTGACAAGTTGGAATCGGTTACAGCATACGCACATCCGCTATTGGACATTAAGTTCCATAATTCACAGGCGAATGTGGTCAGCGATGAGGAAATACCGCAAATCGTGGCAAAATTCGCAGAGGCGGCTCTGATTGCGCAGGATGCGGGCTTCGATTTTGTGGATGTGAAGCAGGCACATGGCTACCTGGGCTACGAATTCCTTACCGCATTCGACAGGCCAGGCAAATACGGCGGCTCATTTGAAAATAGGACACGCTTCTTCAGGGAAACTGTGGAGGCAATCCGCAACAAGGTGCCAGACATGCCTATTGCAGCACGATACAGCATCTTCGATATTATGCCATTCATCAAGGGCGAAGACGGAGTGGGACATCCCATGCAGTGGAATGGTCCATATAAATACGCATTCGGCGGAGACGGCACTGGTATGAACATGGATCCAGAACTCACAGAACCTGTGCGCTTCGCAAAAATGATGCAGGAATATGGTGTGGAACTGGTATGCGCTACTATCGGCAGCCCATACTACAATGTGCACATGCAACGCCCCGCATACTACCCTGTGTCGGATGGCTATCTAATGCCTGAACATCCGCTGTACAATGTGTCACGGCACTTGAAGGCTGTCAGGGAATTGCGCAAACGCTGCCCAGGTCTTCTTGTGGTGGGCTCTGGATATACCTGCCTACAGGAATACTTGCCTAATGTGGCAGAATATGCCGTGGCACATGACGAAACTGACTTCGTGGGCATCGGCCGCATGGTGCTGTCATACCCCGATATCTGCGACGACGTTCTCCATGGACGCCCGCTCCAGAAAAACCGCATCTGCCGCACATTCGGCGATTGCACCAGCGCACCACGCAATGGCATGGTCTCTGGCTGCTATCCCCTGGACGACTTCTACCGCAGTCTCCCCCAAGCCGCCACCCTCCGCGCTATCAAGAAGGCTGCACGCTAGATTTGAATGTGGGGAGGGGGAAGGGCCACGGCCCTTCCCCCTCCCCA
>JAEEGL016008947.1_pt1 | contig 12142 bp, 13 predicted proteins | sample 9134231 | NCBI WGS metagenome assembly JAEEGL01 (sample SAMN16246548, study PRJNA631951) | gut metagenome | biome: gut microbiome; feature: rumen; material: fiber-attached | host: Bos | place: Iran: Karaj | collected 2018-10
AATTAATTTCTGGTACTGTTGAGATGGAAGATGAGAAGAATTACTTTATTGATTTTGGTAAAACTCAAGGTTTACTTCCAAAGTCAGAGATTATTCCTGGTGAGAAAATTAAGATGGGTTCTAATATTAAGGCTTATATAAGTAAAGTCGACATAAATAATAAGGGAGCTTTGATATTATTAACTCGTAAGTACTATGGATTTATTACTAGATTATTTGAACTTGAAATACCTGAGGTAAGTGAAGGGGAAGTAATGATTTATAGTGTAGCTCGTGAGGCTGGTAATAGAACTAAGATTGCGGTATATTCTGATAATCCTAATATTGATGCCGTAGGTACTTGTGTTGGTGAAAGAGGTACTCGTATTAATAATATCTTAAAAGAGTTAAATGGAGAGAAAATAGATATAGTTTTATATAGTAAAGATCCAGTAACATTTATTACTAATGCACTTGCTCCAGCTAAAGATTTAAAGGTATTTATTCTTGATGAGAAGACTAAAGAGACTATGGTTGTTGTTAATGATGAAAATTTAAAACTTGCAATTGGAAGACGTGGTATAAATGTAAAACTTGCTAGTCGTCTTACACACTATAATTTAGAGATTAAAACTTACGAACAAGTTAAAGAAGCAGGAATTAATATTTTAGAATAATGAAAAAAATTCCTATGCGTATGTGTGTAGTGACTCGTGAGAGATTTCCTAAGCAAGAATTAATTAGAGTAGTTGTTAATAAAGAAGGTATTGTTACAGTTGATGTAACTGGAAAAGCTAACGGTAAAGGTGCTTATATTAAGAAGGATATTGAAGTTTTAAAGAAAGCAAAGACTACTAAGGTGTTAGATAGAACACTAAATGTTACTATTAGTGATGATGTATATAATGAATTAGAAAGTATTATAGGAGAATAAAAATGGATAAATATTTTATGGATGAGGCTTTATTGGAAGAAGAAAAATCTACTTGTATTAGAAGGAAAGTTGGCTGTGCAGTAGTTAAGGATAATAAGATTTTACTTAAAGCACACAATAGACAAACTGGTGGGATTAAACCCTGTACTATTGTTGGTTGTATTAGAAATGAGTGCCATGTTAAACCAGGAGAAAAAAGAGAAATCTGTAGATATATATGTGCAGAACAAGTAGTTGTTAGTGATGCAGCAAGGTTAGGTATATCACTTGATAACACAACTATATATGTTACTTATTTTCCATGTTCAATATGTGCGAAGATTCTTGTTAATGCCGGTATTAAGAAAATAGTATATTTAAAAGATTATCCGGATAAAATATCCAAAGAATTTTTAGATGAAGCTAATATTCCATATGAAAAAATAAAATAAAGGATGGTGAAGATGATGAGTGTATTAGAATATGCTGAAGATGTTAATAAGAGTGTAAGTGAGATACTTAAGATGTGTGCGCGTCTTGGAATTAATGCTAAAGGTGAAGATGATTATCTTGATGAAGAGGCTATTACAATTCTTGATAATGATATCGCAAATGCTGAAGAGACTGAAGATTTAGAGTATGAAGATGAACTTATTGAAAAAGAGAATTCTAAAATAGAAGAGATTGTTAATAATAGTAAGCCTAAAAAAGGTAATAAGCAAAATAAGAATAAAGGTGCAGTTAATAAGAGTGGGAAGAAAGAACTTGCCAAAAAGAAAAAAGAAATGTATAAAAATAAAGAGAAATTAATTAGTAATGCTCCAGTTGATAAAAGTGATACTGTAATATATAAAGAAGGTATGACTATTGGTGAACTTGCTAAAGCATTAAATGTAAAACCTGCTGTTCTTATTAAGAAGTTATTTACAATAGGAATACTTGCTACTGTTAATAATGCCATTGACTTTGATAATGCTGCTTTGATAGTATCAGAATTTGATAAAAAGTTAGAACGCGAACAAGTTGTTGATGAGACTAAGTTTGAAGAATTTGAAATCAATGATAAAGAAGAAGATTTAGTAAAAAGACCTGCTGTTGTAACTATCATGGGGCATGTTGATCATGGTAAAACAACTCTTCTTGATACTATACGTAAAACTGATGTTGTATCAGGAGAGGCTGGAGGAATTACTCAGGCTATTAGTGCATACCAAGTTAAACATAATGATGAGTTAATTACTTTTATTGATACTCCAGGACATGCAGCATTTACTGAGATGCGTGCAAGAGGTGCTAGTATTACTGATATTGTAATTATTATAGTTGCTGCTGATGATGGTGTCATGCCTCAAACTAAAGAAGCTATAGACCATGCTAAAGCGGCTGGAGTACCTATTTTAGTTGCAATCAATAAAATAGATAAACCTGGTGCTAATCAGGAAAAAGTATTATCTGAACTTGCAGAATATGGACTAACTCCAGAAGCCTGGGGTGGAGATACAATTTGTACTCCAATAAGTGCTAAAACAGGTGAAGGAGTAGATAAATTACTTGAAAATATATTACTTGTTGCTGAACTTGAAGAATATAAAGCAAACCCTAAAAGATATGCAATAGGTAGTGTAGTTGAAGCAACTCTTGATAAGCATGTAGGTGCAAAAGTAACCGTACTTGTTCAAAATGGTACCTTAAGACTAGGAGACCCTATTGTAGTTGGTACATCATTTGGTAAGATTCGTACTTTAAAAAATGATAAAGGTGAAGAAATTACTGAGGCATTACCTAGTCAACCTGTAGAAATTACGGGTATTAACGAAATACCTTCTGCTGGAGATAAGTTTATGGCTTTTGAAACAGAAAAACAGGCAAGAAGTATTGGTGAAGCAAGACGTGAAGAAGAAAAACTTAAGAAGAATACAAAGAGTAATGTTTCACTAGAAGATTTATTTTCTAAGATTCAAGATGGTATTAAAGAGATTAATGTTATTATTAAAGCAGATGTTAATGGTTCTGCTGAAGCCGTTAAAAACTCTTTAGAAAAGATTGAAGTAGAAGGAGTTAAGGTCAAAGTAATTAGAAGTACTGTTGGCGCGATTACAGAATCGGATATCGTACTTGCTAATGCATCTAATGCAATAATAATTGGCTTTAATATTAGACCTAATAATTCAATTAAAGATTATGCTAAAGAACAAGGTGTAGAAATTAGACTTTATGATATTATTTATAAAGCCGTTGAGGATATGGAAAATGCTATGAAAGGTTTACTTGATCCTACATATGAAGAAAAAGTAACAGGTTCAGCAGAAGTTAGACAATTATTTAAATTCTCTAAAGTAGGTGTAATTGCTGGATCTTATATCTTAGATGGTGTTGTTAAATCTAATTCTAAAGCACGTGTAATTCGTGATAGCAAGGTTATCTATGATGGTGAGATTGGTTCACTACAAAGAGAAAAAGACTCTGTTAAAGAAGTTAAAAAAGGATTAGAATGTGGTATTACTATTACTAACTTTAATGATATTAAAGTAGGAGATGTAATAGAAGCATATGAGATGGTAGAAGTAAAATAGTATGTATTTTATAAATTATAATAAATGTTCAACCTGCATGCGAGCTAAGAAGTTTCTAGATGATAATAATATTGAGTATATCGATAGGCAGATAAAAGAAAATAATTTAACCTACGATGAGATAAAAGAAATAATATCAAAATATAATATACCAATTAAAAAGTTATTTAATACTAGTGGTATTCTATATCGTGAGATGGATTTAAAGAATAAACTATTAAATATGAATGAAGATGAAATGATTAAATTATTATCTAGTGATGGTATGCTTGTTAAAAGGCCAATTATAATATCTGATAATAATATATTAATAGGGTTTAAAGAAAGTAAATGGAAAGAAGAATTATTGAATAAATAGTTCTTTTTTTTGGAAAAAATGAATTTGCAAAAATACTAAAAATATGCTAAAATGTCTAATTGTGTGCGCAAAATTAGATGAAAGGATGATTTTATGAAAATTGAGACATTTGATTTTGAAGTAAAAAAAAGTATGATGATTAGTGTAAATAAGTCTATAATAGAAGGTTCAATAAGTGAAGAAAATATTAGTAATTGTGATAAGGTGTTTAATAAAATATCAGTTGCTGAACAGGAACTGGATATTTATTTATATAATTTATGGATAGATATTAAAAGGTATTTTAGAGAATTTTATAATAAAAACAAAGAATTATTAAATGAGTTTTTAAAATTTATTAATGATCAATTATATAATATAACAAATATTAAAGAGACAAATAAAGTTATGGTAAAAGTTAAGGGTGGTAAAAATGAATAATACATTTGTTGATATAAAAAAAATTGTAGGGAATAATAGTAATGCAGGTATATATGCAATAAGAGATAATACTGCTACACAATTAATAGATATTAATGATAATGTTATAGTAAAAATGTCTATATATGAAAAAATTAATTTATTTCATATTATATTAGATAAAATGATTAATAATGGTATTAATGAAGACTTAATAAAAACTACAGTACTATTTAAGTGTATTATGGATGAAGAAAACAAAGATATTGAATATTCTATAAATGAATTATTTAAAAAAGTGTTGTTTCTATATTCTAAACCTAATATTGATATAAAAGAAATATTATCTATTGCTGATCTTGTATCTAATAGACTTAATCAAGATAATCGTAATAATAAATATGTTAAAGAAGAATTACAAAAAAGATTACACTATGTATAAATGTAATCTAGTTATATAATTCTTTTTTTAATTTTTCTAAGTTTTCTGTCATTAATGATATATAATCATAATTGTTCCTTTGTTCATCTGTTATTGTAGATAATGTATAAATATTTATTTTTTCTACATTTGTTCCTTCAATTAGAGAATTAATTATATCATTGTTTTCTCCTTCTTTTAAGTAGATATGTCTTACTTGACCACTATAAACTAGGTTTCTTGCACTAGCTATATTTTTTTCATATTCTGGATTATCAGAGTCCAATGAAATAACATTTGCACCATAATTTTTTAAGAATAGAAATATGTCATCACTTACAATAATAGTTTTATTATCTGCGTATTTAACACTTTCTCTATATTTGGCTTCTAAATTAGTTAAATCAACTTTTAAATCTTCATACCTTTTATTAACATCATTTTTTAAGTATTTAGCCTCAGTATATTCATTAAATCCTTTTCTAATATTATTTGCTATAGTAAGTAATTTAGAGGGATCTAACCATAATTCTTCAAAACCGTTTTTGTTATAAGTTACATCTGATGTTACATCAATAATTTTTAATTTTTTATTTTGTTTAAGCATAGGTTTAACATAATCTTTTTCGTAAGATAAACCATTAAAGATAAACATATCGGCTTTACTACTATATTCATTAAGTAATACATCAGTTACTTTATATTCACTAATATCTACACCATTAGGATAAATACTTCTTATTGTACTATGACTATCATAAAGTCTATTGACTACATATTCAATTGGATATGCAGTTGTATAAATGTTTATATTTTCCATAGTTGATGTATCTGTACATCCACTAAGTAGTAACATACTAAATATACATATAATTAAACTAAATATCTTTTTCATTTTTAACTCCTTTTATTCTTACTGGATCATATCCTTTAGTTCCTAGTGGATTGCACCTAACAATTCTTTTTACTGCCATAACACTTCCTTTAAAACTACCATATGTTTCAATTGCTTCAATTGCATACTCTGAACACGTTGGATAGTGTCTACAATAGGCATGGATATTACTAGGAATTTTCTGATATAATCTTATTATTTTAATAAGTAACCATTTCATAAAATAATTATACTAAAAATATAGAAAAAAGTAAAACAGTATTTTATAATTTTTATATATTTGGTATAATGTATCTGGGAAGGAGGACGTATGGAAATACTTGATAGGTTAAATATTAAATATAGTAATATTAATTTATATGAGCAAGCCTTAACTCATACATCATATGCTAATGAACATAATACAGAATCATATGAGAGATTAGAGTTTTTAGGAGATGCAATTCTTGAACTTATTATAAGTGAATATCTATATAAAAATACTAATTATGAAGAAGGTAGAATGACAAAATTAAGAAGTCATTATGTCTGTGAAAATGCTTTATATGAATATTCAGTTAAATTAGGTCTTAATGAATATATTAAATTAGGCAAGGGTCAAAAAGACCAAGATGGTAAACATTGTAAAGCCATTGTAGCCGATGTTTTTGAATCATTTATTGCCGCTATGTTCTTAGATAATGATATTAATGAAGTAAAAAAATTTATTTATACTTATATAATACCAATTATTGAAAGTAATTCATTAGATTTCTTTCATGATTATAAATCTAAGTTACAAGAATATGTTCAAACAGATAAAAAGAGTTTAGAATATGTAATTATTTCTGAGAGTGGTCCATCACATGATAAAACTTTTGAAGTAGAAGTTAGAATTGATAGTATCGTTTACGGAAAAGGTATTGCGAAAAGTAAAAAAGAAGCAGAACAACTTGCGGCTAAAGATGCTTTAAATAAAACAAATTTATAATAAGATTGAATTTATGGAGAGGGTGATTAATAATGGGAAGATTTCCAAATATTGCAGCTGCCAAGGCTAAAACAGGAGCAGCTAAAGGTAAATTATACGGAATGTATGCAAAAGAAATATATCAAGTAGCTAAAAATGGAGGTGTTACTCCAGAAGGTAATCCAGCTTTAAAAAGATTGATTGAAAAAGCTAAAAAGGAACAAGTTCCTAATGATGTAATTAAAAGAGCTATTGATAAAGTAAATAGTGGGGCAGATGAGTCATATGAAAATGCTAGATATGAATTATTTGGTCCAGGAGGATCTACAGTAATTGTTGATTGTCTAACTGATAATGTTAATAGAACTGTTAGTGATATTAGAACTGTTGTTAATAAAACACATGTAAAAATGGGTGGTATTAATAGTGTAAGTTATATGTATGATAATTTATGTATAGTAGGATTTATTGGATTAACTGAAGAAGAAGCGATGGATGCTTTAATTAATAATGATGTTGATATTACTGATATGGAAGATGAAGATGGAACTATCATGATTTATGGAGAACCTACTGATTTAAATAAAATTAAAGAAGCTATTTTATCTGCTAAAGAAGTTACATTTGACATTGATGAGATTGCGATGTTACCAAAGGAAAAAGTAAAATTACAAGGTGAGGATTTAGAAACATTCAATAAACTAATTACTATGCTTGATGAAGTAGATGATGTAAACCATGTATATCATAACGTTGATTTAGAAGGATAGTTATGAGAGATATTATAAGTACAGAATTAATTGTATCATTAATTATAGTTATATTAGGATTTCTTATATACTTTCTATTAAAATGTTTAATTAATAAAATACTTGATAAGAGAAAATATGTAAGTAAGAAAAAGAAAACATATTTAAAACTTTTTAAGAGTATATTTAAATATGTCATACTAATAGTTGTCGTTGTCTTAGTTTTACAAGTAAATGGTATTAATGTCACATCTATTATTGCTGGATTAGGTATTGCATCGGTAATTGCTGGATTTGCTTTACAGGACGCTATAAAAGATATAATTATGGGATTTAACATTATAGTTGATGAGTATTATAGTGTTGGAGACGTTGTAAGAATAGGTGAGATTGAAGGAAAAGTGCTAGAACTTGGATTAAAATCTACTAAGATGGTTGATATTAATACTAATGATATATTCGTTATAGCTAATAGAGAAATTAGTAAGTCATTAGTAGTATCTACTCAGTTTGATATTGATATACCTATACCATACAAAGAAAAAATAAGTAGAGTTGAATCTATTATTGAAGAGATTATTAGTCAGGTAAAAGACTTAAAAAATATTACTAATATTGAATATAGAGGACTTAACAAATTTGGAGAATCTGCTATATATTACAAAATAAGAATGTATGCTAAAGCAGAATATCAACCACAACTTAAAAGAGATATTAATAGAATTATTAAATTAGAATTAGATAAGAATAATATAGATATTCCATATATGCAAGTGGATATACATAATAAATAAAAGGTAAAAAAACAAAACCCGATAAATTTAATTATCGAGTTTTTATTATACTAATTTTTTTTACAAGTCTTAGTAGAACTATCAAATGTATATCCCAAACTACAATTTGGAGATATTGTTTGGTTATCAGAATTGATATTGATACATTTATCGCCGTCGTCATTCATTTTATATCCTGTAGGACAAGTAGCTTCGGTAGTATCATCATCATCTTTGTCTTTATCTTTTTCTTTGTCTTTATCAGTGTTTGCTCCACTAACTGTTACAGATACACTTTTACCTGCAGACTCTGTACTTCTAAAATTAGAATAAGCAGTTTTTACAATGTATGAATGACTTCCATTTGTTGCATTTGTTGTAAATGTAGTTTGATTAGTAAATCCTAAGAATGTACCATCTTGTTTATATACATTATATCCAAATGAACCCATGGTTGAATTAATATAGTTTAATCTTCCAGATACAAATGAATTTAGATATTCAGTACTTTTAAATGTATCTTTGAAATAAGATTTTAAATAACTATCAGTATTAATTTCTGGAACATTTACTGCGCTCCAACTAAGAGTTACTGTACCCTTAGATTCTGTTGCTTTTACACTTGATGTATCAGGTAGTTTAGCAAATCTAGGAGATGTTTCACTAGGCTCGTGCCCTTTTACAAATAACTCAGTTTTAATTAAATCGCTTGGAGTATATTCTGATGGAAGCATAGGTGTTGGACATTCCATTTCAATTGCAACCTCAGATACACTTGCTGGTTTAGTAAATCCTCCGCTTGATGTAAACATTCCACGACCAACTGCTTGGAATAATCTTTCATGTTGACCACTACTTAATAGGTTATAGTATTCACTACTATTTTTATCATATCCGTACCATACACCAATTGCATATTCATTATTAAATCCAACAGTCCATAAGTCATTAACGGCACTTCCAGGAAGACCAAATGCACTTTTTGTTTTCTCATCATAGTTTGATGTACCAGTTTTAGCAGCATATGTTTTACCATTAATATTAGCCCAACGTCCTAATGCATACTGTCCAGTATCAACAAGCATATCAGCAATCATATAAGCAGTTGAATCTTTCATAACTTGTGTTTTTTCATTTTTATTTTCTACTTCTTTTTTATCAACCATATACTCTAATTTAGTATAACTATATGGTTTAGTATAATATCCACCATTTCCAAATGCCGAATATGCTGCAGCCATAGAAAGAGGTGATTCACCAGTATATCCACCAATAGCATGAGCTTCATGTAACGGATCTTCAGGTGATAATCCTAAACTTTTAACAAAACTTAAAATATTTTCTTTATTATTTGCTTGGAATGCTTTAAGTGCAGGAATATTTCTTGAACCAACTAAAGCTTTTCTTATTGTTTCAAAACCTTCATAAGCATCATTCCAGTTATTAATTGGTGTACCATCAGAATATGTAATTGCCTCATCTGGATCTGGCATACCAGTACTCCAATTTAAGAACTCTATTGCAGGACCATAATCATAAAGAGGTTTAGCAGTAGAACCTATTTGTCTTTTTATCTGTGTAGCATGGTTAAGTGTTGCAGCAGCATTAATATTTCTACCACCACCAACAGCAACTATTGCACCGTTATCAATATTAGTTACAGCAACTCCTGCTTGAACAACATCATTTTCCCATTCATAGGAAACACCGTTCATAATATCATTAACATATTCTTGTTTAGCTCTATCCATAGTTGTATATATTTTCATAGGAGTAGTATAAGGATCATCTCCCGTATTCTTCTCAATTTCTGCAACTACGACATCCAAGAATGATTGATATTTATTAACTAAATTAGGATCATTTCCGTTAGTTTCTTTTGCTTTTATAATTTTTTCAACAGTCATTTTCTTTGCTGCATTATATTCTTTGTTATTAATATATCCATGTCGTTTCATAAGACTTAATACTAAAAGCCTTCTTTTTTCTGTAGCTTCTGGATTAGTATAAGGATTATATTTGCTAGGTGCTTGGAATAATCCAGCAATCATTGCAGATTCTGAAACATTTAAATCTTTCGCACTCTTACCAAAGTAAGTAAGGGCAGCTTGTTCAACACCATAAGAATTATTTCCTAAATAATAACTATTAACATAGAACTCTAATATTTCCTTTTTAGAATAATTAGGTTCAATCTTAAATTCTGAAATATAAACATCAGTAAGTTTACGAATAATACCTTTAATACCACTTGCTTCAGCAGATGTATAGGTATTTTTAGATACTTGCATTGTTAAAGTAGATGCACCACCTGCACTAGAATGACCAAGTAGTTGTTGGAAAGAAGCTTTTAAGAATCTTGCCCAGTCAACACCTTTATGACTGAAGAATCTAGAATCCTCAGTTGCTACTATCGCATCAATTAATACCTCAGGTAGGTCATCATATTCAAGTAATACTCTTTGTTCAGCTCCAAGTTTTGCAAATTCATTACCTTCAGAATCATATACAACCGATGGTTCACTAACATATAACTCTTTTGGATCGAAGTTAGGGGCATGAGATACAATATAAATACATACTGCAACTATACCTAAGACAACTAATATAAATCCACTTAAGAATATTAGTAATAGTATTTTCCAAATTTTTCTTTTCTTCTTCTTTTTTTTCTTTGGAATATGTATATCTTTTTCTTTATTTAGATTAATATTACTTCTTTTTTTCTCAATACTTTTATGTGCTCCTTTTGCATGTGCACCTTTCTTATTATTTCTATTTAATACATTTCTCATAAATATCACTGCCTTCTTTCTTAAATATGGAATAAAATATATTGCATCAATTAATAAAACTAATATGGCTGGTATAATTGATGCGAATAATAATACTCCAAGTATAATTAGTAACAAACTAATTACTCCAACTAATATTTTAGGCTTATATTTATAAAATAGTTTCTTTATATTTTTCATAGTATCACATTATCCTTCCTTTATATATTTATCTACATATTCTAAATAATCAACAAGTGGTCTTAATTTATGTTTAATTAAATAACCTTTTTCTCTAAAATACTCAAGTGGTATAGATTTTCGATTTTTATTATCTATAAAACTTAGTAATTTATCACTACTTAAATAATATGTTTCATCTAGAGTTGTAAACCTAACAATTATAAATCCAATTCCTCCCAACTTAGTAATTTTACGAATGTGTTCTATTTGATGGGTGTGAATATTGTTAAGAGGAAAACTAGTTTTATTCTTAGTTTCTTTAGCCTCAAAATCAATATACCTACCTTTATATACTCCATTATAATCAGTAGTAGATGGAGTATTAAAGTGTGCTTCAGTAATTAACGCATCAGACCTTGAGTGATAATTTACTTTATTGATTGTAATTGGCGTAGGCTTCTTATATATTACTGCTTTATCATTATTAAGATAATACTCGTTAGATGCATTGATATCAGCTTCTAGGCCCATACCTCTATTACTATACTTATAGTTGTAATTATTTGCACTATGTAATTTCATTTAACCTCCAGATGTATTATACTATAAATTGCAAAAAAAAACTACAAGTTATATTAATTTTGTCAAACTTTGTAGATTCTTAAATCCTTTAAGTCATTAAGTATTATTTGAACACAAAAATTAATAAATTCAGAAACATTTTTTATATCAAATAAATAAGCAGTAGATCTCTTCGCATTTTTTATATAATAGGAAATTGATACTTTTTGTGTATAAACCATTGACATTACGAATGTATGTATGCTACAATGTTTATGCAACTGGAGATGGTTATATGCAGAAGATTACAAAGGGATATGTATTTAGAATGTATCCAAATGAAAAACAAATTAACCTAATAGAAAAAAGTTTTGAATGTAGTAGATTTATATATAATCATTTCTTAAATATGAGCAATAATTATATTAATAAATATGATTGTATAAAACAATTACCATTATTAGAAAGAGAAAATGTTTGGTTAAAAGAAGTAGATAGTTGCTTGCTTAGATGTAGTATTTTTGACTTGGAAAATGGTTATCAAAGATATAAAAACAAGTTAGGCAGTAAACCTAAATTTAAATCAAAGAATAAATCAAGACAGTCTTATAGAAC
>JAEEGL016033126.1_pt1 | contig 12142 bp, 9 predicted proteins | sample 9134231 | NCBI WGS metagenome assembly JAEEGL01 (sample SAMN16246548, study PRJNA631951) | gut metagenome | biome: gut microbiome; feature: rumen; material: fiber-attached | host: Bos | place: Iran: Karaj | collected 2018-10
CGCGGACTGCCTCTTCGGTGAGGAAACGGATCTTTTCGGAAAGACTGCCTATCTGCCGCCCTGTATGAGCGCTTTCGTAGGCGCGGATATCTCCTGCGCCGTGCTCGCCAGCGGCATGTGTGAAAAAGACGAATCCTCGCTGCTTTGCGACGTTGGGACCAACGGCGAGATGGCTCTGTGGCTGAACGGTTCTTTGCATGTCTGTTCGACTGCTGCCGGTCCCGCTTTCGAAGGCGCAGGGATCTCCTGCGGGTGCTCGAACATCCCGGGAGCCGTGGACAGCGTGTCCGTGGAAAACGGGCAGATCCTGGCCCACCGGATCGGAGACGTGGACGCAGCAGGCGTCTGCGGTTCAGGCTTGATCGATGCTGTGGCATGTATGCTCGAAACGGGCGAACTGGATGAGACTGGATATCTCGAAGACGATTTCTTCCTGTCCGGCCCCGTCTATCTGTCCCCTGCCGATATCCGTGCCGTACAGCTGGCCAAAGCCGCCATCGCGGGCGGTATGCAGACGCTTCTCGAATGCGCGCAAACGGATATTGACGAATTGAAAAAACTCTATCTGGCCGGCGGTTTCGGCAATCATATGAACGTGTCGAGCGCGGCCCGGATCGGACTGATCCCGGACGGAATCAAGGAGTTGGCCCGGCCCATCGGCAACGCGGCGCTCTCCGGTGCTGTCATGCTCTTGCTCAATAAGGGCTTGAGGAAAAAGATCTCCTCGATCGCCCGCTCGGCGAAAACCGTCCCGCTGGGGGGCAATCCCAGATTCAATCAGAATTATGTGGAACACATGATGTTCCCGGAAACCTGAGGTATTTAATTGATGACCATTTCCGCAGAGGACAAGCAGGTCCTGAGAGAGATCGCTCTCAAATACATGAGCTACGCCACCTTGCCGGTCCAGGAAGAGACCAGAAAAATGTGGATCGCTCATAACGCCCACAAGGGCGCGAAGCCCATGGTCCTGATCGACCAGATGCCCTGGAACGAACTGGACGTAGACGGTTTCCTCGTCTGCAAAGTCAAGGATCCATACTGGCACAATGTGGAATGGAATCTCCGCATGGAGATCTACAAATGGGAACATTTGCCCGTGGATATGGTGTTGAATCCCTATATCCTGCTTCCCCGTCCCATCGGCAATACCGGCTACGGGATCCAGATCCAGAAGCACACGATCGCCACGGATATCACGAACAGCGTCGTCGCATACGAATTCACCAACCAGTTCGAAGAGATGGAAGACGTCGAAAAGATCAAGACGCCGGTCATCACAAAACATGAGGACACCGAGCGCGAGATCATGGAGTGCGCCTCCGAGATCTTTGACGGGATCGCGGAATGCCGCTGGCAGAGTTTCGTGCTTCACGTAGGCCTCTGGGATTTCATCACGCAGTGGATGGGCGTCGAGAATTGCTACATCGAGCTGATGGACCGTCCGGAACTCATGCATGCCATCATGTCCCGTCTGACCGACGCTACGATCTCCATGATTGAGCAGATCAACAAACTGGGACTTTACGATATCGAGACGAACCTGTGCCACTGTTCGCACACGTTCACCACCGATCTGCCGGGACCCGGCTGCGACCGGAATCACCCGACCAGTCACGACGGCTGGGGCTTCGGACTGGCTCAGCTTTTCACGTCGGTTTCCCCCGCGATCACGGACGAGTTCGAAGTGCCTTACATGCAAAAGATCTTTCCCTATTTCGGAGCCGTCTACTACGGCTGCTGCGACCGGCTGGACGACCGGCTGGATATCGTGGACAAGATGCCGAACATCCGCAAGATCTCATGCAGTCCCTGGAGCGACAGAGACCACTTCGCCGCCGTCCTCAAAAAAGACAAATACATCATGTCGAACAAACCGAATCCTGCCCTGCTGGCAGCCGACACGTTCGACGAAGACGTTATCCGCGAGGATCTGCGGCACACGATCCGCGCCGCGAAGGAAAACGGCGTGACGCTCGAAATGATCCAGAAAGACATCAGCACGGTCAAGTATCAGCCGCAGCGTCTGTGGCGCTGGGCAGAGATCGCCAAGGAAGAGACTTTGAACGCCTCGCTCTAATCACATTTGTCAGGAGTTTTTATGTCCGAAGATTTTGAACAAGAAAAAACCGAAACCGCTCAGCAGGAACTGCAAGAGAACGAAATCCCTGAAACTGAAGCCGCAGCGAAAGAAAACGCCGCAGAGACAGAAGAAGGACCTGCCGCGCCTGAAAAGAAGCCGCAGCCCGCATCCCACAAGTCGCTCGCGACGCTTCTGGATTATCTGGAGATCGTGGCTGTTGCGATCGGCATCGTGCTCGTGATATTTATGTGCGTCGGCCGGCTGGCCGTCGTTCAGGGCGGATCCATGAAGCAGACGCTGCAGGATCAGGACAAGGTCCTGGTGGCCAATCTGTTCTACACGCCCAAGCGCGAAGACATCGTCGTCATTTCGAATGTGAGCAAAGAATATCCGCAATACAACGAAGCGCTCGTCAAACGCGTGATCGCTGTGGCCGGAGACACGATCTATATCGACTATCACACAGGCACGGTCTATGTCAACGACGAGCCCGTCACGATCCAGGACAAATTCGCTGACGGGAGCGACAGTTATATCTATCTGGAAGGCGGCACGTACAGTAACTATTCCCGTGGAGACGTTACCCTGCCCCTGACCGTTCCCGAAGGATACGTATTCGTCATGGGAGACAACCGGAACAATTCGCTGGACAGCCGTTCCTCGGTGATCGGACTGGTGGACGTCCGGACGATCCTCGGTCACGTCGTTTTCCGCCTGGCTCCGTTCGGACCGATCGACAACAAGAACTAGAAAGAACCAAAGATGCCGACAGAAAACATACAGTGGTTTCCCGGCCATATGGCCAAAACGAGGAAACTCATCCAGGAAAACCTGAAAAACGTGGACGCCGTGCTCGAACTGCTGGACGCCAGGATCCCCCTGTCCTCCCGCAATCCCGAGATCTTACGGCTGACATCCTCTAAACCTCGCCTGATCCTGCTCAACAAATCCACGCTGGCCGATCCGCGCGCCTCTTCGGACTGGATCGACTATCTGAATGCGCCCGGTGTCAGATGTATCCTGACGGACTGCGTCACGGGCGAAGGACTCAACCGGGTCGTTCCTTCGATCAAGGAACTGCTCCGGGACAAGATCCAGAAATATGAGAGCAAAGGCATGAAAGGCCGTAAGCTCTTCGTGATGGTCCTGGGGATCCCCAACGTGGGCAAGTCCAGTTTCATCAACCGGATCGCCGGAAAAGGCAAAGCCAAAGTCGAAGACCGGCCGGGCGTGACCCGGGACATCCAGTGGTACTCGACCCCTTCGGGCGTGGATTTTCTGGATATGCCCGGCGTGCTGTGGCCCAAGTTCGAGAACCAGGAGATCGGCGAGAACCTCGCCATCACCGGCGCGATCAAGGACGAATCCCAGGATACCGAACACCTCGCCGTCAGGCTTTGCGAAAAACTCATGAAGATCGCCCGGGAGCCTTTCTGTACCCGCTATAAATTGAGCGCCGTCGAGGGGCTCGAGGACATGACCGGATACGAGATCTTTCTGGAAGTCGGATGCAAGAGAGGCTTTTTGATCAGCGGAGGCGAGATCGATACGGCCCGGACGGCGTCGATCCTTCTCGACGAGTTCCGCAGCGCCAAGATCGGCCGGATCACGCTCGATCCCGTCCCTTTGGACAGACAGCCGGAAGCGACCGGAAAGGACGTGGAACCGTGACCAAACCCAATCTGGATATCGAGAATGAACTCCGTGCCCAGGGCTACCGCATGATCTGCGGAGTGGACGAGGCCGGCAGAGGTCCTTTGTGCGGGCCCGTGTGCGCGGCCGCCTGCATCCTGCCCGACGATTGCGAGATAGAAGGACTGAACGACTCCAAGAAACTGACCGAAAAGAAACGGGAGCAGCTTTTCGACGTCATATGCGAAAAAGCCGTGGCCTACGCCATCTGTTTCGGATCTGTCGAGGAGATCAACGAGACCAATATCCTGGAGGCCACGCTGCACACCATGCGCCGCGCGATCGAAGGTCTTTCCGTGAAAGCGGATTTCGCCCTGATCGACGGCAATATCGAGCGGGGCTTCACCCTGCCCGTCCGTTCGGTCGTCCACGGAGACGCGACAAGTTCGTCCATCGCGGCCGCCTCGATCCTGGCCAAAGTGTCCAGGGACCGGCTGTGCCTGGAGATGGACGAGATGTATCCCCAATACGGGATCGCCAAAAACAAAGGATACGGAACCAAGGATCATATGGACGCGCTGCGAGCGTACGGTCCGTCTCCGATCCACCGCACCAAATTCATCCGTTTTCTGGATGATTCCAAATAATATGTCTCAAACGAGACAATAATTTAGATTTTTCAAGGAGTAAGGGTCATTCTTTCCCTTTTTGAAATATGAAATTTGTCAGTACCAGAGATGTTTTACAACAAGAAAAGATCAGCGCATCGCAAGCCATCATCCGCGGTCTCGCCCCGGACGGAGGCCTCTACGTGCCGGATGAGATCCCGGCTATTTCCGAGTCGGATATCCTGTCCCTTTGCAAAAAATCATATTGCGAACGCGCTGCGTTCGTTTTGTCAAAATATCTCGATGATTATACCTACGAAGAACTTCTGGAAGACTGCCTGAAAGCCTATGCGCCCTCTTCCTTCCCCGGTTCTTCCCCCTGCCCGCTCGTGCGCGTGCACGACAATGTTTACGTGCTCGAACTGTGGCACGGTCCGACGGCCGCTTTCAAGGATATGGCGCTTCAGATCATGCCCAGGCTGTTGTCCCGCGCGCTGCGCAAAAACGGCGTAGATGAAACCGCGCTGATCCTGGTCGCGACGTCCGGTGACACCGGCAAGGCGGCGCTCGAAGGATACAAGGACGTGCCGCAGGTGAAGATCATGGTCTTCTATCCCCGTGACGGCGTGTCCAGAGTCCAGAAACTCCAGATGATGACCCAGACCGGCGACAACGTGTCCGTGTGCGCCATCAAGGGCAATTTCGACGACGCACAGACCGGCGTCAAGAAGATCTTTTCGGACAAAGCCTTTGCCAAAAAGCTCGGAGATCAGGGATATATCCTGTCCAGCGCGAACTCGATCAACTGGGGTCGCCTGGCTCCGCAGATCGCCTATTACGTGTCTGCCTATTGCGACCTTCTGAATGCGGGAGCCGTCCGCTACGGCGATCCCTTCGACGTGTGCGTCCCGACCGGTAATTTCGGCAATATTTTCGCAGCCTATCTGGCCAAACGCTCAGGACTCCCGATCCGCCGTCTGATCTGCGCTTCGAACAAAAACCATATCCTGACCGATTTCCTGAGTACCGGCGAATACGACAGGAACCGGACGTTCTTTACGACCATGTCCCCGTCCATGGATATCCTGATCTCCTCCAATCTGGAAAGACTTCTCTATTTCCTCAGCGGCAGCAAAAAGACCGGGCAGTTCATGAGTTCTTTGTCCGAGACCGGCCTCTACCGGATCGACGCGGAGATGCTGGAAGCCGTCCGGAAGGAATTCACAGGTTTCTTCACGACCGAAGAGGAAACGGCTCAGACCATCCGCCTCTATTTTGACGATTACGGCTATCTTGCCGACACCCATACGTCCGTCGCGCTCCATGCCGCAAACGAATATGCAAAGAACGCAGGGTGCGAAGTGCCCTTAGTCGTAGACTCGACCGCGAGCCCCTATAAGTTTGCGCAGGACGTGTGCAAATCGCTCCGTCCGGACCTCTCTTTCGAGGATCCTTTGAATGCGTTGGATCAGCTCGTGGAGATGAGCGGCAAAGAGATCCCCTATCCGCTCAAAGGGATCGCGGACCGCAAGATCCGGTTCGAAGACGTGATCGAACCTGCTAAGATGCCCGAAGCCGTTCTCGGTTTCGTGCGGAGAACTTGATATGGCCTCTTATGTGATCGCGGATCTCCATCTGAGTCTCAGCCAGCCGGATAAATCCATGGACGCCTTCGGCGCCGCCTGGAAGGATTATCAGGAAAAGCTGAAACAGGAATGGCTGTCCTGCGTCCGTGAAGGCGACACGGTCGTCGTGCCGGGCGATCTGTCCTGGGCAGGGACCCTGGACGAGGCGCTTCCGGATTTCGAATTCCTCAATGCCCTGCCCGGCCGTAAGATCCTTCTGAAAGGCAATCACGACTTCTATTGGTCGTCTCTCAAGAAGATGAAGGAATTCTGCGCAAATCACGGGTTCGACACTTTTTCATTCCTGCAGAACGACGCGCTGGTCCTTGAAGATCCAGGCGTCATCCTGTGCGGGACGAGAGGCTGGTTTTTCGAGTCTTCGGCACAGCCCGAAACCGTCCGGGCCGATTTCGACAAAGTCTTCAACCGGGAGCTGATCCGGCTCCGGCTGAGTCTGGAGGCAGGCCGGAAACTGCAGCAAGTCCACGGACTCCCGATCGTATGCTGCCTGCATTTCCCTCCCGCGTTCGGCGACGTGGTCTGCAAGGAATTCATGGATCTGTTGGTCGAGTACGGCGTGAAAAGCTGCTATTTCGGTCACGTCCACGGCCGGTACCAGGTCCCCCTCAAAACCTTCGTTCAGGGGATCCGGCTCTATTTCATCGCCGCGGACTATTTGAAATTCCGGCCCTATCTTCTGGAAAAGCCGGACTGACAATTCCCCGTTTTCCCGAAAAAGACGTGTTTTGAGCCGTTCGGACAGCCGGGGACGCAAAATCATCTTGACAATCTCTTTAATATAAACTAAAATATACTAGTTTGAATCACACGAGTCTCATCGGAGGTTAAAAATGACACTCATCAAAAATGAAAAAGGCGAACACAGCACCATCAATCTCGAATTTTCCGTTGAACAGAAAGTTTTTGAAGATGCCGTGACCGAAGTATACAAGCAGAAGGCCAAGAACATCACGGTTCCCGGTTACAGAAAGGGCCATGCCCCCAGAAACCTGATCGAGAAGATGTACGGCAAGGGCGTGTTCCATGAAGAAGCTTTGAACAAGATCCTTCCGGACGCCTATCGCGCAGCCGTCGAGGAAGCCGGGATCAAACCGATCGCACAGGCTGAGTTCGACGTGGTTTCCATGGAAGGCGACATCGTGTTCTCCGCCAAAGTTCCGGTCAAGCCCGAGCTCGACATCGCAGACTACAAGGGTCTCGAAGTAACGGATCACATGGTGCCTGTCACGGACGAAGAAGTTGACAGAGAGATCAAGATGGTCCAGGACCGCAACGCCCGCGAACTGGATGTCGAAGACAGACCGGCTCAGCTCGAAGACACCGTCGTGATCGACTATGAAGGCTTTACGGACGGCGTGCCTTTCGAAGGCGGCAAAGGCGAGAACCACCGCCTGAAACTCGGATCCGGCGACTTCATTCCCGGATTTGAGGATCAGATCGTCGGACACAACAAAGGTGACGAGTTCGATGTCAACGTGACCTTCCCCGAAGATTATCATGCCGAAGAACTCAAAGGCAAAGCCGCTGTTTTCAAGTGCAAACTGAATCAGATCATCCGCATCGAGACTCCCGAACTGGATGACGAGTTCGCAAAAGACGTTTCCGAATTCGACACGTTCGAGGCATACAAGAATGACGTCCGTGAAAAGATCACGAAACGCCATGAGGAAAATGCCCAGAACGATCTGGAAGACGAAATCATCAAACTGGTCTCTGACAAACTGGTGGCCGATATCCCTGAAGTCATGTTCGAACAGGAAACCGATAACGTGCTCCGTTCCTTCGAGATGAACCTTCAGTCCCAGGGCCTCAATATCCAGCAATATATGCAATATACCGGCCTGAACCTTGACGCCATGCGCAAGCAGTTCAGACCCAGGGCCGAAGCCCGCGTCAAAGGCGCGCTGGCCCTGGAAGCCGTCGCTCAGAAAGAGGGTCTCACAGCCTCTCAGGAAGAGATCGATGCCGAACTGGCCAAGCTGGCTGAAAAATACCAGGTCGAACTCGACAAAGTCAAGGATGCTTTCGCTTCCGAAGACGTCGCGCTCGATCTCGTCAACCGCAAGGCCATGGAATTCCTGAAAGCTAACGTTGTCGTCGTGGAAAAGAAAGACGAAAAGGCTGAAGACGCAAAAGCTGAAAAGCCCGCCAAGAAGCCTGCAGCCAAGAAGCCTGCCGCCAAAAAGACGACGACTGCGAAAGCAAAGAAGGCCGAATCCCCCGAAGCAGAAGCTTAACATCCGAATGCCGCTTCAAAGAGCGGCATTTTCAAACAAGGAGGTTTTTTATGAACACTAACGAATTCGTACGCAGCAGCCTGGTTCCCTACGTGGTCGAGCAGACCAGCCGCGGTGAGCGTTCCTATGATATTTTTTCAAGACTTTTGAATGACCGCATCATCTTTTTGTCCGAAGAGGTCAATGACGTGACCGCTTCCCTGGTCGTCGCGCAGCTGCTCTTCCTGGAAGCCCAGGATCCGGACAAGGATATCTCTTTCTACATCAACAGCCCCGGCGGTTCTGTATCTGCCGGCATGGCCATCTACGACACCATGAACTTCATCAAGTGCGACGTCTCGACCATCTGCATCGGCATGGCCGCTTCGATGGGCGCGTTCCTTCTCTCCTCCGGCGCGAAGGGCAAGAGACTGGCTCTGCCGAACAGCACCATCATGATCCATCAGCCTCTGGGAGGCGCTCAGGGTCAGGCGACGGATATCCAGATCCAGGCGGAACAGATTTTGAAGATCAAGAGCAAGCTCAACAAGATCCTGTCCGAGAATACCGGCAAGGATCTGAAGACCATTACGAAAGATACCGAGCGCGACAACTATATGACGGCCGAAGAGGCATGCGCTTACGGCCTGATCGACAAAGTCATCGACCGCCGTCCATAAGCCCTTCTGACATGAGGTGATCATTCATGCCCAACAACAGTAACAAAGGTTCCGGCCCCAGAAATCACTATACGGAACGCGTGTGCGCTTTTTGCGGGCGCGGCGAGGATATGGTCGATTTCCTGATCCCGAATCCCGACCAGAACGTATACATCTGCAGCGACTGCCTGCAGGCCGGGAACGAGATCATAGAGGACGCATACCGCTCCTATGAAGCCAGAGATGCCAAGATCCGGATCGATCAGATCCGTACAGGGATCAAACGCCCGGCACAGATCAAAAAGATCCTGGATCAGTACGTCATCGGTCAGGATGAAGCGAAAATTGCTCTGTCCGTTGCCGTCTACAACCATTACAAAAGGCTTCTGAACAAACCTGTCCCCAACGAAAAAGGCAAAAAAGGTTCGAGCTCGAAATCTTCAGACAACGACGTTGAGATCCAGAAAAGCAACGTGCTGCTCCTCGGTCCGACCGGCGTTGGAAAGACCTATCTGGCTCAGACCCTGGCCAAGGCTTTGAACGTGCCTTTCGCCATTGCTGATGCCACGACCCTGACGCAGGCAGGTTATGTCGGTGAAGACGTCGAAAATATCCTGCTCCGTCTGATCCAGGCAGCCGATTTCGATATTGCCAAAGCCGAGACCGGCATCATCTATATCGATGAGATCGACAAGATCGGACGCAAAAGCGAAAATGCTTCGATCACCCGCGACGTCTCGGGCGAAGGCGTCCAGCAGGCTCTCCTGAAAATTTTGGAAGGCACGCTTGCCAACGTCCCGCCGAACGGCGGACGCAAGCACCCCGAAGCCCAGGCTCTGCAGATCCATACGGACAATATCCTCTTCATCTGCGGCGGCGCTTTCATCGGGCTCGACCAGATCATCGAGAGCCGCAAAGGCAGTTCCGAGATCGGTTTCAACGGTTCCGTGCTGAAGAAGCAGGAAAAGAAGGATCAGGGCATCTATAAGGATGTGGAGCCTCACGACATCATCAAGTACGGGTTGATCCCCGAACTGGTCGGCAGACTTCCCGTGATTGTCACGCTGGATGATCTGGATGAGGAAGCGCTCATGAACATCCTGACCAAACCGAAAAACGCCCTGACTCTCCAATATGCGGAACTCTTCAAATACGACAACATCAAACTGTCCTTTGAAGAAGACGCTTTGCGTGAGATCGCCCACATGGCGATCGAGCGGAACACAGGCGCCAGAGGGCTCCGTGCGATCATGGAAAAACTCATGATCCGCCCGATGTACGATTATCCGGGCCGGCAGGATCTCGAGGAGGTTGTGATCACCCGCGAGTATGTCCAGGGGCTTGTAGACAGACCGAAGGAGATCTTACGGCCTCAAGCAACTAAATGAAATGAAAAAAGGATTCGAAGATCAGGTATATGCCCTGATGCTTCGAGTCCTTTTTTTGTTTGAAAAGCCCTTCGATTTTTGTTTTACCCGAGGCTTTTCAGGTATTCTTCGACATTGATATATTTGATGCCGTCGACCTCCGAACTTGGACCTCTGTATATGACGCATTTATCCGTGATCGTTCCAATAGCCCGTTCGGTCAGTTTGCAGTTTTCTTCATCGATCAAATGGCGGTATTGATCCGAAACGATTTCTTTGCTGTGCTTGATTTCATAGATCTTGCAGGAAAGAACCGTTTCATCCTGAACGACCATGTCGAACTCACCGACGGCAAACTGGACTTGGAAAACCTTCAATTTCGGTTGAGCCATTTTTGTTTCAAGCAAAACGATCTCTTCCATCATCAAGCCTTTAACGGTTTCACGTACCTTTTCCAAAACTCGATTCCGGTCGGAAATATCCATGTTGCCGAACTTCTGATCCATCAGCAAAGAGTCGACAAGAGCTTCTGCCAATGCATATCTCATCCCGGGCTGACTGAGAACCGTTTTTTGTCCGATCGCTTTTTCACGCGGAAGATGGATCAGGTCGATATTGGTGATCAGGTCGAGGAGCGACAAATACTCTTTGATCTGATGGGCATGAGCTTCATCGATCTCAACGCTCTGCTCGTCTTTTTCGAGAATGTCAAGCATCGTCTTCAACGCGCTTTCGACAGACATGCGGTCGATGTTTTCTTCCAGATTGAGCGGCTGTTTCTTATCTCTCATCAGGTTTCTGGATGTGACGGACAAATCGGAAGATCTAAATGCCTGTGTGAGAACTTCTTTGGTGAAATGGTGGTTCAAGTTTTCTACGACCCGGTTGATCGCACCCGTCAATTCACCTTTCGCGTACAGATCATAGAGCAAACGGAAATGGCCTCCGTCCTGATAATACTTCAATGAATGCTGAATATTGCGGGCAATAGCGGTGTCGATGTAATCATCGGCTTTTTCTTTGGATGAAAACGGAGACTCTTCATTGTAATTGATGCCGCTCAAGCTCATGGTCCCGCCGTAGCGGATATATTCATCGATTCCGGTAATTCCGAGAACACGCTCAAATTCACGATATGGTATGAATGTTGTGTGCAGCATGATGCAGCGGTCATACAATTGATTCTTGGATGTAAAAACAAACCCGAGTGAATCCGTTCCGGACAATACGATCTTCATGCCGCAGGCCGCGTAAATGTCCGAAAAAACGGCTGCCCCTTCTATGAAGTCCTCAAGCATCGTCACTTCATCGATGAAAACATATTGATATCCGAAATCTTCCAGAGTCTTCAGATCCGAAAAAACCTGGGACAGGGTGTTGTTGCGTTCTATTTGTATAAATGCGGCCCTGCTTAATTGATCTGCGGTCATGTTCAAGATGATTTGCCGCATCAGCGTCGTTTTACCGGTTCGTCTTAAGCCGTAAAGAATAAAAACTTTGTCCTGACGTTCACCAAAAACAAAATTGCTCAGAAGTTCATAGCAATCTCTGCGTTTGTAATTCTTCGCCAGAGAGGCCATTTTGGTCAGTTGTATGCCGGTTCGAACGAATGTTTTGAATTTCAAGTCGACATTCTTCCGTGTCCTTGAAATGGCGGGACTGCTATTTTTCAGTTCTTTTAACTCGGTCTCAAGTTCTTTGCGCTTTTGGATCTGTTGGCGGAGCTCGTCCAGCTTTTCAAACGGAACAAACTTCTCCGTTCGCTTTCCTCCGGATGAAACGCGATGGTAGTAATATTCTTTTCCGTTCATGGTTTTCTTAGAAACGGAACCGGCAGGTAAAAGAGAGATCTCTTTTTCCAAATCCGCGATTTTTGCCAGAATCTCTGAATGATCCATATGATTATCCACCTCCGTTTTATTAAACAAACA
>JAEEGL011366916.1_pt1 | contig 12141 bp, 12 predicted proteins | sample 9134231 | NCBI WGS metagenome assembly JAEEGL01 (sample SAMN16246548, study PRJNA631951) | gut metagenome | biome: gut microbiome; feature: rumen; material: fiber-attached | host: Bos | place: Iran: Karaj | collected 2018-10
GCTTGTGGCTTGGGCTCCATCACGGAGTACTCCCCCCGCCCCTACGGGGCACCCCCCTCTCGGAGGGGGGCATAAAGTCAGTGTTCTCGTCAAGTAGCGAGAGAGAGCAAAGCCCCCGAAAGCCAAAATGAGAATTGCTGCATTGGCCCTGTTCCCCTTCCCATCGGTGAAGGTTCTGTGATATGACGCCTTCATTCAAAACCAATTCGCTCTGAATAGCCAGTCATGAAACGCCTCATCACCTCTATCCTCGTTCTGCTTTCGTCCGGTCTTTCCCCCTTGATGGGTGCCGATGTCACTTGGACCGGTACCGCCGGCGACTGGTTCTGGGCTACTTCTGAAAACTGGAACGCCGGCACGGTGCCAACGGCCATCGACAGTGTGACCGTCAACGAAGGAACGGAAGCCTTCCCGGTTCGCATTGTCAGCGGTGATATTCCAGAAGCACGTACACTGTCTGTTGGTTCAACTGCGGAATCAGTCGGTTTTATCTCCATTCAGGATGCTTTGCTGTCACTACCCGCAGGACAAAACACCGTGAAGGTGTCCGGCCTCGTCCCCGACTCCTCCACGGCCGTTGGCACGTTCGCCATTGTTGGCGTCCAGCCGAGCACCTGCATCCTCATCCGGTAGAGGATCAACCCAGCAGTTCCATGAAGTCGCGTGACCCGATGATTCGGCTCCCGAGACTGCGCGCCTCGTTCCTCAAATCGCCGTCCTCGGTGACAACGACGCAGTAGTCGCCCGTATCGAGGTAGAATTCAAGCAGGTCGAGGATGGCCCGGTCCGCCTTGTGGTCTCCTACCCCGCCCGAATAGTGTACGCGCACGTTACGCCCCGGATTGTAGTCGTTGCGGATGGCGCCGTCGAAGTAGATTTCCGTCTCGCAGACGCCGAACAAAGGCTGCGCCGCGACGAGCCGTTCCACGAACGCGTCGCGGATGGTCTCGTGGGAATCCACGCCGATGCGGTTCGCGAACGCCGGAACCAGATTGATGACGTTGTGGCCGTCAATCAGGAGTCGGAGGCGCCGACGCACGGACGGCGGCTCCGACCGGACGGCATCGGCCAGGCGCTCGCGGAGTGTGCGGCCGGGGGGCGGGGGCGGAACGGGAACCGCAAGTGATTCCGACAGGATTCCGCGCGCATCCTCCCGCTTTTGGTCGCCGAGCCTCTCCAGCTCCGCCTCCAGCCTGCGGCACTCGTCCACGAGTGCAACCCGCTGCTCTTCGAGCTCAGCGGTCTTTTCGCGACGCTGGAAGCATTCCTCGCGGAACGCGACGAGGTCCCGCATCTTGATTCGCATCCGTTCGGACTCCGCCTTTGCGGCGTCGCGCTCGGCCTCGGCCGATTCACGGTCCGCAATGGCCGCATCGCGGGCAGACTCCGCCGCATCCGCGGCTTCTGCCCAGGTCGTCCTCTCGTCCTCGAACGCCCGGTTGCGGCGCTCCGCCGCCTCGGCGCGACGCTCCGCCTCGCGCTGCGCGTTCTCCGCCGCCGTCCGCGCATCGCGGGAACGGCGCAGATCCTCCTGCAGCGTGGCGATCAGCTTCCGGTCGTCCTCCTCGCGGTTCACGACGGTCACGTTCTGCGCCACCGCGACGGTGGAAAACGCCTTCACGAACGGTTCGAACGTCTCGGCCAGGCGGTTGCGCGCCTCGTCGGGATTGTCCGGAACCGGCGGGAAGGGCTCGCCGGAGTCCAGAAACTCCAGCGCCTTCCGGCGAACCTCCGCGCGCGGGTCGGCGAGCATGCCCAGCACCAGCTTCGCGCCTCCCGTGAACGCGGCCATCGCCTCGAACCCGACCGTCAGCGCCACCGTCGAGAGCACGCACACGAAGTCCTGGTAGAACGAATGGTGGCGGAAGAACTCGAACACACTCTCCGGCACGTCCTCGCGCACCAACGCCCCCAAGAGACGTTCCCGGTACATGGGGACGTTCTTCGGGTCCTTCCGGAACCCGTTCGGGCATATCTGTGGAAGCTCCGCGGCCGACATCATCGCCTTGGCGGGAATGGCCTTCACTTCGCGCTCCAGCTCGGCGCGCAGCTCCGCGGGCCATTCACGGTTTTCAAGCAAGTTCATCGTTCGTCCTTTCTTCTTTCGATTCGCGCCAGAAGGTCGCGCCAGCACCGGTCCGGGATGGGCTCGCCGCCCATCACACGCCCCAGCGCGACATCGGGCTTGTACACCCCGTGGAAGTCGCTTCCACCGGTTTGTAGCAGCCCCAGCTCCCGGGCCGCGCCAAGCACGTCGGCGGTCTTGTTCTCGGAATGGTTCGAATGGTAGGCCTCGACGCCGTCCAGCCCCTCCGGGACGAGCCGCCGGAGGATGCTGCGGAAGGAGGCGGAGGAGAAGCCGATGCGCGGATGCGCCCAGACCACAACGCCTCCGGCCGCGCGCAGCATCCGGATGCCGTCCGCGGTCTCCACCCGCTCGCGCGGCTCGTACGCCGGCCGGTCGTCGCCGATGAAGCGGTCGAACGCCTCGCGCACGTCCGCCACATAGCCCCGGCGCCGCATGGCCGCCGCGATATGCGGACGCCCCACGACCTCGGGATCCCCGGCAAGCGCCAAGACTTCGGCCTCGTCCAAGGGAAACCCCATCGCGTCCAGGCGGGCGAGGATCTTCGCGTTGCGCTCCGACCGGCTCGACCGGATTCGGGCAAGCTCCGCAAGAAGGGTGTCGTCGGCGATGTCCACCCCGTAGCCGAGAAGATGGACTTCGGCGAATTCAAAGCGGGTGCTCAACTCGATCCCGGAGACGGCCGCGATTCCCTGCCGCCGGGCGGCATCGAGAAACGCCGCAACGCCGCCCACGGAGTCATGGTCCGTGAGGACCATCGCGGAAAGCCCAACAGCCGCGCCCAGTACCGGAAGTTCGGCGGGCGCGACGGAGCCGTCGGAGGAGGTGGAATGGACGTGCAGATCGACCATTGGTCGACGCCCGTCCTACATGCACTGGTACGTGGAGCGCACCGCGTTCTCGGTCTGGTCAGCGAAGAACTTCGCGATCGCGGCGTCATACTGCGCCGTGTGGGCGAACGCCTTCTTCATCAGGCGGAAACGGGTCTCAAGGCCAAGGGTCCCCTGGCAGACCTTCAGCTCGGAGACGATCGCGGGGTAGTCGGCGGGGTCGGTCACGGAGGCCACGCGCAGGAAGTTCTTCGCGGAGGCGCGGACCATGCAGGGGCCGCCGATGTCGATGTTCGTGCGCGCCATCTCGGGGGTCACGTCGCGGCGGCCGACGGTCTGCTGGAACGGGTAGAGGTTCACGACCACCATGTCGATGGGCGAGGCGGAAAGCCGCGCGAGGTCGGACTGGTGGGCATCGTTGTAGGTCTCGCTGAGCAGGCCGAGGTAGATCTTGAAGTCGAGCGTCTTCACGAGGCCGCCCTGCATTTCGGGCTGGCCCGTGTAGTCGGAGACGGCGGTCAGGTTGCGCGAGGCCTGGTCGCCGAGGATGGCTTCGATGGCCTTGTAGGTGCCGCCGGTGCTGAGGATGCGGATATCGGGGTTGACGGCGACGAGAGCGGGGACGAAGGTGTCGAGCCCGGTCTTGTCCGACACGCTGATCAGGGCGGTGCGGATGGCGACGCGGTCATCGATCTTCTCGACGATGTTGAGGGCCATGGGATGGGTCTCCTGTTGGAGGGGTGGAAGGGGCGAAAACGGCTTTCAGTATCGCAAGCCGCCCCCGGAATGTCAAGATGCACCGCCGGAGACGCAGCAATTCTCATTTTCGCCATCAGGGACTTGCCGGGGCGTGGGCGGCCCGCCCGCGGCACTGGCAGATACTGCGGAAAACCGCCACCATGGCCCCTCCTTCTCAAAATGAGAATTGCTGACGGAGACGGCTGTTCCAAGACAGATATGTCTTGTAGGGCACTAAACCTGTGAATGCCCCGTGACGGCCGCCGCGTTTTGCGGTAAACTGTCCCCATGAACTCCCTTGCCATCACCACCCTTGTCATCACCACCCAGGGGGTTCCCGCCGGGAACCTCCACGTCCGTGAAATCCGAGGCCGGACCGCGCTGGTATCCACCGAACTGCGCGACACCGGCGAGTACTGGTTCTACTGGCGCTTCCGCGCCTCCTTCCCCGAGGCAGGACAGTGGACCTTCAAGTTCGACGGCCCGGCCGTCGGCACCCGCGGCCCCGCCGTGAGCCACGACGGCGGCCGCACATGGTCCTGGCTGTCCGGCGACGCCCTCCACAAATCCGACCGCGAGTTCGCCTACGTCGCGTCCGGGCCCGAGACCGTCGACTTCTGCCAGTGCATCCCCTATCTCCAGACCAACCTGGACGAGTTCCTCGCGGCCCGTTCGGAGGATCCGCGCCTGACACGCGAGATTCTCTGCACATCCCGCAAGGGCCGCCCGGTCGAGCTCGTGCGCCTTCGCGAAGGGAACCCGTCCCGCCACATCCTGCTTACCTCGCGGCACCACGCGCAGGAGGCCATGGCCTGCTACGCCGCAGAGGGCATCCTCGACGCCCTGCGCGCCGACACCCCCGCCGCTCATTCCATCCTGTCGCGCTACGAAATTCTGTGGGTCCCCTTCACGGACAAGGACGGCGTCGAGGACGGCGACCAGGGCAAGCGCCGCCTCCCGCACGACCACGCCCGCGACTATGGCCAGCCCGACGGAAGCCACCTCTACCCCGAAACCGCCGCGATCGAGCAGCTCGTCAAATCGCTCCGCCCCGAGGTCGTGCTCGACCTCCACTGTCCCTGGCTGCGCGGCAACCCGACCAACGAGTGGCCGTATCTCGTGGGGTGCGATCTGGAATGCACCGTGGCCCCCATGCACCGCCTCTCCGCCATCCTCCAGCGGCACTGTCCCCCCGAGGCCCCCTATCGAGACGCCGACACCCTCCCCTTCGGAATGTACTGGAACAAAGGCACCAACTACGCCGAAGGCATGACCGTGAAGCGCTGGGCCGCCATGCAACCCTACGTCCGCCTCGCGCAGACCATCGAAATCCCCTTCGCGAACTTCCGCGACAAGACGCAGACCCCGGAGACCATCCGCGCGTTCGGGGCGGGCATCGCGGCCTCCCTCGCCGAGTACCTCGAAACCCCCGACGCGCAGGACGCGCCATGACCCCCGAACCCCTTTACAGGGCGCGCATCCCCGTCCGCCGCGAAACCCTGGACGACCTCATGGAGGTTCTGGCCGTCATGGACCCCGCCCCCACCTCCTGGGAGGACATGGAGAGCGGCGAGGCGTGGGTTGAGACGTGCGACCTCGATCCCGCCGCCGTCCACCGCCGCGCCCGCGAGATGGCCGACCTTCTCGAAGGCTACGACGGCCGCATCCACGCGGCCGCCATCGAGCGGCTCGAACCCGAAGACTGGACCGACGCCTGGAAGCGCTTCTTCCACACCACGCGCATTTCCGAGCGCTTCGTCATCCACCCCGTCTGGGAGCCCATCGACCCTGCCCCCGGCGACATCGTCATCGACATCGACCCGGGCATGAGCTTCGGCACCGGCCTCCACCCGACCACGCGCGCCTGCCTGCGCTTCCTTGACGAGATGGCCGCCGCCGCACCGCTCGGCACCGTCCTCGACCTCGGCTGCGGCTCCGGCATCCTCGCCATCGGGGCCGCGAAGCTCGGCGCCAGGTCCGTCGCCGCGCTCGACTTCGACCCCGACGCCGTGTCCGTCACCCGCGAAAACCTCGCCGCCAACGGCATCCCCGCCGAAACGGTCAGCGTCGACGTCGGCGATGTCACCAAGGACCCGCTCCCGACGGCGGACGTGGTCGTCGCGAACATCCTTGCCTCCGTACTCATCGCCGCCGCGCCGCGCATCGCCGCGGCCGTCGCCCCGGGCGGCACGCTGCTGCTCTCCGGCATCCTCGACTCCCAGTTCACCGATGTCTCGGTGGCGTATGCGGCGCAGGGGTTCGCATGCGCCGGGAGCCTGCTGGACTCCGAATGGCGCAGCGGCCGCTTCGTGCGCCCATGAGACTCTACCACGCCGATCTCCGCGACCTGCCGCCGCCGGACGTTCTGGAGGCCTGCTCCTCCCCCGACCGCCGCGCCGCCGCGCAGCGCCTGCGGAATCCCGGCGCGCGCCGCCGCTGCCTTGCCGCTGGCTGGCTGCTCCACCAGGCCTTCGGCCCGCGCGAGTACGTCCTCAACCCGTGGGGGAAGCCCATGCTGCCGGAAGGCCCCTTCTTCAATCTTTCCCACAGCGCGGACCGCGCCCTGCTGGTCGTGGACGATTCGCCGTGCGGGTGCGACATCGAACGCCGCCGCCCAGACCGGTCGTTTCTCGACATCGCCCGGCGGCATTTCCATCCGGACGCCTTTTCGGACTTCCTCCGTCTTGGCGCCACGCCCGAGCTTTTCTACCGCTACTGGACCCTCGGCGAAAGCTACATGAAAGGCGTCGGCAAAGGCTTCGCCCTTCCTCCTTCGGCCTTTCGCCACGCCCCCGAGCCGCCCTACAATCTTCTCGCCTCCACGGAGCCGGACTTCGGCCGCTGGGCTTTTGAAGTCCACGAGGAAATCCCCGGCTACACCTACGCAACCGCCCTCTTCCGATGACCTCCGCAACACCGTCTCCCGTCTGGATTCTCGGTGCCGGCACCAGCGGCACCGCCGCCGCCCGACTTCTCGCATCGCACGGCATCCCCATCCGCATCCTCGACGACGACCCCGCCCGCGCCGACTCTGCCACACGGCGAGTCCTCGCCGATTTTCCAGCTGCCGTGGAGGCGCCGCCCGACGTTCCGCCCGCCTTCGCCGTAGTCAGCCCCGGACTCGCCCCCGACGCCCCGCTCCGCGCCAATGCCACCGCGCGCGGCATCCCGCTCGTCAGCGAACTCGACGCCGCCTTGCCGTATCTCCATTGCGCGTTTCTCGCCGTCACGGGCAGCAAGGGCAAGAGTTCCCTCGTCAAACTCCTGGCCGATGCCCTCGCCCTTGGCGGTCTGCGCGCCGTCCCCTGCGGCAACTACGGCACCGCCCTCGCCGAGGTCGCCATGCAAGTGCCCCCCGCCGAGGTCGCCGTCGTCGAATGCAGCTCCTTCCAGCTCGAAACCACCTGCCGCCTGCATCCGTCCATCGCCATCTTCCTCAACCTCTCGCCCGACCACCTCGCGCGCCACGGCGGCATGGACGGATACCGCGACGCCAAGCTCCGCATCTTCCAGACGCAGACTTCGGACGATATCGCGTTGCTCCCGTCTTCCGCCACGGGCCAGATGCTGCAGGCGCGCTACCGAGAATTCGGCCTTCGCGGACGCATGGCCACCTTCGGTATCGAACCCGACGCCGACTGGCGCTGGACTCCGGGCGTCGTCCATGGCCCGGGCGGGGTGCGGCTGGATATCGCGGGTTCGTATTTCGACAACCCTGTCCTCGGCCCTGCCGCCGCCGCGGGGGCCGCCGCGCTCCTGCTCCACGGGCTTCCCGCCGACACTGCGGCACGCGCCTTCCGCGACTTCGTCCCACTCCCGCACCGCATGCAGCTTGTTCGAACGCTCCGCGGAGTCCGCTACATCGATGACTCAAAGGCCACTAGTCTTTCCGCGCTTCTCGCCGGCGTCTCCATGGCGGGCGGGCCCGTCCGCCTCGTCGCCGGGGGGCGCCTTAAGGAGAATATGATCGAAATCGGAAAAGAGTTGGTGACAGGAGGGGTCAAAAAGGCGTATCTTATCGGCGAATGCGCGGAGAAGATGGCGTCCGCATGGTCGCCCTTCCTTCCCGTGGAAGTTTGCGGTACAATGGAGGCCGCTGTGGCGAAGGCCGCGGCGGAGTCCAGAGAAGGCGAGACGGTCCTCCTATCGCCGGGCACCGCGAGCTTCGACCAGTTTTCAAGTTTCGAGGAACGCGGCAACCGGTTCGCGGAACTTGCCTCCCACTTACGATGACCCCAGCGACACCCAGACAACACACACCATGAAAAAGCTCACTTCATTCGCCCTCCACGCAACGGCCCTCGCCGTTCTCTCCATCGCCGCCGGATGCGAAACCATCCAGTCCCGCGGCAAAGGCTCCCTCCTCGGCGGACCCGCGCAACCGACCGAAGGCGACAGCGTCATTCAGCCCGGCGAAACCAAGGAAATCATCACCAAGCCCGCCGCCACGCCCACTCCTGCTTCGGCCCCGGCATCCGCTTCTGCTCCGGCCCCCGCGTCCGCCGTCAAGCCCGCCACGCTGCCTCCTCCGCCCCCGGCGCCCGCCGATGGCAAGACCCCGGTTGAGTTCGTCAATGTCCCGAAGGACTACAACGGCCTGCCCGTCGTTCATGCCGGAGACATCAAGACAGGCAGCCTCCCCAAGCCCGCGTCCGACACCGCGCCCATGCGCACTCCGGTTCCGCAGCAGGCTCCCGGCGCCCCCGCGCTTCCCCGCATCGTGAAGAAGTACACCGTCGCCAAGGGCGACACCCTCGGCGGCATCGCCCAGAAGCACGGGCTCCGCACCTCCGAGCTTCTCCGCGTCAACAGCATGGGCGACGCCAACAAGATCCGCGTCGGCCAGACGATCAACATCCCCGAGCCTACGCCCGGCGCCCGTCCCGTCTCCTCCGCGGCCGTCACCGCCCCCGCCGGCGGCAGTGTCCACACCGTGGCCTCCGGCGAGACCATCGGCGGCATCGCCCACAAGTACGGTCTCAAGACCGGCGACGTCCTCCGTGCCAACGGCCTTGACGAGGCCTCCGCGAAGAAGATCAAGGTCGGCCAGAAGATCAAGATCCCTGCCAAGAACGCGGCCAACACCTACACGCCCAAGACGACGACGGTCCCCGCGACTGACAGCGTTCAGCCTTCCAGGAAAGACCCGGTTGAGCAGGACACCGTCAAGCAGCCGGCTCCGCGGATTCAGCCCATGCCTCAGTCCACGCCTCAGCCCGCCACGATTCCCTCCCCCACGCCGGTAGCCCCCATTGTCCAGCCGACGCCTACCGCCCCTGTCGTTCCCGCCATTCCATCGGCTACCCCGGTCGTACCCGATGTCCAGCCTCCTGCCATCCAGCCGCCCGCCATCTCGACTCCAGCCGTCGGGTCCTCGTCCAGCGCCACCCGCGACTATGTAGTCAAGGCCGGCGATGACATCGCCACCATCGCCAAGGATCACAACATGACCCGGATTGAGTTCATCTCCCTCAATGGCTTCAGCATGGATACCGAGGTCAAGCCGGGCGACGTCGTCAAGGTCAAGGCGCAGTAGCTCCGGGGGCATCCGGCTTCCGAGAAAAGGGGGGCGTCTATGAAAAAGGGGATGTTCCCCCTCTGCCTCGGGGCCCTGACCCTGATTGCCATCGGCATCACGATGGTCGTGGGCGTCTCAGACGCCCAGGCCGTTCGGTTCGGCGCAAGCGCCAACCACTTCGCATCAAGGCAGCTCCTCTTCGTGGGAGTTGCCTTTGTGCTTGCCTTCCTCCTGCTGCCCCGCGTGGACTACAAGGTGTTTCTGCGGCGCGATTTCACCATCGCGCTCATCATCCTCGTGCTTTTCGCCCTCGTCTCGGTGTGGATACCGGGACTGGCCGACACCATGCACAAGGGCAGTAGCCGCTGGATCAAGTGCGGGCCGTTCCGCCTGCAGCCGTCCGAATTCGTCCGGGTCGCCATCTGCATCCTCTACGCCCGCTGGTGCAGTTCGATCCGGCGTCGCGGCGAGACCTTCTGGCGGGGCGTCATCTTCCCGCTCGTCTGCCTGCTGCCCGTTCTCGTCCTGCTCATCAAGCAGCCAGATTATGGCTCCACATGCCTTGCCACCGCCATGGTGCTCTGCCTCCTCTACGCCGGCGGCGCCCGCTTCTGGCACGTCTTTCTGGTCGCTCTCGCGGGAGTCGCCTGCATCGGAGTGCTCCTCTTCGCCGACCCGGAGCACCGCAGCCGCATCACCTCCGTCTACAGCTCCGAAACCGCCGACGAGGAGGACACCCACCAAATCAACGCCTCTCTCCAGGCCTTCCGACGAGGCGGCTTCGCCGGCGTGGGATACGGCAACGGCATCATGAAAGAGGGCTATCTCCCCGAAGCCCACACCGACTTCATCCTCGCCATGACGGGGGAGGAACTCGGTCTTCGCTTTACACTCATCGTCGTCGCCGCCAACCTGCTCATTCTGTATGGAGGATGGCGCATCTCGCGCGACTGCATCGACAAATTCGGGAAGATACTCTCCTTCGGCCTGACCCTCCACCTGTGCCTCGCCGCCGCCGTCAACATCGCCGTCGTCACCAAGGTCCTTCCCACCAAGGGGCTTGCGCTTCCCTTCATGAGCTACGGCGGCAGCAACATGGTCGCCTCCGCCGTCGTCCTCGGGCTCCTCATCTCCGTCGCGCGGCACGGGCAGACCTCTCTTCAGGACGAGCCGGTCTTCCTTCGGTGATGGTCGCGACGTTCCTCGGCTCCGGCACTTCGACGGGCGTCCCCATGATCGGATGCTCCTGCCGGGTCTGCACCTCCTCCGACCCTCATGACCGGCGCCTCCGCTCGGGACTGCTCCTCGTGCACGATGGCTTCCATCTGCTCGTCGACACCTCGCCTGACTTTCGTGAACAGGTCCTACGATACCGTGTCGGGCGAGTCGACGCCGTTCTCATTACACACGCGCATGTGGACCATCTGTTCGGCCTGGACGACCTGCGCCGCTTCAATCTCGTCCAGAAGTGCTCCATCCCGGTTTTCGCCACTCCGGAAACCATCGGCTCCATCCACCGTATATTCGAGTACCTCTTCGTCCCGGCTCTCCCCGGCACCTTCCTGCCGGACCTTGATTTCCGGCCGATAGAGGCCGGCGTTCCCTTTGATGTCGGCCCGTTCCGGATTACGGCGTTCGATGTCTTCCACGGACTCGCCCGCACCGTTGGATACCGCATCGACTGCGACGGCCGTGCGCTGGGCTACGCCTGCGACTGCCGGAACTTCCCCGATGCGGCATACGAGGCCGTCTCCGGGGTCGACACCATGGTGCTCGACGCCCTTCGGCTCAGGCCGCATCCGAGCCATCTCTCCTTCGACGAGTCCGCCGCCGTGCTCCGCCGCATCGGCGCGCCCCAGTCGTTCTTCACCCACATCGCCCACGATCTTCTCCACGCCGAAATCGCCGAGCGGTACGCCCCGGTGCGTCCCGCCTACGACGGCCTTTCATTCACCCCGTAGCCCGATAGGGAAACAACCATGCGCATATTCCGTGTCCTTCCCAGTGCCTTTCTTGCCGGACTTCTCGTCGGCGTCGGCGACATCATCTTCCTGGCGATGAAGAACACGAACAGCATTGTCGGCGCGATGCTCTTCTCCATCGCGCTGCTCTACATCGTCATGAAGGGGCTCTACCTCTACACGGGGCGGATTGGGTCCGTCCACGGCGCGGACTGGGCGCTCATGCCTTCCGTCCTGATCGGCAACTTCATCGGCTCCACGGCCGTCGTCCTGCTCTGGAAGGCGTCCGTCGTCTTCGCCGCCGCGGATGCCGGCGCCGTATTCGACGCTGTCTCCAAGGCGAAGGCGGCCAAGCCGCTTGCGACGATCTTCATGGACGGCATCCTTTGCGGCGTCCTCATGCAGGTCGCGGTCGGCACGAAGCATCCGCTGATGGTGGTCTTCGCCATCATGACGTTCATTCTTGCGGGCTTTGAGCACTGCATCGCAGACGCACCGTATCTTCTTGTTGCGCCTACGGGGGCCACGGTGTTGTCGCTGATTGCGGTTGTCGCCGGCAACTCGATAGGATCGAGGCTGGTCTACTTCTGCACGGAGTACAAGACGGCGCCAGCATCGTCTTCGCCTGCGGATAAGCCTTAAGGGGACACTGCCAGACGGCCGCTGCCTTTCCACCCCAAAGGAGGGGTGCTTTGTGCTGCCGGCGAAACTGCGGGCAGGCGCATGCCACGTCCACGCGCGCCGACCTCTACGAGCCGCTCATGGTGCGGTTTGCCGCGTAAGTCGCCCCCGTCAGCGCCACATCGAGCCAACTGGCGCGGCGCACCCTGCAGTTAGCTTGATGTGCTCATGCGCATGACGGCCAATTGCCGAATTCTTAAAATTGTGCTGGACATTCCCGCGCCGAGGGCGTAGACTTCGCCTTGGTTTCCGACTTCCCTCTTAAATCCATGAAACGCAGACCGTACCGCCCTCCAAATCCCGCCGCCGAGATGCTTCTTGAGATGA
>JAEEGL011974135.1_pt1 | contig 12141 bp, 4 predicted proteins | sample 9134231 | NCBI WGS metagenome assembly JAEEGL01 (sample SAMN16246548, study PRJNA631951) | gut metagenome | biome: gut microbiome; feature: rumen; material: fiber-attached | host: Bos | place: Iran: Karaj | collected 2018-10
CCACCGCATCCGCGTCGTCCACGAACAGCATCAGGGCTGGCATCGGGCCGACCTCGACCGACACCTTCGCCGACTTCTTGCCCTTCGTAAATGTGACGGTGAACGTCGCCGACGGCAGCGTACCGGAAAGCACGCCCTTCTTGGAATCCCACTTGGCACCCTTCGGCAGTCCGCTTGCGGAGTAGCCCTTGTACTGCGGATAGCTGAGCACGAACTTCTCGCCAGGTTTCGGCAGCTCATCGGGGTCGCTCCACTCGCCATGGTCAAGCTCGTTGCCACGCTCCTCGTACCTACCCGCAAGCGTCTTGAGGTCCTCGCGCGTCATATCCGGGAACAGCCCGCCTATAGTCGGGTCGTCCATCGTGTCGAAGTCGGGCACCACCTCGCCGTACGCGTTGACGCGCGTATCCGGCAGAAGCGCGCGCGTGATCCGGCCCTCAAACAGCGCGCCGAGGTACACCTTGGTGAACCCACCATCGTTCGGGAGCAGCGTGTAGTCGTACTCCGAAAGCGACACCCTGTTGGAGAACGACTCGTCGAAGTCGGCGGCGACCTGCGCGAAGTCGACGCCAAGCGGATCCTCGATCGCTTCGAGTGCGCGCTCTGTGTTCACGCGCACGAAGTCAATCTTCGCCGCATCCTCGGGATCGTACTCGATGAAGTGCATCTTCCCGTCGTCGGGGCGCGACGTCGCCTTTATGTCAGCCGCAAGCGCCGTCTGCAGCGCCTTGGTCAGCTGTGCCCGCGAGGCGCTCAGCCTGGATGCGTCACGCACCTTCGAGAAGAGCGCTGTCTGTGTGGACGCGAACTTCTGGATCTTCATGCCGAGGCCGTCCGGGGCGTGCCACTTCACGGCGGCGCTCTGCGTCCACACGCTTATCCGCGCCTCTTCCACCCCGTAGTCCGCGCCATCCATCTCTTCCCAGTAGCCGATTGCCGCCTCGCCGCCCTGCACCATCCACTTCTTCGACGCGAATCCCTTCATCTTCGAGAGGTTAGCTTTCAGCACCAGCTCGTCGCCGCGCACCGCCACCGAGCCGGTCACGCCGGCGACCTCCTGCTCATTCCCGCTCTCCGAGTATTGCCACACCTCGAACCACACGTTCGTGCGCGATCCGTACGGATGCCCGTTGGTGTAGTACGGCTCCTCGTAAGGTCCGCACGCCGAATATCCGCCATGCTTCTCCTCCTTGCCGTGCTCGCCGTAGAGATGCGCCGTTATGTTCAGCTCTGTGCCGTCGCCGGACTTGATCCAGAAATCCACGCTGCGCACCTGGTTCAAATCGTCAAGCGTCTGGTTCGGGTACGCGAGGCGGAGCGCAAGAATGCCCCCGTTGATTGCGAGCGCTCCGCTCGCGGCCGCGCTCTCGTTAGTGCCGCTTGCGGTCTCGTACACCTTCGACGACGCATGGAAGTTGCGAGCCTTCGCCGCCCATGCCGCCGCGTCGCCGATCGCAGGCAAAGCGCCCACGGACGGTATCGCGTCCGCCGTGAGCGCGGCGTCGGCCTTCACGTAGTTCACTGTGAGGTCGTGCGCGGCAAGATAGTTCACCGAAGCGAGCGCAGCCCAGAGACCCGCCCGCGCGAACGTCACGTCGGCGATGTCGATGTGCACCGTCTCGTCGATCGGCCATTCGTCGGCGGATATCTCGACGCTGCCGTCCCAGCTGTAGGGGATGCCGGAAAGCGCCTTCTCCACATCGTTGACGGCAGGCGCCACGAGCGCGAGCAGCTTGTCTGCCATCGCGTTCGCCGCCTCAGTATTCTTGTTGAGCGTCGGCGTGCCGGAGATCGTCATGCGCGTATAGTCGAGTGTGTAGCCGAACGTCTTGGCATACGCCTTGAATGCGGAGTTCTCCGCAAGCGTCCCAAGCCGCGCCACGGAGTAGAGTATCCTCGCCTCGTAGTCGTCCGGCTCGGCGAGCCACCTCGTCCTGTACACGGCGGCGAACTTCGCGAGGTCACCGGAGATCCAGCTCTTGTGGTCCTTGAGCTTACGCATCCAATCCTTCATGTCCACCTGCGGGCTGAGATCCACCACATCGAAGGCGCTCACGTACGCGTAGCCGGACGTTTCCGCCGTGTACGTCTTGCCACGCAACGCCACCTTCGCCTTGCCGGAAAGCTCCCACTTCACCGTGTGCTTGCCGGCGGGGATGTAGAGCGTCACCCTGCCGCCGTCCTCTTGCGATGTAATGCTGTATCCGCTCTGCTTCTTGCCGTCGAGGTAGAGCGCGAACGCGCACGTCCCCTTGCGTGGAGACGCTTCGATGTCAGCCCACGCCTCGAGGTCGAAAGAGAGCAACATCGGCCCCGTCATCGTCGCCTGGAGATACGACTTCACCGCCTTCGGCACGTACGTCTTCTTCACGGTGGCTGTCTTCGAAAGCAGCCCCTCCCCGTACAGCACGCCGTCGCCGTCGTCGCACGCTATCCACGCGCCTGACGACGTGAACTTCAGTCTGTCTGTGTTCATCGCCGACACAGGCTTCTCCCAGGCGGCATGGAGCGTCGTATCCATAAGCGGGACGTACGTTTCATCCGTGACAACCTGGATCATCCCGCCGCCATAAGAGTTGGACTTCATGCGCCAACCGACGAACGTCCATCCCTTCTTAGCCGGCTTGGGCAACACCTCGAACGTTCCGCCCGTCGCCACTTCCATCGGCGCGATCTCGCCCGCGCCATGCGTATCAAACGATATGGTGACCTTCTCCGGCGCAGGCTCCCACGCGAAGTCCTTCATCTGCACCGTGCTCCAGCCCGACAATCTTCCATTCTTGTACGACCAGGGCGAGAGCCGCACACGCGCATACCCATATTCGTACTCATCAAACCTCGAATCGCAGACAGGAACCTTGATCTCCTGCCAGCCGTCTGTCGGGCCATTGACGCCGCCTGGGGTTGCGATGGACGCCCATTCGTCACCCGTCTCCGCCGAATATGTGAGAAATGCATTCGACGCATCCAGCCTGCACTTGAAGGAGAAGATGCCGTTCGCGCACGGCAAGTCGAAGCACAAGTCTTCGCCGCCAACGCTGTAGCCGTCGTCCGAGCCATTCTTTACCACATATCCGCTCTCCGCGCTCCCAGTCACACGCCAGGCATCGGGGTCAACGTAACCCGAAAACGTCAGGTCATCGGTGTTGAGGACGGAGAACGGAATCGTCCACTTGGCGTAGACAATCTGGTCCTCGAAAGGAATGAAGGCGCTCGGGTCAACCGGTTTGCTCAGTTCTGGGTCAAGGCACCAGGTCGCGAACTCATATCCCTCGCGCTCTGGACAGGAAAGGCTGCCATAGGTTATCAAGTCGCTTGAATCGAACACCTCGGGCTCCATCGGCGAGCCTCCATTTGTCACGTATGTCACGGTTATGGAATCGTTCGCGGCAGGCTTCCACACGAAGTCCTTGACTCGCATGCCGCCATCTGTTACAGCACTGCTGTAGCGGGAGGTCTTGATGAGAACACCAGTCTCTTCGCTGGCACCGGCGCGTACAATCAGCTTCACGCTGTGCCATTCGCCGTCAGAATGCCAGAACTCGGTCTCCTCGCCATTCACCTCGCATGAACATGAGTTGTCCGAATTTGTCTTCCGCTTCACCTTGAACGTCAGCGTCCCAGCACCCGTCACCGTCGCCGTGAGAGTGGAGATGTCCCCGCTTCTCGCATCCACGAAAGAGACAAGCTCGTATCCGTTCGTCGCGTTCGCGCTCTCCTTTGAATACCACTGCCCCGCAGTCGTCGTGAACTTGACGTCGTCTGTGTCCAGCACGTTCACCTTGGTCGCCCAGCGTGCGCACAGCGTATGGTTCCTGAACTGGACCAGGTCGTCGTCATTCACCTTTTCCGCGAAGGCCGGATCGAGATACCAGCCGCAGAAGTCGTGCCCGTTCCAAGCGGCCGGCTTCGGCAATTCGCCGTATGTCGTGCCCGGAGGAACCCTGCATGTGGTCACGGCAGGGCCGTCGCCAGTATCAAACGCAATCTCCATCTCCTCTGGCGCGGGTTCCCATGATACGCTGTCCACCCAGCAGATGTCGTCGGGATCGTCGCCGCCGAAATACAGCGATATCTTGTGCGCACCGGAATCGGCTATCGGTACGACCTTTTTCACCCACCCGTCAGCCGTATCACCCACATCGTACAGGTAGCTATTGTCAAGAAACACCATAAGCCCGGCGTTCCAGCCCGCGTTCTGCAACCTCACCCAGTAGGTGAAGGTGCCGGCGCCGTTCACCTCGGCCTCAAGGATTGACACGTCGCCGCCTTCCACCGAGCCGCTCTGCAACGCTGCGGTTCCCGTACGAACCACGGTCTCCTGGTCGAACCACAGCGCGGAATCGTCTGCGCCGGTGGAGAACTCAATGCCCTGTCCCACGCAGTCGAGAACGACAGCGAAATCCGCGCCCGCCGCAAACGCGGCATGCACCGAAAGCCCCGCGATGGCGAGGGTAGCGATAAGTCTTTTCATGTCTTGCCCTTTCTCTTTGTTGGCTCCTTGTCGTGTATTATATCACAATCCGAGCGATTCTTTCGGATATGCCGATGGGTCTTTTTCCAGGTATGTGCGCATCCATTCGTGCGCCTTCGCCTTCTCCTCCGCGCTTTCGCCGCCGGCAAACGACTTGATGCGCCGGCCGAGGTCCGTCCCGAACTGCAGCCGCGCAATCCTCGCCGCAACCTGTTCGTCGCCGGCGGCAAGATCGCGCGCGATGGCGAGGCAACGGTCGAGCGCATCGTAGTCGGTCGCGTCCACAAGCCGGCGCGAAGCCTTCACCCGCTGCCCCCACGTTATCGCCGGCGGCGCGGCGGCGTTCTCTCGCGCGGCCTTTTCGCACGCCTTCTCCACGAGGCCGAAGTAGTCGCGCACCGCCTCCCACGCCTTTCCGAACCCCGCCTTGCAGTAGTCCTCCACGATGGAGTCGTAGTCGAGCCGGTCGGGATTGTAGTGTGCCCGGCACACCATGTAGTACGTAAGCGGCTTCGTGGCCCATTCGCTGCTCATCGTGTCGTAGTCCACGCCGAATATCCCGTTCTCGGCCATCAGCGAGATGTCTGCGAACATCCTGCGCCCGAAGTTGTCTGGCGCGGCGAGGCCGAACCCAGCGTGTGCGTTCGGGCGCCACAGCACCTTGTTCCCGAAGCTCGACCACGCCGCAAGGTTGCGCTCCACCTCGTCGCCCCGCCCATAGCTCGCGTAGTAGCCCGCCACCGAGAGTATCATCAGGTTCCTGTGGGGGACCGTCTTCACCGGCGGCGCCATGTACCCGCCGTACGCATAGCACGAAAGCAGCTTGCCTGGGAACTCTTCGGCCACCAGCTCGGCGACGCGGTTCATGAACGCGAACACCCGGTCGGTGGCGGCCACGTACGGCACCGAGCGGCGATCCGGGAAGAACAGGGTGATCCTTGACTTCGCCGCGTTCGCCGGATCCATCCGGCGGCACTCCTCGCACATGCACTGCGTGACCGTCGCGCCGTCAGGCAGGCAGATGGAGAACGCCTTGCCTTTCGGATTCGCCCGTATCCGCGCCTTCGTGCGCTCCGCCGTCTCCTTCGCGAGCTCCAGGTTCGAAAGGCAGAAGCACGGACGCTCCTTGTGCGAGCCGAGATGCAGCGTGCGCGTGCCGTCCGGCTGCAGCGCGAACCACTCGCGGTGATTCTTGTAGTACTTCGAGTAGAAGTCGCCGTAGTAGTGCCCCCAGCTGTACCCGCGCGCCGAGCCGGGACGGTCCACGTCCACGAGCTTCATGTCGTTCATGCCATGCCAACGGTAGAAGTCGCGGTTCTCCTTCCTGTCGCGCCACTCCGGCCGCCTGTAGAGGCGAATCTCCCTGTGCATGAACGGCGTAGCGTCCTCCACTGCGATTTCCGGCAGCGCGATCCTCCGCTTCTTCGGGATTATCTTCCCGCTCGCGCCCGGCCAGATGTAGCGGCATCCGAGCGCCTCCAGCACATACGTCGTGGCGCGGCTCTTGCCCGTATCTTCGCCGCCGAGATACACCTTGTCCCCCTCGCGCCATATCTTGAAGTACGCCTCGCTCCCGCGCACGAAGCCTTCCGGGCACCTCACCGTCCGGTACACGAGCGCCGGCCCCTTGCCCGGCTCCCCGTCCACCACCTCGAACTTCTCCCCGCTCATCTCCCCAAGATGCCATGCCAGCTCCTCCGCAAGCATCCTCACGTGCTTCCCGCAGTCCCCCAGCGCGATCACGGCCTTTTTGCCGCCATCGAGCAGCACCTGCCCCTCCTTGCGCGGGATCGGCTTGCCGAGCTTCGGCCTGTTCGGGAACCGCGCCGGCAGCTTCAGGCGCCCCGGCTCTCCAAGCGGCTTCGTGTTCCAGTTCCCCTCCACCGGTATCCTCTGCACGCCTTTCACGGCGGCAAACAGCGCACGGTACTCCTCGGCTATCCTCTGCACGATGGCCCCTTCCGGCGTTACGATGAAGTTCCCCGCGTCGTCGGCATAGCCCAAGCTCTTCCCCGCCTTCGAGAAGTTCGCCTTCGTGCGGCCGATCAGGTTCGTCATGTGGACGATCTTCGCGCGGAGCGGGTCGGGGTTCTTCCTGTTTGGCCAGCCCATCAGCTGCCTCATGCAGTAGTCTCCGCCGACGATCACGGTGCCGCCGGCCGCGACGAACCTCTCCGCCGCCTCGCGCGCCTCTCCCTTGATCCAGTTCTTGCCCTTCGCCTCGCCGTCGAGCTTCTCGCCGAAGTAGATGACCGAATACTTCCCGTAGCTGCCGGGATCTGGCCACCTGTCGCAGAACGCCTCGTAAACGTACCTGCCAGGACTCATCACCTCGGCCTCGATCCCGCGTATGTCCGTGGTGAAGCCGATTAGAGCGATAGGCTTCCCCTCCGCAAACGCGGACGTCCCAATCGCCAACGCCACGGCCATAATCGCCATATATGATGCAGTTCTCTTCATGTCACCTGCTCTCCCAAACCAATGGCTGCATATTATATCATAAGTTCGGGAGGGTCGCACCCCGTCGCGACCGTGAGGTTGGGATGCAACCACGGAATACACGGAATGCACGGAAGGGATTTGGGTGAGGGTGGTTTTTCACACGGAGTGGAGCGGCACTGCTGCGACGAGACACGGAGATTGTGAGGTTCCTCCGTGTTCTCCGCGGCTCCGTGTGAGAATTAGCGACCGGATTCGTCGTCAGCCGCCCCCAAGGAGGAGATGCCTTGCTCCGTTGGGGGAGGCGAAACCCCTCGTTGGGGGAAGTCAAACCCCCCGTTGGGGGAGACCCGCATCCCCGCTGGGGGACTCACCCGCCCCCGTTGGGGCGAACGAGACACACCGTGGTAGGGCACCTCAACCTGCAGACGACCAAGATAAAGACCCCTTTCCCGCCTTTCCCGGGAGGTACGGGAAAGACCCCTTTCTGCGCTAAAAGGGCATTCCGGGGTGCTGGCGTGCGGCGGCGTCAGCCACAAGGCCGACGACATCCCTGCCCCAACCCCACCAACTGAGTTATGACCCCCCCCCTTCCCCCCACCTATTTATAGGTGGGAAGGGGTGGTGGGGGTAGGGGTAGGGATGTCGAGACGGCACCCCAATGCCCAGGGACCGTCGCCCAATTTCCAGCATAGGGACTACATCACAGGCAAAGGTCACGCTACCTTTCCCCAAAAGGTCACGCTACCGGCCAATGCCGTCCCCACAAGACGAAAGGGCCACAATCCGTAGCCTTAGGGGTACAAGGGCTATCCTAAGGCACGCACACACTCTCCATAGACCAAGGGCAAGTCATGGTTATGGCGGCGGCAACAAATGGGGTTAATCTGAAGGGAGGGTCGCGCCCCCTATTTCGCCACCTCAATCATCTGCCGCTACTTCTCATCTCTGCACTTCACCGCTTCCTCTTTAGGACAGCCATTGAAAAAGAAAACGCTATGGACATCATCTCCAACAGAATAATCATCAAGATATATAGCCCCACCAAGGCTACGCCAATGTACGCAAATATCGTCTTAATCTTCCCCATACCTATTCACCCTGTCGTCGTTTGCACTATCGCATTTTCAAAACATGACGACATCTCTTCTCTATTGCTTCAATAACAAAAGTTACTGTCGCATAAGGCGATGGACAAAAAGCGAACGCCTTCGATAATAAAGCATCATATATGACGACTTTCGCGAAGGCGTTCACCAATCCAAATTTATCGCAAACAGCATAACCGCGCAGACTTCATTAAAGCGCGTCAGCACCGCCTTCTATCTTTCTGCTTTCTATGTCCTTTTTCACGCGTTCATCATATACTGACCTACTTTCGGTTTCCGCCTGTCGTTTAATAGAGAGTTTTTCTGCTGACAAACGCAGAGCCGCACTATCTATTAACCCTTCCGCTGTAAACCTCAAGGTTATTACCACATCTCCAAGCTTAAATTCGGCACTCTTGTCTCCACCAAACCCATCATACTCACCATATGGCGTTCCATACTTCGTCTTAAGCACTTTCAAAGTATCCTTGTATTCCGCCACATCAGCTCCAGCAGCCGCATTTCGAGGAAACTTGTAGGACATAATCGTCTTAAACACCTTCTTCGTCACAAGTGCGGCATGAATCTCTGCCTTTTGGAAATAGCGGAAAGGCTTATCAAGGGACTTTTCCCCCTCAAGGTATGAGAACGCGTATTCGCGCTGACGCATTAGATCATAATTAGGCTTCGCACTGAGACAAATACTCTCAATGTTTGTGCCAAACATTATACCACAAAACGATTCTGGAGCAGGTCGAGCAAGCGCCTCCTTCTCTTTTTCATTCGCATCGCTACGTGGCTTGTTCGCAACGCTACGTGATTCATTCGCATCGCTACGTGGCTTGTTCGCAACGCTACGTGATTCATTCGCATCGCTACGTGGCTTGTTCGCAACGCTACGTGACTCAGATTCAGAACCTCCTATTACCATCACAAGCAAGACCCAAATAACAGCAATCAAAATTGCCGCAATAATACACCCCTTAAAGCAGCCGCTTTTCTCCTTAATCACAACAACAGGGGCAGCGGCTGGGGTTGAACCTGATGCCGAACTACTTGACATAGGCGCTCCGCAAGACGGGCAGAATTTTTGGCCATCTGCAATTTTTGAACCACACTTTATGCAAAACATTGGTTGTTTCCTTTTTCGCCCTATTTCGTTTACGGCAGAGAAATGAGGGCGCATCTCTCTGCCGTGTTTTAGAAACTGATGTCCTTATTTGGTAACGTTTTCAAGCACAGTCCCTGCGGAATCAAGCGCTTTGCTTGCATCCTTTAGCCCTTCAATGTTTTTTTGCATCGCCTCAGTACCAGATTTTAACGCACCGCCCAAATCGCCCTTGCTAAGGGCATCAAACGCATTTGCCGATGCCTTTAGGCTCTCCGCACTATTGCGCAACAAGCTCGCTTCGCTGTTTATTACCGCCTTTAATCCAGAAGCAATACCTAAACCAGACATACTGCGTTCATTTGAATTGACACGCAAGGCGCCTTGTTTCTTTTCCCCCTTGGCGGCATTTTGGGTGTATTGCAACCTAAGCCCCCCCTGTATTCCTGTGACAAATTCCGCCTTTGAAGCGTCACCAAGGCCAGCAAGGGCTTCAGAACCAGATTCTATGGCTGCACCAATATCCCCATTGATAAATGCCGAAACCGCTTTTGCTGATGCCTTCCGATTTAGTTTTAGCTCCTCCTCTTCCGTTTCAAAATAATGCAAAGTTTCACCATCGGTTGTAGACATAACACCAACATTCTGCGAATGGGTATTCGAACGAACCAATTCAGAAACAAATGGCATACCGAAATGTTTTCCAACAGCGCGTTCAAGATCAGCAAATGTGCCCGTGCCGAATCCTATCATCTTTTTTGTCATGTACGGCGAGAAATTAATGCACTTGACGGTAAAATCTTCCGCTGCCACAAGAATAGTTAAATACTTACCAGACCCACTTCCCCCTGCACTCACAAAGGCACAAAGAGCGTTCTTTGTCTTGTTCCATCCAAGTCTTGGTTTAATTTCCGGGAACTTAACTGCTAGTACGGCAAACGCATCCGCAATGTCCATGCCAAGATACAGTCCTGAAAGGTTTAAATGCCCAGAAGGGCATACGTCTGCAATCGTTTTACTTTCCTTCGTTGCAATTGCCAAAAAATGTGACGGCTCAAGTCTGCACGCTGCCGCCAAACGAATACCCTTTAACTTTGCAGCTTGCGCCACCTTCCCGATGTCATCCTTGCTGTCAAGATTCCGCAAAATCAAGAAAGCGGTTCTATCGTACCGTTCAAACGCAACCAGCTCTTCAACGTCTGAGGCCCCCAACATCTTCAGCCGTTCAGAGACGGCTTTCTTTGTGACATCATCCGTGCTCGACAAGCGAATCTTCCTAAGCGCCGCGATGTCAGACACCAACGATATGGCAGCAAGACGAATGGACGGCTGATGTGCTTTCGTGGCCAAGCTATGGAGAGCGGCTTGATTTGAAACTCCCTCCACCAACTTCAGTGCAGCATCAGGCTTCAGGTCCTTTGCATGAGTACCATTTGACAATGACACATCCGCAACATCATCTTGATTCGACAGCCTTACAACATTATTGCCCATAAGCATATTCGGCAGGATGTCATTTCTGACTATCTCATTTGAAATGTTGCAAGCGACCCAGAGAACCTTATCATCACCAACATAAAGCCACGGGAGTTCATTTGCCTCTTCTGCTTTTGCATTAAGTTCTGTTGCCTCTTTCTTGGCCTTTGCCGCTTTCTCCATTGCTTGATATCCACCAGCCCCAATAGTTCTCTTCTTTCCTTCTTTCTTCTTGCGCTCATACTCCATATGCACCTTCTTAACCTTCATAACTGCTTCTTCTTTCTTTTCTTTCGCCTTGATCCGCATCTCCTCGGCTTCCTTCAGAGCGAGTTCATGCTTTCGCAGGATTTCCGCGCTCGGCGGTGTGCACATCTCCTTTATGACCTTCACGTCAACTATCTTGGCTACAAATTCCTTTCGAACATCCTCTGGCAAGTCATTTCCTGCGTCACGTAGAAGTTTGGCCAGAACAGTCGAATCACCTATGTCCCGCCACCGAAGCATCAAATCCGTGCTATAAGGTATCTGAGCCAACCCTGACGGAGATATTTTGCCGATGATCCACTTGCCCACTTCAACATCTTTTTTGCTTTTTGTACGATAGGCAAGGAGATAGAGATTGTCATCGTTACTCTGTTCCAGAATGAGTCGTCTCCATTTCTGCGAGGATTCCGAAGTGTACATTTTCTCAAGCTCTTGCACACATTTCCGCTCAACCAATTTCTTAATTGCTATGCTTTTCAGCGCATCATCTCGGCTTCTCCCATAGAATGACACAATGGCACTGGTTTCTTCAAGTTTCTCAAAAGCTCTCCGTCGCACCGCCGAATCCCTTGCACCGACGGCCAACTGCAAGCAATCCACTGGAGCAATCTTTGCAACGGCAGCCGTACCAACAGGATCTTCACAGGTCTGTGCAATATTCACAAGCAACGCAGAATCGGTCAACCTATCAATTGCAGCCAATTTCTGTTGTCCAGTTTGCGCCTGTGTCCACAGTTCGTTTTGCGCCTCTACCCTGACCTTCTCGTCAGATGACGCTAAGCGCTCTTCCAGGCTCATGCAACCCGTTGTCATCGCTATCACGCCGATAAGTGCAACGGCGAATAGAGTCTTCACTTCCATCTTTTCTTTTTCCTTTTGCCCTTGTTTCGTTCACGGCAAAAGAAAGAGGGCGCAATCTTCACCGTGTTTCTGGTGAGGCTGTAGGATGCCCAGTAAGAACCACGAAAGAAGAAGATGCACCCCGAGGGCGCATTCTCCACTCCGTCCCAGCTCTTACTGGTCGAAACTCCTACATTTCACCAGAGCCAAAACGATGCGTAGAACGCAAAGTTCTGAATTGTCAAGCGCGTATTATACCACAAAACCGTCACAGCGGACGAAACTTTGCAGATTTTTTTGCGCGCCAATCCAGACTCCCGTCTTCTCCTCCGTGGAAAGGGCAGAATCAGTCTCTACTCCATACTTCCATCTCGCAGTGAAATGTCACGCGGAATTTTCAGGCCGCTGATTGTGGCGGCAAATGGTTTACCAGCGTACGGATCGGGGCG
>JAEEGL012069458.1_pt1 | contig 12141 bp, 20 predicted proteins | sample 9134231 | NCBI WGS metagenome assembly JAEEGL01 (sample SAMN16246548, study PRJNA631951) | gut metagenome | biome: gut microbiome; feature: rumen; material: fiber-attached | host: Bos | place: Iran: Karaj | collected 2018-10
ATATTGATTATATAAGTTTTCTAAGAATAATCTTTGTGTTTCATCAGCTACTAAAAGTACGGGCGTTTTTTGACTTTTAATGTTGACATCACAAGTTCTTTCAGCCTCATATAACCTCAATGCAAAGAGTTCAAGAGTTGATATAGTTGGTATTCCTTCCCAGTTATTCATAACTAGAATACACTCATAATTCTCTCTTGCTTCACGTTGTTTTTCTGTATACATTGGATTAAGTCCAGTATAAAGTTTTCTTTCTGTATAGAAATCATAACTAAAGCAATTTAATGTTGTTGGTAAACCATAAATATTTATATTTCCAGAACCACAACATTTAGTATTAATAAAACCATATCTTTCATCTCTTAAAAGAGCAGCTTTTCCTAAATAGAATAGACACATCTCTAAGTATCTTGAGTTCATACTTTTAGGTAAGTTTACCCATTCAAACATTGATAAAGCTATTTTAGTAAAACGATATAGATAATCCATATATGTTTCATCATTAATTTGTAAACTATCAGTGAATTTATAATTATCTTGAAATCTTGCACTAATTTTTCTTTTCTTCATATATTCTCCTTCCTATGAAACAATTGTATTAGATTGTGAATAATCCAAGAATGTACTAGGATTATGCCACAAAGTAACACCCTTATTAAACATGCTCTTTATTTTTTGTAAATCACCTTGAGGTATATCACCTATAATATTACATCCAACTGTTTTAACATAATTCCAGTTAGTTCTACCCGTAATATTAGGTACTTTAACACTATTAACTTTATAACCAAACATACTAAAGAAGTCATCAATCTTTTTAGCATATTCATATCTTACACTCATTTTATAATACCAGAAACCGATAGCTCCTTCAGATAAAGTTATATCTCCAGAATTAATACTACCTTTAGCTTGGACTGGCATAAATGAATATTCTTTTTTAAGTGCCATTCTATCTAAATAATGACCAATTGTATTTTCAATTATTTCTCCACCAGTTGTATAATTAAAGTTTTCTTCACTAGGTATATTTTTAAATTGATTATAACCGAATTTAATATCATCTACCAAGAAGTTAGTTGCATTTTGTACTAACCAGTTTGTGTAAGCGTCATTATTCCATGAACATGTTGGATATTTAGCACAACTTATTCCGTAATTGTATTCCATCCATGAATAACGACCAGTAACATTATAACAATTATATTTTTTATAGTTAGTTGGCATTAGTTTAATACTACCACCAACACAAATAACACCATCTATTTTGAAATGTGGATCTGTTACGAAATCTTCATAATTATATTTAACATCCGTTCCACCATTATTAGTTACATATAAATAGTTAAACTCACCAGTAAAGCATTTATTGTTTTTAGGTACATAACCGTTTAAATCGGTATTTCTATAAATTGTTTTTCTAATTATTTCCGTTGGTATTGTTAAATCTGGTACTTTCTTACCTTGACAAGTTTCAACGGTTGCTGATGTATCATCACCATCATACTTAATCGTTAAAGTATCAAGTGATTGTGGATCATATAAAGCTTTAGGTAGTACAAAGACAGTTATAATATTATCTCCATGACCAGTACGATCATAACCTTTAATAAACTTACCAGCTTCTACGTTATCTTGAAACATAAAATAAGTAAGTCCACTATATAAGTTATTCATTGTTTGTCCGTAAGCACCAGTTGAACCAGAACCAGGTAGTCCATTTTGTGGACGTGATACACCAATATAAGTATTTACTAAATCCATACGAGTAAACTCATTACAATCATTGATAATAAATTCTCCCGTATCCAATCCTTCTGGTAAAGTATGATTTCCAAATGTATCATCATTAACATGCTCTCGTTCAACAAAACTATTTTTAAATGTTATATCAAACATCCATGATTGCCAAACATCTGTTTCAATTTCAACATAACTCATTCCAGGATTATCAAATGTTACATTCTTAACAAAAGCATAGAACCATTTATTACTCCATTTATCATTTTGATACATGCAATAATTATATTGTATTAAATCATCATAATCAATATTAGTTTGTTCATTAGTAGGAAAACGAATGACATTATCTTTTCTTTGATAAGTTGCATTATCACATTCAATTTTAGGTAAATTATAAAAATAATTAAATTGAGCTTCTTTATTTGTAAAAGTTAATTCATGATTATAATCTATCTCAATTGGATTTTTTAAAAGAATAATTCTTGATGTTGGTACTACTAACATATTATTCTCCTTTCTATAATAAAATAAGGATTAGGGAAAAATCCCTAATCCCTATTTGGATTTATAAATATTAATCAGCTGCATTTACTGTAACAGTAACTGTTGCTGTAACATTTCCAGCTGTTGCTGTAATAACGCTTGAACCACTAGCTACACCAGTAACTTCAACTGTACGATCATCAACTTTAGTAACTGTTGCTTTACCAACTGTTCCACTTGTAAATGTAACACTTTGTGTTGCATTAAATGGATCTGTTGTAATATGTAATAATATTTTTTCACCAGCTGTAACTTCTGGAGTAGTTTCATTAAATGACATTGAAGTAATATTTACTGTTGGTATTTCAGTAACAAGTTGTACTGCATTACAGAATAAACTATAAGCATAAGAACCTCTATAGTTAAGGTATTTTTGCCAACTACGGTTATTTGCGTTATAGAATTCATCCATAAACATATCAATATCTCTAATCTTGAACCATCTTCTATCACAGATATGAGCTACAATCTTAGATCCATCAAATACTTTTTCTCCATCTTCATTAAAGATATCAAAGCTCTTTGTTGTATAAACTCTACCCATTAAAGAAGCTTCATCAATATTGAATGCGTTAGCTAATACTTTAACAGATAACCAAGAAGCAACTTTTGTATTAATAAATACAACGATATCTTCTGGTGGTGTCCATGTTTCAATTGCATGTCCATATCCACCAACTTTTTTCCATGCGTTATATTCATCTCCAGGTTCTTGGAAGTTAAGATATAACTCACGTAAGTTAGCTGTAATTGTTTCAAGTTCAGCTTGAGTTGGAGCTGTAACATCAGAAACAGATATAGTTTGCATTTGAACACTATTTGTTCTATAAGCATTAGAGATTAATAATTTTGTTAATTTGTATTGATCAATATATGTTCCGTTATATAATGAAGCAGATATTCCCATAATTAAATCTTCAAAATCTCTCCATGTTGTAAATGCTTTTTGTAGTTCTTGTCTTACAATTGTTGCTGGATATTGATAATCAACATTGATTTCAGTATATTCAGCTTTTACATCACTTTCATATTTTGCTAAAAGTCCAGCGAAGTCATCAATATTATATACACGTCCTTTAGCAGGATTTACATAAATATGTTGACCGATAGCACCTAGAGGTGTTTCATTACCTTTTAAATTCTCAAATGGATTTTTATAATATCTTATATTAAATGATGTATAAGCTATTCTATCCACAAGAGCATTTATAAATTTGTTTCTTAAGTCTGCTGGTAAACTTAATAAACTGTGTCCATAAACTTGAGATGAAGTAAGTTGATCAACTACTGGTAATTGACCTTGATATAACTTATTGTCTTGAATAAGTGTTTCTCTTATTTCATTTAAAGCTGTTTGGAAACCTTCACTTAAATTCATTTGTTTTTTCTCCTTTCTTCTAGTATCTTATAGATACTTGAGGAAAAAATAATGAGCAGTTTATTTTTCCCTCAACTACCTATAAGGTAGTTGTTACTAATTGTAGATAAGAGATTATCTTTTTAAATTTCCTTTTTCATCAAAAACACTTCTAAAATCAAATGGTTTTTCTTCTTCTTCTTTTTTCTCGTCTTTTTCTTTACCCATTGGTATAGATTGAAGGAGATTACCGTTTGCTTCAATAAGCATTTCTTTATCTTTCTTTAATTTAGTGATTTCATCATCACGATCTTTAATATCTTTTTTAATCTTGTTTTCATACGTTAGAATTTTAGCTATATCATCCGCTATTTTACCAGCTTCTTCTTTGCCAATTTTCTTTTGAATACTATCTGTATATTCTTCGATATTCATATCTTTATCCTCACTTTCATTTTATCATTTTTTAACATAATTGTCAATTTATCTAAAGTTTCTTAATCTATTATTTTTATCAAATAAAACAAATTTAAAACCATATCTTTTATAGTCTGTTGGAGTAGGACTTCCACCAGTAAATTCTGTCCAAACATAATTACCTGGTGATTGATAAGGATTAGTATCATTGATATATAAAGCATTATAATTATGTAATCTTTTAGGACGTGTCCAATCTGTTATATGATACTTATATTCAGCTGTTCCATAACTACCACTTGAACTTGTCGCATAACGTCCATAACCGGTCTCAAGGTGAACGTGATCACCGGTTACTCGACCTCCGGTACCACTTCTATTAAACACTTCTCCCATTCTTTTAACTGTACCAATTGAATAATATGTATTATCTTCTATATCATTATCATGATAAACAAGTATTGTTAAATAATCTATCATTCCATTAGCTAAATGAACGGGATTTAAACTTTCCCATACAGCACAACATTCAGTTGCATTTTTCCAAATTAATTTTATATCAACTGGAGCATAACAAGGACATCTATAAATACGTCCATTTGCTCCCCATCCTAAATAATCTGTTGCATAATATACACTAGGATTATGACTATACGTTTCATCATCTCTTTGAGATATATGAAAACCAGGAAGGGGAAATAATGCTACTTGATAACCTTGACTATCATATAAAGTTTCTAATGCTCTCATAATTTAAACACTTTCTTTAATTGTTCACCATTCATTATAACAACATCTTCTGGATGTTCTTTAATATAATCAATTAGTTTGTCTTTATCAATAAGTTCAATTTCTACTTCATATTTTTCTTTAGGATCATATAATTCTATATCACCCTCATTCATCCATCCCAAGTCACCTGTAGTATTATATGGATGACGTGTATTAGGAGCTACTCTTGTAATAAATGTTATTTTATCTTCTTTAACTTTAGAAGTTGCTATAACACTACTACTTGATTTATAAAGTGGTACTCCCTTCTTTAAAAAGACTTTATCACCTATTTTATATTTCATTTATCATCATCTCCTATTCTTATACAAGCATAAATTAATAATGCAATAAATGATAATAGTAATATTATTAATATAAACATACTATTCACTCTTTTCATCAACTTCTGGAAGTCCCGCTATACTTGTAAGTATGCTTAATATTCCAGATAATAAACTTGCACTTCCTACTAGTAACCAATCAACTTCACTCATAACAGCACTAGTTCCAATTGTTGCTATTGCTGTTTGACATATTGTTTTTATTGCTCTTACACTTGCACATTTAATCCATAATTTAAAATTAGTTTTCATCATTTAAACTCCTTTCTTATTAAAATATCACAGTAAGCTTTTGTTTCACTGTTATATCCAAGTTTTATATAACTATCACATGCTTCTATTTTATCGTGTAATGGTACACCTTCACTCCAGATCATTGTACGGAGTGTTGTTTTTTGTAATAATGATAAATCTTTATTAAAGTTATCATACATTTTATAACAAGTAATGATAACACTAATAAGACTTATCACCATTACAATTAATTCTTTACCTAATTTTAGTTTTTCAACTAATTTCTTCATTTTACTCTCCTTTTACTATATTATACCATATTTCCTTATATTTTTCCTTAAGTCCTTATCGTATTTTATAGTAAAGTCGGTTTCAACTAGTTTTACGCCACCAACTACATGTTTAAAAGTTAGTTTACCACCACAAGTAAAACCTTGTTTAAACTTATTCCATTCAACGTATTTATAACAATCTTTTGGCATTCCAGCACAAGTTATTTTAACTTCTCCATCAATATTTTCAAGATAACATTTTTGTCTTACAAAACGTGCTTTACTAAAAGTGCTTTCATGTTTCCATTTACCTAACGCAACATCATCAATTTCACAAAACTGTTTTAATTCTTCTATTGGAAGTAGTGTATGAATGCTATCTGTATCAGAATAGCAATATAAGTCTTTTCCATATTTTTTAATAGAATAATCTTTTATTGCTTGAGATGTTCTTATTGTTTTTTCTCTTGCATAACTTGTTATAAATATTCCTATCGGTAAATAAAGTCCATCCCTTTGTTCTTTTTCTCCTAATTTATATTTAACAATACCATCTTCAAGATATGGATGTTTACTTTGTATATCCATAGAAGTTGCAAACTTTCCATATAAACTATTAAGAAGAATTTTTGCTAGTGTTCTCATTCCTTTATTACCCGTTTTTGTTGCTTCTATTTTTATCTTAATCCATTTATCAATGTATTCAGTAAATATTCCATTCATAGCTTTAAACTTCCAACCACACTCATAACTCATTTCAAAGACATCATATTGTTCTAAAAATAATTTCAAGTCCACACTTGATAAAACAAGTGTTACAATCTCACCATCTGAACTAGTTAGATATTCATTATCAATAAAGTTATTAGTATGTTTTATTTGAATAGTTGGTATTTTATCTTTCTTAAGTTCAAAAGCACAACTAATCATTTGAATATATAATGGATATACTTTATCTTCTTCATATTTTCCTTGATAAAGTATAGGTTCACCTATTGGCATTGGTTTTTCATACATTACAGATGGATATAAGCTATTAACATCTAATACAACACCAGAGCCAACATCCTTTTCTTTATATATTGGATTAAGATATGTAAATCCACCACGATAAGCTTGTTTCATATCGTTCCATACATCATAATTTAATTTAGGAAACATTCTTTCAAATCTTCTTATAGATAAAGTTCTTTTAAACTCATGTATTCCATCAGAAGCTGCTGTCATATAAGTCATATTCTGTTTAAATAATACATCAAGTGCTAAACTCATGATCTTAACATCATTAGTTATATAATCTTTTTCATAATCTTTTAATTTATACCCACGTGGACGTGGAGTATTATAATCAAGTTCTAGTTTACTAATTGGTAAACCGAAACTTTTTGCTACTTCCGAAACGGACATGTTAAGGATTTTTAAACTATCTATTATTGTTATCTTTTTAGTATTTCTTCCTTTAACATTAAAGAATATTTCAATAGAATAAAATAATCCCATATCACTTATTAAAGTAGTAAAGCTTTTATCTTTCTTTTCTTTTCTATCTTCTATATATTCATAACCATTATTAAATAAATAACTGATTATAAATTCACCATCAAATTTTAAGTTGTGAAAATATAGTGTTGAATTATGATTTTTAATACACCACTTAATAAAACTATCTATATCTTCACCAATAATTATGTTATCAGCATTTCCTATTTCCGAAACTGCCCAAGCCCAAACATAAGTTTCATCATTTAACCAAGTTGCTGTTTCAAAGTCTGCTGTATATTTACTCATTAGGACGTTTGATACCTAATTGATCAAAGATAGCGGTATCAAACGCTTCTTGGTTACTACTAAATCCACCATAAGTTTGAGATGTTGGAGCGTCATTATAATATAAGAATAAATCCGATAAAATATCACTCTTTTCTATATATTCATAAAATCTGATAGGATTTTCAATTTTTTCTAATTTAGAAACTAACAACTTATAATTATCAAAGTTACTCATCTTCTTTAAACTATCCATAAAGTTTTCTCTAAAGATTTCAGCACGATGAAGATCATAATCTTTTCTACCCCATGATAATGTTCTTAAAGATGTACGAGTAAATTCACTACCACTTCTATTAAATAAATCTTCAATACTTGCTTTAGTACGTTTAAGTCTCTTGTATTCCGTATCACCCATGACATTAGTCATATCTTCAACGATTTCACGCATTTTTCCTTCAATATTAATAACAGCTCTCTTTTGAGCTTTCTTAAGTTCTGATACTTCCCATCTTGTTAGTTCTTCACCAGTTGGTGTTTTAACTATATCTTGCTGACTTCTTTTAATACTAAATCTTCTTAAAGATTTAATAATACGATTAAGTTCATTTCTTGAATAAATGTTATCACGTAACTCTTTATAATTCATTTCTTCTGGTAAAATATTTCTATCGATATTATCTAATTTATCAATTGTTTTATTAAACTTACGAACCGCATGACTTAATCTTGCATAATCGCTTCTTGTCCATCTAATTACAGAAGGTACTTTATTATTCATTTTAACTCACTCTCCTATCTAATAGTATAAAGATAATCTTCTTTTAATTCTATTATACCATTACTATCACTATCATAAGTTAAAACTTTGAAACCCCTCTTTTCTATCTTTTTATAATAAGCTAGTACAAAGTAATCAAATATATCAATATTTACATGATACTTAGCTTTTAATTTATTTGTTTCATTTATAGCATAAGGATTATATCCTTCATTAAAACGATTAAGATTGAATTCACTACTAAAAAAATAAACGTAATCGTGTACTTGTACACAGTACGAGCTACTATTAAGATCATATTCTACCCTATTCATAACTTCACCACCTTCCATTAAGAAAAAAGACTTAGTTATTAAACTAAGTCAAATCCTAATGCTTTATTGCTTGTACCTTTAACATCTCTTTCAATGATCTTAATTTCTAAACCTTCTTGAATAGATTGTATTCCGTTATAACCAATATATCTTACCATTTGATTAGTAAACATCTTTGAACCAGTTACATAAGATTTACCCTCATCATCAATTAAGATACATACTTTCTTAATTTCCATATCTTTAGTAACTACTCCGTTTTCATCAACTTCTGGTTCATCAAGTGGTGTTTTAATAACTTTAATAAGAATATCTTTAACTCTTATTACTTCACCTTTACAATCATTTAATTTATAATCACAATGATTATCTAAATTAAATAATAATTTACTATCTGTTATAGTTGTAAATACATCTGTTTTACTTCTTCCAGTATTTTCTAATTCTCCAAAATCTTTAATCATTAATCCAGTTTCTTTAACTTCTTTTTCCATTTTTAATACCTCATCTTTCTTTTTCATAGTTAAATAAATCCTTTTTCTTATTCTTTGTTTAATTCTTGTAACTTTTTATTAAGTTCTTCAATTTCATGAGTTTTCTTAATATGCTCTACTATTAACTGTATAACATTAAATAGTTCAGCATGTTCTTTTTGCAATTCATCACTTGCTAAAAACATTTCGTTAAGCTCATTATAATATTCTTCCTTCATGCTCATTCTCCTTTCCTGGTACTTTATAAGCACCATGTATATACTAATTAAATCTAAATAGGTAAGGAGGATAAAATTAGTATATACATGCTACCTATAAAATAGGTAACATTATTATTTCTTTCTTTTTCCTTTACATGCCATTTTATCACCTTCTTTATCTTTAATTATTTTTTCTATTTGTTGATCATAAAAACAAAATTCATTTTCTAATGTATTTTTCATTGTTTTATATTCTTGATATGTATAATGTTTTATTTCTTCTATTCTTTTTTCAAGTTGTAAAAGTCTATTCTCTAATTCTTCTATATCTTTACGATAAGTATAATATAATGATATCACACCATATATCATTATTAAATATAAAATAGCACAAATTATAAATACAATGATCATTCTTCATCACTTCCTTTTAGAATATTTAATAATTCTTTTATACTTTCACAATCAATATTTAATTCATCATCATTATCAACATATTGAAAATCACTATATTCTATCCAATTATGTTCTATATATTCTATTGCATTATCTATTCTTGCTTTATGTTCTTTTAAATAAATTGATAAATCTGCATTTAACATTCCTATTTGTGCGTTTTCTTGTGTTAATTTATAATTTCTTTCTTCTAATTTTTCTATCTTCTTTGTGGCTTTTTTTTTTTTAATTCTTTACAACATAAATCATAATCAATTCCTTTTAATACTCTTAATGTTCTTTCTATCGCCCAATTTGTTTTATCATTATCATAATGATTTTTAGCACTATTTAATATTCTAATTGCTTTGTCCATTCTATTTGTTAATTCATTTATTCTATCTATATGTCTTTTAAAATCTTCTTTTAGATTTTTATTTTCTTTTAATTCAATCATTTCTTCTTACCTACACTTTCCCATAATTGATTAATTAATTCACTATAAGCTTTTAAACTATCTTTATTCATGTTTCTGCTCCTTTTCTTTTATTTTTATTTTTAACTTGTCTTTAAACTCATCTCTTTTTGTTGGATATACATATTGTAAACAATTGGGACATATTTGTTTTTTGTGATACATAAAACTTAAAGTATATCCACAATTATTACAATGTACTTTTTCTGGATTAACGTCTGTTACTCTTATAAATCCATATACACGATCTCCATAACTTGTTTGAAGTGTATTATCAAAAGTGCTTCTCATCTAAATCACCATACTTTATTAATAGATAAAGTATAGGTACTAATATTGATACTGTAATTATTGATTTCCAAAACATAACACTTACAGTATCAGCTTCACAACACATAAAAAACATATCTATTAATAATATTCCTTTTAATACAACCAAAACCCACCCTCTTAATTTTATTCTCTTTTTCATTTTATTCTCCTATTTCTCTAAAAATTCTTTTTCAGTAAACTTTTCTACTGTTTCAATGTACTTTAATATTGATCGTATTATTGCTTTATCTTTTAATGTAAATTCCCATTCTCTCATTTTTAAAGTGTTGTATATTGTTCTTAATGCTAATTGATATTTTTCTTCGGTACTCACTGCTCATTCTCCTTTCTTATATTACTTTAATAAAGATTTCATAATCTTTTCTTGATAAACCTTTATCATTTATAAACTTGATTACAGCTTCTTTACTTTCAAGTTCTTGATATTGTACTCTCTTTACTTTGTAATATTTAGATTGTAAATAGTACTTCAATATAAAACTCATATCTTTCTCCTATTCATAACTTCATTTTATACTATTATTTTTTACTAGTCAATACTATTTTAAAAACTTTTTAAAATTATTTGTAAAATTGTTGTTAATTGACATCTTAATTTATATTTGTTATAATAAAGATAGTGATATATAGGATTTAATACATGGTAACTTATATATCGTACCAAACGTGAAGAGCGTGATATATATTTTAATTCGTGTGGTGGCGTGCCTTGTAATCTTGTATAATCACATATATTTATCGGAGGTGTTATAGTGTATTATGATTATACTAAAATCTTAAGCTATAACGCCTTCATTAATTTTTTAATTGGTGAACGTGGTGTTGGTAAAACTTACGGAGCAAGTAAATTTGTTACTAAACAGTTTATTAATAAAGGTGAAGAATTTGTTTATATAAGAAGATATAAATCTGAACTTGCTAAATCGGTTCCAGAGTTCTTCAAAGCTTTAATTAATAATGACGAATTTCCTAATCATAAACTATCTACTAAAGGTAATAAGTTTATTATTGATGATCATGTTGCTGGTTATTCTTTTAGCTTATCAACGGCACAAAGTTTAAAATCAACTAACTTTCCTAAAGTTAAGACGATTATCTTTGATGAATTTATTATTGAAGAAGGTCAAAATCACTATATTAAAAATGAAGTTGAAAACTTCTTAGGGATGATAGAAAGTATTTCAAGAATGCGTGATGTTAGAATATTTATGCTTGCTAATGCTGTAACTATTACTAATCCTTATTTTATATACTTTGATATTAATCTTCCTTATAATACAGATATTAAAACTTATAAAGATGGTTGAATTTTAGTTCAATATATGTATAATAAAGAATATCGTGAAGCTAAAGCACAAACAAAGTTCGGACGTTTAACTGCTGGTACACTGTACTCTAGTTACGCTAATGAAAATAATTTTAGATTGGATAATAAGAATTTTATTGAAAAGAAAACTGGTACTTCACGTTGCTCATTCGGTATTAAATATAAAGATCATACGTTCGGTATATGGTTCGATTTTAATAACGGTAAGATATTTGTTTCAGAAGATGTTAATACAATTCAGATTTATGCGTGTACGTTATCCGATCATACACCTAATACCATGATGTTAAGTGCTATTAAAGATTACACATGTTGGAAAACTTTTATAAATAAT
>JAEEGL013440770.1_pt1 | contig 12141 bp, 11 predicted proteins | sample 9134231 | NCBI WGS metagenome assembly JAEEGL01 (sample SAMN16246548, study PRJNA631951) | gut metagenome | biome: gut microbiome; feature: rumen; material: fiber-attached | host: Bos | place: Iran: Karaj | collected 2018-10
AAGATGACCGCCTTCGTCATCAGCGCCGCCATGGCGGGCGCCGCCGGCGCCCTCTACGGGCTCAACTACTCCAATCTGGTGGCCGCCAAGTTCGACTTCAATACCTCGATCCTGGTGCTGGTGTTTGTGGTGCTGGGCGGCCTGGGCAATATGCGGGGCTCCATCATCGCGGCGGTGCTGCTGTACGTGCTGCCGGAGGAGCTGCGGGCTCTGGGCGACTACCGGATGCTGATCTACGCGGTGGTGCTGATCGCCGTGATGCTGGCCACCAACAGCGCCCTGGCCCGGGGGCTCTTCGCCAAGCTCCCGCTGCCCGGCAGAAAGGAGGCCCGGCCATGAGCGAGAACAAGCCCCGCGCCAACGTGAAAATGGTGCCCCTGCAGCCCTTCGCCATGGTGCCCGAGCGGGACGCGGACAAGAGCCCCATCCTGGAGTGCCACCACCTGGGCATCGATTTCGGCGGTCTGGCCGCCGTGAAGGATTTCAGCATCGTCATGGGCCGGACGGAGATCTCCGGCCTCATCGGTCCCAACGGGGCCGGAAAAACCACCATCTTCAACCTGCTGACCAAGGTCTATCAGCCCACCCGGGGCTCCATCCTGCTGGACGGACACGACATCAGCCGCATGACCACCGCCCAGGTAAGCCGGATGGGCATCGCCCGCACCTTCCAGAACATCCGCCTGTTCCGGCAGATGACCGTGCTGGACAACGTGCTGGTGGGACTCCACCACGAGATGGACTACCGCCTGCCCGGGGCCATCCTCCGCCTGCCCGCCTTCTGGCGGGGGGAGCGGATCGCCCGGGAGCGGGCCATGGAGCTGCTGTCCATCCTGGACATGGAGGACATGGCCGACAAGATCGCCGGCTCCCTGCCTTACGGCGCCCAGCGGCGGCTGGAGATCGTACGGGCGCTGGCCACCAACCCCAGTCTGCTGCTGCTGGACGAGCCCGCCGCCGGCATGAACCCCAGCGAGACGGCGGAGCTGATGGAGAACATCGTGAAGATCCGGGACCTGTTCCACATCGCCGTGCTGCTCATCGAGCACGACATGAGCTTCGTCATGGGCATCTGCGAGGGCGTGTGTGTGCTGAACTTCGGACAGATCATCGCCAAGGGCACGCCGGAGGAGATCAAGCGCGATCCCGTGGTGATCGAGGCATATCTGGGAAGGGGGGCTCTGTGACATGGCGCAGCTGCTGAACGTGGAGAACATCAACGTGTACTACGGGGCCATCCACGCCATCAAGGACGTGTCCTTCCACGTGGACGAGGGGGAGATCGTGACCCTGATCGGCGCCAACGGCGCCGGCAAGTCCACCACCCTGCAGACCGTCTCCGGCCTGCTCCGCAGCCGCACCGGCTCCATCACCTTCGACGGGAAGAGCATCGCCGGCGTGCCGGCCCACCTGCTGGTGGAGCGGGGCCTGGCCCACGTGCCGGAGGGGCGGCGGATCTTTCTGCAGATGACGGTGGAGGAAAACCTGGAGATGGGCGCCTTTACCCAGCCCAAGGCGGAGATCCCCGCCTCCCTGGAGCGGGTCTTCGGACAATTTCCCCGGCTGAAGGAGCGGCGGCGGCAGATCGCCGGCACCCTGTCCGGCGGCGAGCAGCAGATGCTGGCCATGGGCCGGGCGCTGATGAGCCGGCCGCGGCTGCTGATGCTGGACGAGCCCTCCATGGGCCTGGCTCCCATTCTGGTGGAGCAGATCTTCGACATCATCCGCTCCCTCCACGCCGCCGGCACCACCATCCTGCTGGTGGAACAGAACGCCCAGATGGCCCTGTCGGTGGCCCACCGGGCCTACGTGCTGGAGACGGGACGGATCACCCTGTCCGGCACCGGCGAGGAGCTGGCCCGGAGCCCCGAGGTGAAGAAGGCATATCTGGGCGGATAAGGGGACAAACGACAAAACAACGCCTCCCGGAAGGTTCCTTCCGGGAGGCGTTTCGCTGTACGTTTCGCTGTACGTTTCGCTCCGCCCGTTACGCGGCGGGCTGCAGCTGGCTCTGCTCCTGGCACCAGGCCACGGCGCTCTCCGCCGCGATCTTGCCGAAGACCACGATGTCCGCCACGGCGTTGCCGCCGATGCGGTTGCCGCCGTGGACGCCGCCGACCACCTCGCCGGCCGCGTACAGGCCGGGGATGGGATCGCCGTTGGCGTCAAGGACCTGGGTGGCGGTGTTGATGCGGACGCCGCCCATGGTGTGGTGGATGCCCGGGGCGATCTTGATGGCGTAGTAGGGCGCCTGGCTCAGGTCGGCGTCCATGCCGGACTCACGGCCGAAGTCGGGGTCGTTCTTGTCGGCCACGTACTTGTTCCAGTTGGCCAGGGTCTCGGCCAGGGTGGCGGGATCCACGTCGATCAGCTTCGCCAGGCCCTCGATGGTGTCCGCCTGGACGGTGATGCCGGTGGAGACGTATTTCTCGATGGCCTTCAGGCCGTCCCGCAGGTGCTGGTCGAAGATGATGTAGGCGTAGCTGCCGGGCTGGGCCAGCTCGGCGGCGGAGACCACGTCGCGGGTCAGCAGCTCGTTGGTGAAGCGCTTGCCCTCCTGGTTCACCAGGATGGCGCCGTCGCCGCGGACGCTCTCGGTGATCAGCATGCTGGTGCTCTGCTCCACGGTGGGGTGCAGCTGGATCTGGTCGATATCCACCAGGTCGGCGCCCACCTCCACGGCCATCAGGATACCGTCGCCGGTGATGCCGGGGGCGCTGGTGGTGACGGTGCCCTTCAGGTCGGGCCGGTACTGGACGATCATGTCCTCGTTGTTGCCGAAGCCGCCGGTGGCCAGGATCACCGCCTGGGCGCGGATGGTGTAGTCGACGGTCTTGCCCTCGGCCTTCACGCCCACGACGGCGCCGTCCTCCACCATCAGCTCGGTGGCCTTGGTGTTGTACATCACGTTGACACCCAGGTCGTCCAGGGTCCTGCGGAAGGCGGTGACCAGGTAGGCGCCCACGCCGGAGCCGTCCTCCGGGGCGTGGATGCGCTTGTTGGTGGCGCCGCCGGAGAAGGAGACCTTGGGCAGAGGCGCGCCGATGGAATCCAGCCAGTCGATGGCCTCGGCGGAGTTCTCCGCCATGACCGTCACCAGATCCCGGTCGTTGATGTTGTGGCCGCCCTTCATGGTGTCCTCCACGAACTGCTCCACGGTGTCCTCGATGCCCTGCTCCTTCTGGTAGTGGGTCTCCGCGGCGTTCATGCCGCCGGTGGCCTTGGTGGTGTTGCCGCCCACGTAGGGCATCTTCTCCAGCAGGATGACGGTCTTGCCCGCCTGGGTGGCGTTGATGGCCGCCGTCATGCCGGCGCCGCCGGCGCCGATGATGACGATGTCGGTCTCCAGGGTCTCGCTGGTGCGCACCACGCTCTCGCCGGTCTGGCGGGCGTCGGGCAGCTTGCTCAGATCGGCGCCGGCCTGGGTCAGGGCGTCGTTCAGGGCCCGGAGGATGGCGTTGCTGGTGACGGTAGCTCCGGTGAGGGCGTCGATCTTGGGGCTCTGGGCCGCCAGGATATCCGCGCCCAGCATCTCCACGGCGAAGGAGCCGATGTTCTCGGTCTCGTGGTCACCCTCGATCCGGATGTCCTGGATCTCCTTGCCGGAGAGGGTGACGGTGACGGCCACGTCGCCGCCGAAGCCCTTGGACACGCCGGTGTAGGTGCCGGGGACAAACAGGTCGTCGCCCTCGGGCTTCGGGCCCTCGTCCACCGTGCCGCCGGCCGCCAGCGTCAGGGCCTTGGCGGCGGCCTCCTTCACGGCGTTGCTGGTAAAGGTGGCGCTGGAGACGCCGTCCACGTCGGCGCTCTGGGCGTTGAGGATCTTCTTGGCCAGGAGCGGCATGGCCGCGCCGCCCACGTCGGGGGTCTCGGCCGGGCCCTGGATGTCCACGTCGGCGATACCGCCCTTGTCGCCGATGGTGACGGCCACCGTCACCGGGCCGCCGAAGCCGTTGGCCTCGGCCGTATAGACGCCGGGGATGAAGCTGCCCTCGGCGTCGTCATGGGACTGGGACTTCTCCACCCATTTGGCGCCCAGGAGGCTGATCGCACACGCCAGAATCAGGAACACGGCGCGGATGATCAAGGCCTTTCTGTTTGCATTTTTCATCGTCATTCCTCCTTATACCGTCGGGAAGACCGGTGGGCCGGCATTCTCCGCTCCGGCGTTCGCCCGCGGCGGGCAAACCGACAAAGCACACGATATCTTGTTATTTTATCATATAGAAACCACTATCTCTTGTCAAGGGATGTCAGCGCCCGACAGCAAGAAAATTGTCGCCGCGTTGACAAGAAATAGCGCGTCCTATATAATATTGGTCGTATCAGACAGGCGGACGCGGTCCCCCGGACGGGGCGGCTGCGGAACGGGCGAAAAAACGGGAGAGTCCCACCGGCCCTCCCCGGAGACGGATATGCTGCACAAACACAGACAACTGATCCCGGCGGCCCTGCTGGCGATCCTGCTGGCGGCGCTGCTGCTGGCCGGCTGCGGCGGAGCGCCCGCCCCCGGGCCCGACGGCCCGGCGGAGGCGGCGGAGCACGCCGTGGAATTCTTCGCCATGGACACCTACATGTCCTTCCGCTTCTACGGGGGAGAGGACGGGCTGGAGCAGGAGCTCCGGGCCCTGGTCACGGATATGGAGAAGGAGCTGTCGGTCGTGCGGGAGGACAGCGCCGTCAGCCGGCTCAACAGCACCGGCAGCGCCGCCCTCTCCGACACGGGCGCCGAGCTGCTGCGGCGGACGCTGGACCTGTGCGGCCAGACGGACGGCGCGCTGGACGTGTCCGTCTACCCCGTGGTGCGGGCCTGGGGCTTTACCGACGCCGCGCCGGCGGAGGGGTCCGCCCGGATCCCCGCGCCGGAGACCCTGGCGGCCCTGCTGGAGAAGGTGGACTACCGGCGGATCCGCCTGGAGGGCAACGACGTCTCCCTGCCGGAGGGCATGGAGATCGACCTGGGGGCCGTGGCCAAGGGCTACGCCGGGGAGATCCTGGCCCGGAGGCTGAAGGAGGCCGGCGTGGAGAGCGCCGTGCTGGCCCTGGGCGGCAACATCCAGACCGTGGGCGCCAAGCCCGACGGCAGTCCCTGGCGGGTGGGGATCCAGAGCCCCGACAAGGACGGCCTGCTGGGCGTGCTGTCCGTGGCCGACAGGGCGGTGGTCACCTCCGGCGGCTACGAGCGGTTCTTCACGGACGACGACGGCAACGTGTGGTGGCACATCATGGACCCGGCGACCGGGTATCCGGCCAGGAGCGGGCTGATCTCCGTCACCGTGATCGGAGAGAGCGGCCTGGCCTGCGACGCCCTGTCCACGGCCCTGTTCATCATGGGGCCGGAGAGGGCCGTGGACTTCTGGCGGGATCACGGGGATTTCGAGATGGTCCTGGCCACGGAGGACGACCGCCTGCTGCTGACCCCGGGGGCGGCCGACGCCTTCGAGGCCGATGAAAACCTGTCCTATACGGTTGAGGTGATCGGGAATGATTAAGACGCGCACATGGGTGATCATCATCGCCGCGGCGGCCCTGGCGCTGGCGGCGCTGTCTGCTCTTCTGCTCACCCGGCACGGGGAGGGCACCGTCGTGCAGATCATCCAGGACGACACCGTGATCCGGGAGATCGACCTGTCCCGGGTCACGAAGGAATACAGCTTCACCGTGGACAGTCCCTACGGGGGCAGCAACACGATCCTGGTCCAGCCGGGGCGCATCTGCGTGTCGGACGCCGACTGCCCGGACAGGATCTGCGTCCACCAGGGCTGGCTCACGGACGACCCCGTCCCCATCGTGTGCCTGCCCCACCGGCTGATCATCGCCCTGAAGGATCCGGCCCAGGCCGGCTCCGACACGGCGAGCCGGTAAGGAGGGGCGGCCATGGATACGAAACGCCTGGCGCGGCTGGCCCTGCTGACCGCCGTCGCCCTGATCCTGTTCACCGTGGAGGCCCAGCTGCCGCCCCTGGTGCCCGTCCCCGGCGTGAAGCTGGGGCTGGCCAACATCGTCACCGTCTACGCCATGTTCCGCTACGGGCCCCGGGACGCCCTGATGATCCTGCTGGCCAGGGTCTTCCTGGGCAGCGTCTTCGCCGGGGCCATGATGACCTTCCTGTTCTCCCTGGCCGGCGGACTGCTGTGCTGGCTGGCGATGATCCCCCTGCGGCGGATCCTGACGGAGAAGCAGATCTGGGTCTGCGGCGTCATCGGCGCCGTGGTCCACAACATCGGGCAGATGATCGTGTGCGTGGCGGTGTACAAAACCACGGCGGTGCTGGTCTATCTGCCGGTGCTGATGCTCTCCGGCATCGTGACGGGTCTGTTCACCGGGTTCGCGGCCCAGTTCCTGCTGAAATGGCTGAAGGGACGGCTGTAAGCCGTCGTCGACGCCCTGAAAACGAGCTGTTTTCAGGGCGTTTTTTGTCGGGCGCGGCCAGGTTTCTTCCGCAAAAGGATTGTTTTTTTCGTCCATCCTGTAGTAAAATGTGTAGTTGAGGTGGTTTTGTGGACGAGTATACCCGGCACCAAAAAGTGTGGAGGTTCCTGCAGGTGGTCATGGGCTCCTGGCTCCACCGGCATTTTGCTCTGACCAGCGAGCCCTGCCAGGCGGAGGGACCCGTCATCGTGATCCCCAACCACGTGACCAACTGGGACCCCTTCCTGGTGGCCATGAGCTTTCCCCACAGGCAGCTGTACTACGTGGCCAGCGAGCATATCTACCGGCTGGGCGTTCTGTCCTCCCTGATCGGCCGGCTGCTGGGGCCCATCGCCCGGAAAAAGGGCGACAGCGGCGCCGACTCCGTGCGGGAGATCCTGCGGCACCTGAAGCAGGGACACTCCGTGTGCCTGTTCGCCGAGGGGGAGTGCTCCTGGGACGGCCATACCGGTCCCGTCTTCCCCGCCACGGGGAAGCTGGTCCGCGCCAGCGGCGCCACCCTGGTCACCTACCGGCTGGAGGGCGGGTACTTCACCCTGCCCCGCTGGGGGAAGGGCGTGCGGAGGGGCCGGATGCACGGCCGCGCCGTGGGGATCTATCCGCCCCAGGAGCTGCGGCGGATGAAGGCCGAGGAGATCACCGCCCTGATCCAGCGGGACATCACCGAGGACGCCTGGGCCCGTCAGACCGCCGACCCCGTCCCCTACCGGGGCGCCCATCCCGCCGAGGAGCTGGAAACGGCCCTGTTCCTCTGCCCCCGCTGCCGCAGGATCGGCACGCTGGAAAGCCGCGGCGCGGTTTTGCGGTGCCGGGAGTGCGGACTGGAGGAAATCTATCAGCCGGACGGCACGTTCCGGCCGGGAGAGCCCTTCCCCACCCTGGACCTGTGGGACCGCTGGCAGCATGAGGAGCTGGCGGCGGGACGGTTCGAGCACGGAGAGGAGCTGTTCTCCGACCCGGTGACGGCTTTTCACCGGGTGCTGGCGGGACACCGTTCGGAGAAGCTGGAGGCCGAACGGCTGATCCAGTATCCCGACCGCCTGGTGTGCGGGGGGCTGACCTTCCCCCTGGCGGAGATCGAAAACATGGCCATGGTGAAGCGGCAGATCCTGCTGTTCACCTGCGGGCGGGACTACTACGAGCTGCGCTGCGGCAAGCGGTGCAATCTGCGGAAATATCTGGCTGCGTGGAAGCGCGCCGCCGGCGAAAACAGAGAGGTATAATATGGACTATTCTGCTGCCAACGTCTCCCTGTGGAGCGTTATCATCCAGCTGGGACTCATCGCCGCCGCCATTCTCGCGGCGGGCTTCCTGCGGAGCAAGCTCGCCTTCGTCCGCAGGAGCATGATGCCGGTGGCCGTTCTGGCCGGCTTCCTGCTGCTGATCATCAAGCAGACGGGGCTGATCACCTTCAACGGCGTGATCCTGGAGACCCTGGTCTACCACGGCATCGCCCTGGGCTTCATCGCCATGTCCCTGCGGGTGCCCGGCAAGGATCGGGAGCGGGCCGAAAAGCTGACCGGCCTCAAGTCCGGCGCGCTGATCGTCAGCACCTATCTGGTGCAGGGCGTGGTGGGTCTGATCATCACCATCGGCCTGGCGCTGACGGTGAAGCCGGATATGTTCCGGGCGGCCGGCCTGCTGCTGCCCATGGGCTACGGCCAGGGCCCCGGCCAGGCCAACAACATCGGCGCCAGCTATGAGGCCATGGGCTTCCGGGGCGGACACAGCTTCGGTCTGGCCATCGCCGCAGCCGGCTATCTCTGCGCCTGCATCGTGGGCGTGGTGATGGTGAACGTGCTGGCCAGACGGCGCAAGAACGCCGCGGGACAGGCCGGGACCGACGAAAAGCTGACGGTGGACTACTTCCAGGACACCAACGAGATCCCCGTGTCGGACTCCGTGGACAAGCTGTCCGTGCAGCTGGCGCTGATCTTCGTGGTGTACCTGCTGACCTATCTGGTGACCCGGGGCCTCACCTCCGGGATCTCCGCCGTCTCTGAGGGGTTGGCCAACACCCTCAACGCCCTGCTGTGGGGCTTCAACTTCATCGTGGGCTCCGCCCTGGCCACGCTGGTGCGGTTCCTGCTGGGCAAGGCCAAGAAGGCCAGGGTGGTGGTCCACCAGTACCAGAACAACTATCTGCTCAACCGGATCTCCGGCTTCTTCTTCGACGTGATGATCGTGGCGGGCATCGCCGCCATCAACCTGGAGGATCTGACCGGCCTGTGGCTGCCGTTTGCCCTGCTGGCCGTCGCCGGCGCCGCCGTCACCTGGGTCTATCTGGCTATCGTGTGCCGCCGGATCTACGGCGACTACTACGACGAGGGTCTCATCTCCATGTACGGCATGCTCACCGGCACCATCAGCTCCGGCGTGCTGCTGCTGCGGGAGATCGATCCGGAGCTGAAGACCCCCGCCGCCAACAACCTGATCACCGGCAGCAGCTTCGGCATCCTCTTCGGCGCGCCGGTGCTGGTGCTGATCACCATGGCGGCCCGGTCCGACACCATGTGCTTCGTGACCCTGGGGCTGGCGGCGGCCTACCTGGCGCTGCTGCTGGTGCTGATCTACCGGCTGGGCCGGAAAAAGAGGGCGTGACCGCCGGACGGCGGAAAAGGAGGTCCCTATGCGCGACGACTATCTGAAGCCGGAGGACTATATCGAGCCCCGGTGCGTCCTGTGCGACGAGCCCTACGGCGCGGAGCCGGCGGTGAGGCCGGTCCCCCAGCAGCGGATCGTGGAGAAGCTGGACGACTATATGAGCCGCCGGGACTATGCCGGCGCCGAGCGCCACCTGCTCTACTGGCTGGAGGAGGCGCGGCTGGGCGGCGACAAACGGGGCCAGCTGCTGATCCGCAACGAGCTGGTGGGCCACTACCGCAAGGCCGGAAACCGGGACAAGGCGCTGGACAACGCTCAGGCGGCCCTGGCCCTTCTGGAGGAGCTGGAGATGGACGGCACCGTCAGCGCCGGCACCACCTACGTCAACGCGGCCACCGCCTGCAGCGCCTTCGGCGAGAACGACCGGGCCCTGGAGCTCTTTGAGAAGGCCCGGGCGGTCTACGAGGCGTCGCCTCGGACGGAGCGGTCCATGCTGGGGGGCCTGTACAACAACATGGGCCTGGCCTGCGCGGCGGCGGGACGGTTCGACGAGGCCTTCGACCTCTACAACAAGGCGCTGGACGTCATGGGGACCGTCGCCGACGGCGCCCTGGAGCAGGCCATCACCTGCCTGAACATGGCCGACGCCATCACCGCCCAAAAGGGCATGGAGGAGGGCGAGGCGGAGATCGACGCCCTGGTGGACCGGGCCTGGGAGCTGCTGAACGAGCCCACCCTGCCCCGGAACGGATACTACGCCTTCGTGTGCGAGAAGTGCGCACCCAGCTTCTCCTATTACGGCTATTTCTCAGCCGCCAACGAGCTGACGTGGCGGGCGGAGGGCATCTATGAACGGGATTGAGCTGTCCCGGGCCTTTTTCGAGGCCCACGGAAAACCCATGCTGGAGGAGCAGTTCCCGGAGCTGCTGCCACACCTGGCGGCGGGATTCTTCGGCGCCGGGTCCGAGTGCTTCGGCTATGACGACCAGGTGTCCCGGGACCACGACTTCGAACCGGGGTTCTGCCTGTTCCTCCCCGGGGAGGACGCGGTGGAGCGGCGCAGCGCCTTCCTGCTGGAGCGGGCCTACGCCAAGCTGCCCAGGGAGTTCATGGGCTTTCGCCGCTCCCTGATGCAGCCGGTGGGCGGCGCCCGGCGGGGCGTGCTGCGGACCGGCGAATTCTTCGCGGAGAAGATCGGCTCCCCCGACGGGACGCTGACCGCGGAGCAGTGGCTCGCCCTGCCGGAGCAGGCCCTGGCCGAGTGCGTCAACGGAGAGCTGTACTTCGACAACCCGGGGGAGGTCACCCGGATCCGGGAGGCCCTGGCGTATTTCCCGGAGGACGTGCGGCGCAAGAAGCTGGCGGGCCAGCTGCTGCTGATGGCCCAGTCGGGCCAGTACAACTACCGCCGGTGCCTGCGCCACGGGGAGACCGGGGCCGCCCAGCTGGCGGCGTGCGAATTCGTCCGCAGCGCCATGTCGGCGGTGTTCCTGCTGAACCGGGTCTATCAGCCCTACTACAAGTGGGGGTTCCGGGCCATGCGGGCCCTGCCCAAGCTGGCCCTGACGGCGGAGCTGCTGGAATACCTGCTGACCACCGACAACGACGGCGACACCGCCGACGAGAAATACGACGTGATGGAGGGCATCGCCGCCGACGTCATCGACGAGCTGATGGAGCAGGGGATGACGAAGGCAACCTGCGGCGACCTGGAGAAGCACGCCTACTCCGTCAACGACGGCATCGCGGACGCCGCCCTGCGGAATCTCCACGTGCTGGCGGCGGTATAAGGAGGACAACATGAAGATACACGGTCTGCAGAAGATGACCCTGCTGGACTTCCCGGGACGGGTGGCCTGCACGGTATTTCTGGGCGGCTGCGACTTCCGCTGCCCCTTCTGCCACAATTTCGAGCTGGTGGACGGCACCGCCCAGCCCCTGATGGACCAGGAGGAGCTGCTGGCCTTCCTGGCAAAGCGGAAGGGCCTGCTGGACGGGGTGGCCTTCACCGGCGGGGAGCCCTGCCTCCACCGGGATCTGCCCGCCCTGCTGGAAAAGGTCCGCGGCCTGGGCTTTGCCACCAAGCTGGACACCAACGGCTGCCACCCCCGGCTGCTGAAGGACATCCTGGACCGCGGTCTGGCGGACTACGTGGCCATGGACGTGAAGAACAGCCCCGCAAAATACGCCGCCACCTGCGGCGTGGAGACGGTGGACATGGATACGATCCGCCGGAGCATCGACCTGCTGATGAACGGCGGCGCGGACTACGAGTTCCGCACCACCGTGGTGGCTGAATTTCACCAGGACGAGGACTTTGAGGAGATCGGCCGGATGATCCGGGGCGCCAGGCGCTACTTCCTGCAGTGCTTCACCGACCGGGACTCCGTCCCCTTCGGGAATCTCCACGCCCCCGCCCCGGAGGAGCTGCGCCGCTACGCCGATATCGTCCGTCCCTACGTGCCGGACACCAGACTGCGGGGCGTGGACTGACCCGCCGGAGCAAGGGCAAAACACAATATGTTGTGGCTAACTTTTTAAATTCTCCCAAAATATAGTTGACACAGGTTTCCCCTCGGTGTAGAATGGAGACAATCGAGTTTCGGTCGATTTTTGTCGAACCGTGTTTCTATTCTTTTCCAACGAGGGGGAGCTTTTTTTATGTACCAGGTCGTTAAGAGAGACGGGAAGGTCGTTGACTTCCACATCGAAAAGATCAGCGCCGCCATCACCAAGGCGTTCGACGCGCTGAACAAGGAGTATCACCCCAGCGTGATCGATCTGATCGCCCTGCGGGTCACCTCCGACTTCGAGAGCAAGGTGAAGGACGGCAAGGTCACCGTGGAGGATATCCAGGACAGCGTGGAGAAGGTGCTGTCCGAGGCCGGCTACGCCGACGTGTCCAAGGCCTACATCCTGTACCGCAAGCAGCGGGAGAAGGTCCGCAACATCAACTCCACCCTGCTCAACTACAGGGACATCGTGGACAACTACCTGAAGATCAACGACTGGCGGGTGAAGGAGAACTCCACCGTCACCTACTCCGTGGGCGGCCTGATCCTGTCCAACTCCGGCGCCATCACCGCCAACTACTGGCTCAGCGAG
>JAEEGL014494382.1_pt1 | contig 12141 bp, 9 predicted proteins | sample 9134231 | NCBI WGS metagenome assembly JAEEGL01 (sample SAMN16246548, study PRJNA631951) | gut metagenome | biome: gut microbiome; feature: rumen; material: fiber-attached | host: Bos | place: Iran: Karaj | collected 2018-10
ATTGTGTTCAAATTGTGGATATTATAACAAAGATTTAACATTAAGCAATAGATATTGGATATGTCCATATTGTGGTTTAAAACATAATAGAGATAAGAATGCCACATATAATCTAATAAAAGAAGGATTAAGACAATTAAATCTTAATCTTACAATATAAAACCGAAGGACATTCGGAGATAGCTCGCATACTGGATTCGGTAGAATCCTTGACCGAGAAGCTCCCACTTCTACAAGTTGTGAGAGAGCATGTCACCTACTAATAACATCAAAATAATAGATAGATATATAGATGATAGTGTTATAAACTTCTTAGAAAAATATCCTAATAAAAGCTTTATTATTTATACATCCAATAAACAATTAAACGATTTAAAAACAAATAATATAACGATAAAATATGGCTGTAATTGTCATTCTAGATATATTATTGTTGATGACAAATATTATTATGTTTATACATGTTCACTTAATAGCTTAGATAAGAATAATTATGACATCATTTTTCTAGATGGAATAATTATTGATGATATTTTTAGATAATTATCCATTTAACCTTTTATTTACTTAGATATTATTATATGGTATAATAATAAATTGAGGTGTTATACATATGGGATTAAAGGATTATTTGAAAGAATCAGATATGGTATATCAAACAACTATTGATCCTAAAGGGCCAGGAGTTGTTAGAATCCATTTAGTACCACCACACAAAGTAAAGGATGGTATTCCATGGATTGTTGTTATTAATGGATTTAGAATTTTACCTATTTTAACAACTTATGCTGTATTATTAAAAGAATTTATAATTACATATAATACTTATAATTATAGTTATTATGAGGAAGAACAACTAACTGAAATTATTGATTTAGTTGTTAGAAACATCAAAAAGCTATATCCTGATGCTAAAGAAGGAGACATCAAGGCTGACTTAAAAGAAATGCTTTCTACTATTGTTAAAATAGGAACAAAGCCTAATGATGAGGTCACTCTTGTTGGTAACTTTAGTTTAAATGACTATAATAAGTATATGCATGCACCACTAAGAATGGATTTAATGGTTTCAACCATGGAAAAAGATGGGGTTTATAACTGTAATCAAAAATGTGTTCATTGTTATGCTTTTAATGAAACACATTCTAATGAAGAAGAGCTAGACACAGAAACATGGTATAAAATCATAGATGTTTTAAAGAAAGAGCGTGTTCCACAAATCACTTTTACAGGTGGTGAACCAACCTTAAGAAGTGATTTAGTAGAAATAGTGGATTATTCTAAGTGGTTTATCACTAGATTAAATACTAATGGTATTTTACTAACAAAGGATTTATGTAAGAAGCTTTATGATGCAGAGCTTGATAATGTTCAAATAACATTCTATTCATCTGATATGGATATACATAATAAGCTTGTTGGTGGAAACCACTATCTAGAAACTTTAGGTGGTATTAAAAATGCTCTTGAAGCTAAATTAGATGTTTCTATTAATACACCTTTATGCAGCTTAAATAAGGATTACAAATCAACTATTGAATTCTTATCAAAGCTAGGCATTAAATATTTTACTTGTTCAGGATTAATCCCTACAGGTAATACTGTTAGTGATGAATCAAAAGAACTAGTAATAGATAGAACTGAATTACTAAAGTCTTTAGATGAAGCACTAGAATATGCTAAAGAAAATGAACTAGATATTCAATTCACTTCTCCAGGAGTATTAGATGAACAAGATCTAATTGATAGAAACTTAATAGTTCCTTCATGTGGAGCATCTGTATCTAATATGGCTATACTTCCTAATGGAGTTGTCATTCCATGTCAATCATGGCTTAAGGATGTAACACTAGGTAATATTATAGAACTACCATGGAAGAAGATTTGGAATAGTAAGGATTGTAAGAAAATAAGGAAACAAGCAAGCAAGAAAACAAATAGTTGCTTATTAAGGGGTGATAAGTAATGAAGAAATTTTTAGCTAGTATATTAGTATTATTCTTATTTATCATTATTCTTCCTAAATCTAAGGCATATACTAATAGTCCCTTAGATTACATTGAAGAATTCAATATCATTGTTTCAGCTAATGATGATGCGACTTTAAACTTTGATTATGAGCTTAAATGGAAGGTCCTAGATAGCAGTAGTGAAGGACCACTAGAATGGGTAAAAATAGGTATTCCAAATAAGCATATTGATAAGATAGTTAAAATATCAGATTCTATTAAAACAGCTTATTATTATAATGATAAAGGATCAACTTGTATTAGACTTGATTTAGATAAAAAATATTATGCTGGAGAAGTAGTAGACCTACACTTTTCCTTCCATCAAACTCATATGTTTACTATTCAAAAAGAGAAGGATGTTGAATATGTAACATATGAATATATCCCTGGTTGGTTTGATGATATTAATATCGGAACTCTAACAGTCAAATGGGATAAAACAAATGTCTACTTTGATGACTCAAAGGCTGTTGATGATAACTATTTAATCTGGAGTGCATCCTTAAATCAAGGAGCACAAACAAGCATGAAAGTATCATATTTAAAAGATGCATTCCCTAATATAAAAGAAAGCGAATCATATGAAGGTCCAACTGATAATAACCAGTGGAAGACCGCAGCATTTGTTTTCTTAATAATCTTTATTATAATAGTATTCTTCTCAGTACTTGATAGAATATTTAGAAGACCATCATACTATAGAACAAGAGGCTTCTATCCATATGGTAGAAGATTCTTCTATAGAAACTATTATTATGGTGTAAATGAACAAGGTGCTAGAAAAGTAAATCCATATGTATCCTCAGGTGGATCAGGACATTCTGGAGGTCACTCTTGTGCTTGTGCCTGTGCCTGTGCTTGTGCAGGTGGAGGTAGAGCTGGATGCTCAAAGAAGGATTTCTATAAAGGAAAAATTAAAATAGATGATTTAATAGATAAAATAGATTAGAGGTTAGTTTTAACCTCTTTTTTTATTGCCGCTAACCTCTCTTTTCCTTAAGAGAAGAAGAAGTGGCAATATTTTTTTAAAATCCTCTTGACATTATTTTGATATCATGGTAATATTAAATTGGTATCGAAAAGATATCAAAATAATATTAGAAGGATAGTTTCTTGATAAATATCCTAAATAATGAAATCCAAAAGAAAAATATATAGCTTTTTCTCCTATATATATTTGAATTTGATTATTTGGAATATGATATTTTAATTTTTACTACTTCTATTCAACGTCACTTTTTGACAACAACACTAGTTGGTAAATCTAAATCCGTAAACTGGCGTAGCGGTAATTAGAGTTAATTTTAGTGTAGGCATTTAGATATTGTGAGGTGAATTTTATGGAACATGAAGCTGAACAAAAACAACTACTTTTAAGAATGAGTAACGATCTGTGGCTAGATTTAGTTATGCTTGCTGATAAGGAGTTTAGAAGCGTAAATAGTCAAATAGAATATTTACTAACACAATGTGTAAATAAAATGAAAGAAGAAAAGAAATTATAGCCCTTGAGGCTTTTTTCTTTTTAAGTTGAATTATTATATTATATTTGTTAAAATATAGTCGTTAAGGAGGGTTAGATATGCAAATTAAAAAAAGAAAAATTGAAGTTCCAACTAAAGATACAATGCTATTTATTTGTAATTCTATATTTCACCTTGACTATAAAGCGACTATGCCAAAATCAAAAATAGTAGCGAAAATGCTTGATGCATATAAAACAAAAGTTGATTTAAGAAAACTAATAGAAGTATTATCTTTTGATGCATATAAAAAACTTGAGGCAATTTATAATACACATAAAAAAAATGGTGATGTAATTGATTCATTTCTAACTAATTTTTCTGATGAATTATATGATGTGATGCTTATAACATTTGAAGAAGTAATCTATGAAAATGATGAGAAAGAATTTATCTATAATTATGATAGAGAACTCTTTGATAAATTAGATGTCTTATTTGATGATTTAGGAAAAGAACTTGCCAATAATGAATACACATTTGAAAGAGTTATTAAAGGACTACTTAATACATATGGCATAATGAAAAAAGAATACTTTGTTACATTTGTAAATGATTATTTAGATTCTAATTATACATTTGATGAACTATTAGATAGAATATATTCAAAGCTTGTTTTAAACCCATTTGTAGATAGATTTACTATTAACTGGAAGAATATTGGTGAATCAGATGAATTCGTCTCTAAAATACCTTATAGTGAAAAGTTAGGTAATGTTGCGGAATCACAAAAGCAATTATCATTTGATTATAATTTCCATGAAATTGATTATATTTTAGATAATTATTATATTGATTATGGAAAGAAATACAGTAAAGAAATTGATGATATTAAAAGATTAAATAACTCCTTAGATAAAGATGTGATTATTAACTTTATCAAGGAAGTTGTTGAAGGTATAAAAAGTGCTGATGAAATTATTAGGCCAATACTTGAAGGTGTAGATGAAGAGAATATGGATGAATTAATTAATTATTTAACTAATCTACATAATTCTTTAGAACTATATCCATTATGTGGATATTCACCATATACCTTAGATGAAAATAAAATGATAAGCTAGGAGGGTTACTATGAACTATTTAGGATTTGAATTAAAAGAAGAAATAGTTAATGCACTTAAAGATTTAAGATTTAATGAATTAACACCAATTCAAAAAGAAATCTTACCACTAGCTTTATCTAATAAGTCTTTGATTGGTCAATCAAAAACTGGTAGTGGTAAGACTCATGCTTTCTTAATTCCTATATTTAATAAATTAGATATAAGCGTTAAAGAATGCCAAGCCATTATTTTATCACCTACTAGAGAACTAGCAACACAAATATATAATGTATGTATGCATATGAATAAGTTCTTTAATGATAAAATAGATGTAAGACTTTATACTGGTGGAACTGATAGATTAAAAGAAATTAAAAAGTTAGAAAACTCACAGCCCCAAATAGTTATAGGTACACCTGGTAGAGTTAGTGATTTAATGATTAAAGCAAATGCCTTAAAAGGCTTTAACGCAAAGACTCTTGTTGTTGATGAAGCTGACATGGCTTTTGAAATAGGTTTTTTAGATGATATTGATTTAATCGCAGGAAGACTAGAAACTCCACAAATAATGGTTTTTAGCGCAACTATTAAAGAAGAGATTAAACCTTTCTTACGAAAGTATATTGAATCAAATAAACACATTAAAACAGATTTAGAGCTTGATAAGATTAAACATGTGTTAATACCTATTAAATCAAGAGATAAATATATGTTACTTTCTTGGTTAATGAATAACATTAACCCATATTTATGTTTAATATTTGGTAATACTAAAGCAGAATGTGAACAAATAGCTTCGTATTTATTAAATAATAATGTTAAAGTAGGCATCCTACACGGAGGCTTAGGTGCTAGAGAAAGAAAAAGAGTATTAAATGATATTAATGATTTAAAGTATCAATATGTCGTAGTAAGTGATATTGCGGCTAGAGGTATTGATATTGCTGGAGTAAGTCATGTTATAAACTTTAGTCTGCCAAAAGACTTTGAATTTTATATTCATAGAAGTGGTAGAACAGCTAGAAATAATCTAGACGGTATATGTTATAGCTTTACAGATTTTAAAAATGAAGAATATTTAAAAGCTTTAGAAGCTAAAGGTATATCTTTTGAATATTTAGATATTAAGCCTAATGGCTTTAATAGCTATACACCTAATAGAAGATCTGATAGAGTAAAGCCAATTTCAGAAGAAAGAAAAATAGCAGAGCGTAAAGTCCCTAAAGCTAAAAAAGTAACTCCTGGCTATAAAAAGAAAAGAGCTAAAGAAGTAAAAAAAATAGAAAATAAGCTTAAATATGGTAAGCCTAGAAATAAGTAAATAACTATATTATTCATTCAGTTGTCTACAATTTGTGGACAACTCAAGGAGGTATATTATGATAATAGGATCACATGTAGGATTAAAAGCACCTGACTTTTTAGTAGGTAGTGTTAATGAAGCATTAAGCTATAAGGCAAATGCCTTAATGCTTTATACTGGTGCACCACAAAACACATTAAGAAAACCAATTAAAGAACTTAAAGTAGAAGAAGCAAAAGAACTAATTAAAAAGCATAATCTAACAGTAGTTGTGCATGCACCATATATTTTAAATTTAGCTTCACCAGATGAAGAAAAAAGAAGCTTTTCTATAAACTTTTTAAAACAAGAATTAAAAAGAGTAGAAGAAATAGGCTCTAAAATTTTAGTATTACATCCAGGTAATCATATGACTAATACAATGGAAGAGGGACTAGATTTAATAGTAGATTCACTTAATAAAGTAGGAGAATCTAATGTTAAAATAGCCATAGAAACTATGGCTGGTAAGGGCTCAGAATGTTGCTTTAAATTTGAACAAATCAAATACTTAATGGACCATGTAAACTACCCATTATATGTATGCTTTGATACATGCCATACATTCGATAGTGGCTATGATTTAGTCAATAAATACGATGAAATATTTAATGAATTTGATAGAATTATAGGTCTAGAAAAGATCATTTGTTTCCATATAAACGATAGTAAAAATACTCTAGAAAGTCATAAGGATAGGCATGAAAACATAGGGAAAGGAAACATAGGCTTAGACACTTTAAAAAGAGTTGTAAAAGACGATAGATTTATAAATGTTCCTAAAATTTTAGAGACTCCATATGTTGATGGAGTTGCTCCATACAAAGAAGAAATAGATTTATTACTTAAATAAAATAGGCGATTTTTCGTCTATTTTTTGTATTATTTGTAGAATAGCGCATATTTATGCGATAATCTATATTTTTTCAATAAAAATATTATGTTTTTTGATGCAAAAAAATACAAAAATGTATAAATAAAAGGTAAAAAAAGTGCGCATTCTACTATTTTTAGATAAAAAAACACTTGCACTTTATTTAAAAAATAAATATAATATTTATAAATATAAATAGATTATTTATGCGCACATAACGATGTGCGAGTGTGTTATATTATTAACTAAGCCTGAAAGGAGCTGATTGTTATGAGAATCTTTAAGCAAATTAAAAGAAAGGTCGGAAATGCAATAATACCAGTTGTTGGAACTATTTTAGGTTTAACTATTTTAGCTGGTTCAGTAGTATCTGTTGCACTTAACTCTAGTAAGATTGTTTATAAGCAAAATAATCTTTCAAATCAAAATGATGCTAGACAAATTTTATACATTGCAGCTAGATATTTCTGTACTGAAATCAACAATGGTAAAACTGATAGCCAAATAAGAGCAGAACTTCAAGAAATCTTTGGTCCTGGTTTAAAAATAACTAGAGATACAACAGATCCTGAAAAATACTATATTTGGTATCCTAATAGATTTGTTGATTCAAACCAAAAAGAATTTGACCCTAATCGAGATAACAGCCAAGTTGCTGAATGGCTAAAGGCTACTATCGTTAAGAAAGAAGGATCAGATGATGATGGTGATTATGGTGATCATGGTATCAATAACACTTTATTTAGCCAAGAAGCAAAACTAGATGAAAAGTTCGCTGTAGGTAATATGATGACTGTTTATTTAACTGATGAACATTTACTTCCTGGTAGAAAATATTCTATCAATGAAGTTTCATTAGTTGAATCTGATATCGATACATTCGATGAAGCATTCACATATATGAACAATACAGGTGTTCTTGAAATTGATGACATCGCTATTGCACTATACAAATATGGTTTAGTTTCTAATAGTGGAGTAAACTATATCAACGCTAAAGAAGACGGCTCATTTGAAATTGTTTATAAGACAGGTAATTTAGGCGGTAACTATTATTGGTCAAACAATGGTACTAGTACTGAAACTTGGTTATATAGACAAGAATATGATATTGATTTACTATACGAAATGATTTGTTATCAAGATAGTAGCAATTCATCAATTAGCAAGAGTAATTTAAAATATGCATATGAAGAAACTACAGATTCTCATAGAATATATTCAAATAAAGCAAGTGATAATTTTGAATTGACATATTCATCAAGTCAAAGATTCGCTGATGCTTTAGCTGATTATATCTTCTGGAAGAATTTACCAAGATTATGTATGTATCTAACTGATTTCCAATCAGTAATTAAAGCAGATGCAGAAAATCAATGGAGATATGACCATTCATCTTGGTATAATTCAGGATATAGATTAAGTTGGAGAGACTTAAGTAATCTACATTGGTATGAGTGGAGTGACGCAGAACTTACATTATATCCAAGCTGGTCAAATTACTATACTGAATATCATTATACTGATAACGATATAGTTAATTTCTTCCAAAATAACTCTACATTAAAAACTAAATATACTACTAGCAATAAGTTAGATAGAACTAAATTATACAATGCATTAATTACACAAATTAGTTCAAGTATGTTCTCAGGAAATAGTGAACAAATTCAAAATGCTTATGAAACTATCGTTAAGAATTTAACTTATACTTATAGATCTGAATCTCGTAGTAAAGATTATATCTTAAGTGTAACTGAAGGTTTCTGGATTTTTGGTACAACTTACTATTATTATTGGGATCAAAACAAATGGAATAATAATGTAATTAATATTCAAGGGCAAAAAGATCATATCCTACATAACGCAGTAGAAGATTTCTTATTAGGAAGATTAACTGAAAAATATATTACTGGTACTGCAACAAAAGATCCAGTTGCCCTACAAGGTGCTGAAGTTCAAGAAATTGATGCTAAGAGTCTTGAAGATTTCCAATGGAATATTGATAATGGTAATATGAAACTTTACTATAGAGTTAAAGCTAAAGTAAAGAGAGCTAATGGACAAATCGATACTGTTGCTCCAATGAGTGATGAAACAGGAGATACCTTCTGGTTTAAGTCTGATGGAGTATACATGGGCAATGAAAGAGTTATTACTTATGCAGATGCTAAATCAGGTAGAGAAACATTCATTAAGACTTTCATTGAAACATTTGCACAAATGGCTGGTATAAGTCTTGGTGACATCTATACTGAAGAAGAAGTTACATATCTAACAAGAGAACAACTAAAGACAAACTTAGTTTCAGCTATTAGATATCAATATCTTCCAACATATGCATTCGTTAACAATAGCGAAACTAAAGGTATTTTAAATAGTATTATTGGTACTGGTAGTACTTCAAAATATGGTATGAAGCAACAAAACATTGCTAATAAACTATTAACATTCTATCTTGAAAATGGTGAAGCTGAATTAAAGGCAGCTATTGGAGACTTAGATTATGATATCAACATTAAGAAAATTGAATATAAAGATGATTTAGCAGATAGTTTATCTAATTTCATTGATATGCAAATTCAATTTGAAATAGTTGTTTATAAATCTAAAAATAAAACTCAAAAATTCGATAGAACTGTAAGTTTTGTAATTCAATTCCAAACTTATTCAGGACAAAATACAGCATTATATAATGAAACTACAGATACATATACTGATGTATTAAATGGTAACTACATATCAGATTATGATTCTGATGGAAATTTAAAGAATGTATTTAGTGCAGTAGGTATTAAAAATGATAAAGGTGAAGCACTTGGTGTTAGTGATATTGTAGCTAACAAGACAAGAGCAATCTTATCTAACATTCCTTATACTGAAAGAATTAATTCTAATCAAGTTCCTTACGGTGATCATAAGATTACTATTGATGGTACTGATTATACAGTAGTAACTGATATTAATGTTTTAAAGAATGTTACACAAAATGTATTATATGATGGTGAAGTAAGTGGATTATCATCTAGCTTCAAAATCAAAGTTGCAGATGGAAAATCTCTATTCATTAATGGTGATTTAAGTCTAAAAGATAATAACCAAGTAGAATTAGGTAGAAATTCTCTATTATTTGTTAATGGTAATATGCAAGTATATTACAGAGTTACTTCTGAAATGAGAAAGAGTGGTAATACTTATTATACAAGAGAATTAAGAACAACTGATTACAATACATTTGTTAATAATGGTGTAAACATCAAAGCTGGTGTTGATGCTAAGATTATGATAAATGGTAACTTTGATTACCGTGGATTTAAAGGTAGATATGCTACAAGTTCATCAGGTTCATTCCAAGTTTATAATGCACAAACTGGAAGGAATGAAACTGTTAGAGTTGATACTATCTATGAACAATATGTATTAAATGCTGGTTTCAAAGATAGAAATAATGTTATTCATGGTAATTGTGTTCAAAACGCAGATGGAACATGGACTCATAATGAAGAAGAATGTAGAGGCTTACTAGAAGGTATCTATATTATCAATGGTGATATGGTATTCCATGCATGGGATGAAAACAATACTACTGATAACTCAAATCAAATTCTATCAATGTATAGAAATATGTATTCTAACCCACTAATCAATGGTACATTCTATGTTGATGGTGTATTCGATATGAAGGGATTATATACATCAGGTCTATATGATCAATGTAGAAGTAACTTCGTATTTGCTAAATCAATATCTGAACCAAATATCGCATTAAATACAGTATTATGCCAAGGATCTAATACAAATTATGGTGCTTGGGATGAAAACGATGGATATCTATTCATGATTTGTGAAGATGCAATCGACTTCTCTAAAGTAAACTTCGCATGTGTTAACTTATTCACTCCATTCCAAGAATTAGTTAATGCAATCAATGCTAATAAGCAAAGTGCAACAAACTTTAGCGAATTCATCGAAAAGTCTGCATTTACAGCAATGTATCCAAACAGCAGTGTAATCGATGAATGGGGCTTACCATCAATCTTAAGAAGTGGTTTAGCACAATTATACGATCCAGGTGACATCGGAGCAATTACTCCAGAAGATGAAATCTATGGTACTGCAGTATAATAAATAATTATAAAGGGCTATAAGCATTCGCTTAAAGCCCTTTTCTATTTGCCATCATTTATTATAAACAAATATATAATGATTATTATATAATATAAATAATATAAACTAAATGTAAAAGAATAAACAATTTGTATACAAAATATATTAACATTTAAAAAAAATAATGTTATTATGAAATTAGAAGGTGATGATATTGATAAATGCAAAAAAAGGAACTTCACTAGTAGAATTAATTGCGGTTATAGTTATTATGGGTATTATTGCGGGTATTGCGGTGCCGGTGACTATTGCTGTTGTTAATAGACAAAAAGCAAATTCTGTTTTAGCTAGTTTAGAGACAATATTTAGAACAGCAAAAAACGAACTTAGTCAAGCCACAACAGATATTTATGATGATAATATTTCAACTATTGATAATGATTTTTATTATATATCTTTAACAACAATGATAGATAGTGGAATGGTTGATGGCGAAGATTATTTGCCAATAGGTGATGAAATATATTTTTGCTACGATGAAACAAATTTTTTTGTTCAAATTACAAGCAATAGTGTTTCTAAAATAAGACCTACATCTACAGGCACATCTACTGTAAAGTCTATTGATGTAACATATGATTTCACTAATAATAAGTTTATAAAGGCATAAGAAAAGGATTTTTCATTCATTGAAAAATCCTTCTTTTTTAATCTCCACTTTCTTCCTTAGCAGTAAATACAGGAATAATAAAGTTAAATTCCATTGTTCTATTATCATAATGTAAATCGCCATGGAATGTAACATATTTATTACTTGTGTTTTGTGTATCAACTGTAAATACATTACTAATATCTTCTGTATCATGAGAGGTCATTGTCATACCAAAATCTAGATTAATTGTTGATGTTGATTCTGCCCCATTACCCTTTACATATTTAACATCCACATTATCGCTTCCTTTTGTATAACTATAAATTATTTTTGCGTTTCTATTAGCATACTCTACATTTTCACTAATTGGCTTTCTTTCTCCTTCATCATTATAATAGAATCTTTTTTCAAATGTTATGCTTATTGTATTACCTGAAGTCGTTACTTCACTTACAGTATCAGGATTTAAATTAATTGTTTGACCTAGTATTTCAGTATAAAGCATTGTAGCACCTCTATTAAGGATAGATTGAGAATCAACTCTTCTAGCAGCTTTAACAATAACATATACTAAAGTTGCAATCA
>JAEEGL014725118.1_pt1 | contig 12141 bp, 9 predicted proteins | sample 9134231 | NCBI WGS metagenome assembly JAEEGL01 (sample SAMN16246548, study PRJNA631951) | gut metagenome | biome: gut microbiome; feature: rumen; material: fiber-attached | host: Bos | place: Iran: Karaj | collected 2018-10
ACTATTTGGTAGGATCTGATAAGGGTACATGCAATTTTTTGTAGCGGCGATATATGACGTTCCATAATTTAGTTAAGATTTCGTCTAAATCCCTGTTACTCAAATTCTGGGCAGGACCTTTTGCAATTACCACGAAATCCAACGGACTCAGTTTATCCTGGGCATTTCTGAAATTTTCCCGCACTATCCGTTTAACTCGGTTCCGCCACACTGCTTTTTTAAGAGCTTTTTTTGGAACAATTAAACCCAAGCGCGGGAAACCCAAACCATTTTCTTTTGCAAGTACAGTGATGGATGGAGATCCTGCTTTAATTGGATCTTTAAAGACTGAATTGAAACTTTCAGGAGTCAGCAGTCTGGACTCCCTCGAAAAATTTCTTTTAGCCATTAACAGTTGTCAGGCGAACGCGGCCCTTAGCACGACGGCGGGCAAGTACCTTGCGTCCGTCTGCAGTCTTCATGCGGCTGCGGAACCCGTGAACACGCTTGCGCTTCAATACGTGAGGCTGAAAAGTGCGCTTCATTATTCTTATCTCCCAAAAATAACCAAAACTTAAAGTATGTTCAAGTTCACAAAACAGTGAACAGTCGCGTGATTATATAGTTCTCTGTCGTTTCCGTCAATATCTGTGATCTGCCCGGTTTTCAGAGTGAATGCGTCAGCAGTTTATACTCAATGCCTGCTGGTGAAATGGTAATTGTGGACAGATTGTTTATATCTTGTTGATAACTCTTGTTAAAGTCTTAGAATTTAACGGTTTGTATCAGATGTTTGTGTTTTCTTGCCTATTGTGAATAAGTTTTGCGCAGCCTGTGAACGTCATTCTGAAAACCATATCACAGTTCAAGTTATTCACAATTAATTCTAGATCACTGCCGGCTCATAATGTAAAATCATCACTCCATGATTCATGTGTTTTTCTCTGGTTGCTTGAGGTTGTCTCCGTGCCTATTTTTGATCCCACCTCCTGGGAAAAGGTAAAAAAGCATCTTGAAACAGTGCCTTTGGACGGTGTCAGAAAGATGCAGCTCAGGATGTTTCTGAAGAAATCCATGGCCGTTGTGTCAGATCAGCGCAATGTTCTTACTGTTTATGTCCCCAATCGTCTGGTAAAGGATTTTCTTGAAAACAACAATTATGTTGATACCATACGGGCTGCAACGATGGAATCACTGGGCCGGGAATACCAGGTTGTCATAGATCTGCAAAGCAACATGAACTTCGGAGACAAAAAAAGCGTTCAGTTCAAGCAGGATTCAGGCATTCAGAAAGGTTCTCTCTCTGTTTCTCAGAAAGCAAACGCAGGGGTAGGGTACCATTTTAATGAGGTTAAGCAGGATTATCCGCAGCCTGTGTCCCGTCCGTCCCAGACATTTGTTCAGCCTCAGACCTCCTTTCCTTCAGGAGTTTCTCAGGACTCTGAGATAAGTTCTTTGGATCGTTTTGGTCTGAATCTTGATCTGGCTGCTCATTATGACAATTCGGCAGCATCCGTTGCTGGTGCCGGAAATCCCGGGGCTGAACCGCAGTATGACAGCAGAATTATTCCTTCCCAGGATGATTCCTTTCAGAATATGGGGTTTTCAAAACAGCTTACTCTTGCAGAAGTTAAGGAAAATCCTTTTTTCAGACATCATGCTCATCTGATTCAGAAAAACAAAAATTTTGATAATTTCGTCGAAGGGCCAACCAATGCTACTTTGTGCGACAGCGGAAAAAAGGTTGCCGAGCACCCGGGCACCTCTGACAGAAATCCCTTGTTTGTTTACGGCGATACCGGACTTGGAAAAACGCACATCCTTTTTGCCATAGCGAATTCGCTGCAGGTTAATTATCCTGAGAAGAAGGTGATGTATGTGCCTCTGATAAGCATTTATCAGGATTTTGTTCAGGCTGTTGATGACTACAGCAAGAGCAAAAATTCAGTTACCGGTCTTATCAGCAAGTTCAAGGCTCTCTACAAAAGTCTTGATGTTTTGCTCATAGATGACATGCAGGAATTCAACAACAGATTCAGCGATGCATTTGTCGGAGAATTCACCAATATAATGAATGAAATTTCCACTTCCGGCAAACAGCTTGTTTTTGCTGCCAGTGTTCATCCTTCGGAGATCAAGAAGATTGATTCCCGGCTGAGTTCGCGTTTTCGTTCGGGAGTTGTCATAAAGGTAGAGCCTCCTGATTCTGATACCAGACGCAAGATTATTTTGAAAAAAATTGATGAGATGGGATTGAAATTTGACAGACAGAGTGTTGATTTTATGACTTTAAAATTCCAGACAAATGTCAGGAATCTCGAAGGGTATATAAAGACAATCGGCGCTACCATTATGGGGCCGAAGTCAGACACTATAGTAACGGTTGATAGGGTCAAGTTTGTCCTGAAGGATGAGCTTGCCCAAAGAGCAAAAATGGTTACTGTGGATAATATCAAGGAGACTGTTTCGGAGTATTTCAAGATCACTGTAAAGGATATGGATTCTGCGTCTCGCTCCAAACCGATTGCCAGGCCCCGGATGATAGCCATGACATTGGCTCGTGAACTGACGGGGCAGAGTTATCCCAGTTTGGGAAAACAGTTTGGAGATCGCGATCATTCTACAGTTATGCATGCTTGCGATAAACTGGCAAAATGGATTCAGACTGACCATCAAATCAGAACCGATTATGAAAATTTGAAATTACAGCTTACAGAATAGTAACTTACAGAAACAGACAGAAGTGATTTATTAGTGGTGTAAATATGATGAAATTCAGGATACAGAGGGAAAATTTTATTAAGCCTTTGGAGCAGATTTCCGGATCTGTGGGGACTAATCAGAAAGAGCCTATAACTCAGAATGTTCTTATGAAGATAGTGCCTAATGACCCTACCGGCCCGATAAAAGATGCAGAGTACAAAATGTTCATGATCTGCACAGACACGGAAATTGAGTTGGTTAGCGAAGTAGGTCTTTTTGGCGAAGTAGAGCAGGGGGCTATTACCGTTGAGGCTAAAAAGCTTGTAACTATCATAAAGAGTCTTCCTGAGGGCTGTTTTATATATATAGAGGAAGCTCCTGATAAAAAGTCCATAACCCTGAGCACAGAACGAAACAAGTTTTCCCTGTCCACGCTTCCGGCAGAGCAGTTTCCTGAAATTGAGATTCTGGCCAGTTCCTATTCCTTGAAGATCAAGGCATCTACGCTCCTGGAGATGATGAAGACAACCAGTTTTGCCATTCCTCAGGAAAACTATCGGGTTGCATTAAAGGGAATGTGTTTCAATATTCGGCAGGACAGAGGTTCGAAGAGAGATTTAGACATTTATACATCAGATGCTCACAGGGCCAATATTCAAAGGGCAGAACTTGAAGAAGACTGTATTTTTCCTGAAGACTTCAGTGGAAGATGTTCCTTCATACTTCCCAAGAAGACAGTAAGTGAAGTCATTAGACTTTTAAATGAGTTTTCCAAGGATAAAGCATTTTTGGATTCAGTTATTGAGCTGTTTGTAGGAAGAACCTGCTTCAGAACTGAAATCAATGGTGTTACTGTTATCAGCTGTCTTATTGATAGCGATTATCCTAATATTTTGATGATAGTTCCCAATAACTGTAACAGAGTTCTTACGTTAGACCGAGAGAGCTTTAAGAATTCCTTAGAGCGCGTAAAGATACTTTGTAACACTCTTAATAATGCAGTGGAACTTATTGTGGTTAATTCAACAATAACCATCAAAGCAAAAAACAGTCTGCATGAAGAAGCAGTAGAACATATTATTGCTGAATATGAAGGTGATGATTTCAGTCTTGCATATAAGGCTGACTATCTTATTGATATTTGTAAGAATATGACTGCAAAGAAAATTAAAATCTCCATGACGACTAACAGCAACAGCGCCAAGGTTGAAGCTGTTGCAGGGGAGGGGGAGCCTGTGAGTCAGGCATGCTACGTCGTAAGCAGAATAGTTCTTTAAGCTCAAATGACGGAGGGGCGTAGTTCTCTCCGTCTTCTCAAACGTCCATGTTTAATATCAAGTATCCTGCATGTATCTCAGCCATGTAAAAGTTTCATATTTCAGAAACTTTGATTATATCGATATTCCTTTAACAAAAGGTATTAACGTTTTTTATGGGAATAACGGTGCCGGAAAGAGTTCGATTCTTGAATTTCTTTACTATCTCTCTCTTGCAAAATCTTTTCGTTCTTCTAATCATCAAAGCCTTATAAAAACGGGATATGACTCCTTTAGTATTTTTGCCATTTTAACAGATTCTGATGATGCAAAACATTCTGAAGGTTTGGAAAGAAAATATGATGGCACTATAAAAGTTTTGTTTGATAATAAAAATGTCAGCAGAAACAGCGATATGGCCAAGAATCTTTGTGTCCAGATTATTTCTCCGGATTCATTTGATCTGCTGACGGAGGGGCCGTCAGTTAGACGAAGTTTTATTGATTGGGGTGTTTTTTACAGTTATGATGAATATGGGAAAATTTTTAGTGATTTTTTAAGAGTGTTAAAGCAAAGAAACTCCTTAATTCATAATAAAGCAGATGAAATTAGTCTTGAATATTGGGATTCTGTATTTGTTAAATTATCAGATAAAATTTCAGAACTTAGGACATTATACATTGAGGAGTTTTCTAGAGAAATTTTGGAGATTACTGAAAAATTTATCCCGGAATTTAAGTTTAAATTTTCTTTGAATTGCGGCTATAAACGTGAAGATGGACTGCTGAATATTTTGAAAAAAAATCGGGACAGAGAAATGTGTTTCGGTTATACCATTTACGGTCCTCATAAGTGTGATTTAAAAATTAAAGCCAACGATATTATTGCCAGTCAGGTTTTGTCAAGAGGGCAGCAGAAACTCCTTGTTATATCCATGCATCTTGCTCAAGGATTGCTTTACGCTAAAAAAACAGGCAAAAACTGCGTCTTTCTCATAGATGATGTTTCTTCGGAACTGGATGAACGCAATCAGAAGATTTTGTGTGATCTGATCAAATCAACAAGAAGCAGTGCTCAGTATTTTCTGACTCTTTTAGGGGATAGCAGGCTTGCTTGGTATCAGGAATCATTTCCGGATGCTTCTTTCTTCTCTGTATCCGATAACATGGTAGTGACACAGAATAATTGAAGCAACAGCTATTCCTTAAACAAAAAAATCAACGTATTTGCTCTATATTGCATTTTAGTGATAGGGGAAGTGTTCTAATACCGACTTGGTGAAAATAATGCAATATTGCTTAAATATGAAAGCCATTTTTTGGGTGTATACGTGTCATTAATATTTTTTCTATTGTTGTTATAACTATTAATGTAATATTTTACTTCTCATACTGCCTTCGTTTAACAGCATTCCTACTTTAATTGAGCACTCACTCATGCGGATGAGTGAGTGTCGTCTATCAATGATAAATATTCCCTGATAAAGAATACTAAGTGGTGATATGAATTAAAACAATAAGTTCCCTCTGAGATTGGTAGAATTGCTCTATGACGTATTAGCAATATTGTGCGTCATTATTCGATAATTGAATGTTCCACGTGGAACAACGGAAATGATGGCAGGTAAATTCCATAGGAACTCCAAGTCAGTATACAGGAAAATATTGAATGTTCCGTGGAACAAAGGAGATATTGGCATGTAATTTCCATGGGAACTCCAAGTCAGTATCAAGAAAAATATTGAATGTTCCACGTGGAACAACGGAGATAATGGTAGGTGAATTCCATGGAAACTCCAAGTCAGTATGCAGGAAAATATTGAATGTTCCACGTGGAACAACAGAGATAATGACAGGTGAATTCCATGGAAACTCCAAGTCAGTATCCAGAAAATATTGAATGTTCCACGTGGAACAAGGAGATAATGGCAGGTGAATTCCATGGAAACTCCAAGTCAGTATCAAGAAAAATATTGAATGTTCCACGTGGAACAACGGAGATAATGGCAGGTGAATTCCATGGAAACTCCAAGTCAGTATGCAGGAAAATATTGAATGTTCCACGTGGAACAACAGAGATAATGACAGGTGAATTCCATGGAAACTCCAAGTCAGTATCCAGGAAAATATTGAATGTTCCATGTGGAACAACAGAGATAATGGCAGATGAATTCCATGGACTCCAAGTCAGTATCCAGGAAAATATTGAATGTTCCATGTGGAACAACAGAGATAATGGCAGGTGAATTCCATGGAAACTCCAAGTCAGTATGCAGGATAACATTGAATGTCCCCACGTGGAACAAATGAGATATTGGCAGGTGAATTCCATGGAAATTCCAAGTCAGTATCCAGAAACAGATTGAATATTCCACGTGAAACAACAGAGATAATGGCAGGTGAATTCCATGGAAACTCCAAGTCAGTATCCAGGAAAATATTGAATGTTCCACGTGGAACAAAGGAGATATTGGCAGGTGAATTCCATGGAAACTCTAAGTCAGTATGCAGGAAAAAGATTGAATATTCCACGTGGTACAACGGAGATAATGGCAGGTGAATTCCATGGAAACTCCAAGTCAGTATGCAGGAAAAAGATTGAATATTCCACGTGGTACAACGGAGATAATGGCGGTAAATTACATGGAAACTCCAAGTCTGTACCCAGAAAAATATTGAATGTTCTACGTGGAACAACAGAGATAATGGCAGGTGAATTCCATGGAAACTCCAAGTCTGTACCCAGAAAAAGATTGAATGTTCCACGTGGAACAACGGAGATAATGGCAGGTAAATTCCATAGAAAATTCAAGTCAGCAATAGGAAAAGATTGAATGTTCCACGTGGAACATAGGAGACATGGCTGGAAATTAAATGAAAAATGTACACCAGTATCCTGGGAAAGATTAATGTTTTACGAGGAACAAAGGGAAAAATGACTGCAGTGGATGATGAATATTTTAAAGATATTTATCAAGTGTTGTGGTTTATGTATGAAGAATACCTGTCTGCAAATGAAAGTTTTTAACCAGGGGGTAACCAGAGTGAATTAATTGTGCTTTATCAATCATTTTACTGTTTTAAGTTAATGGTTTGGAACTTAAAGTTGCAGTGATTAAATTAAATTAAACAAGATGGTTGAGATTTGAGATCTGGGACGATGAATTATTGTAAATGATAAAACATACCGGACTAACGTTTTTTTATTATTATTGTTGTTTTTCTCTTTTGTTGTGTATCCAGAGATTTTGTCCAAAATATCATAATGAATTTATCCCATTTCTTCGTTAAGATTTATCGTTTGCTTGCCAAAATAAAGCATTATTTGAAAGTGAGAAGAAGAGCGTGAATATCAAATATTGAGGTCGGTTTATAGAGAAATAAAAAGAACAAACTAACAGAGTGTTGTAGCTTTACTGTTAAGCAGTAATTTTATTGCAAGGGGAAGCAGACAAGTTGTGGGTATGTATATTTCTGCCTTTGTTTAACAATGTAATTTTCTTATGAGTAGTAAATCGAAAAAGAAGTAATACGGTGTACGTGTGCAATAATTCAGGACGTTAATTTAACGATTTATGGATAATAGAGAGACAAATAGACTGAATAACGTCCTGAATATAATAGATTAAGTCAGACAGAAATTAACTTTTAGGCCTGAGTTTTAATGTTTCTTTGAGGTATACGAAGTTGTAGGGAGTAATGAGTATAACTCCCCCAATCAGAAAGAATGCCATCCATTCATCTGGAATATCAGGTATCCCAAAAAAATGACAACCAATCCCTGCTACTAACATTAGCACACCAATAAAATGAAAAATTTTTGTCCATAAAGGAGCTTTGATGATGATCTTCATTTATCAATTTCCCAGCTAAAACGTATACCTGCAATGATACCATGAAACCACGTTTGGCATTAGGTTTTGATGAGTTTGCAGGCCTTTTTTTATGGTGAATTCTGACGCTTTAGGCTATAATACACAGGTTGTTTTTGAGTAAAAATTGTTAACCATGGGTTTACCAGAAAACAAAATATTCTAATGTACAAATACAGATCATTACGGATTTAGATCTGTCTTTAGGGAAAGGTTTATGTGCGCTGAAGTTAACAACGATTATAATGGAAATTCGATAAAGGTTCTTAAGGGGCTTGATGCAGTTCGCAAGCGTCCTGGTATGTACATCGGTGATACCGATGATGGCTCAGGTCTGCATCATATGGTTTTTGAGGTAGTTGATAATTCCATCGATGAAGCTTTGGCTGGTTACTGCGACAGAGTTTTGGTAACAATTCATGCAGATGGTTCTGTATCTGTTAATGATGATGGTCGAGGAATTCCCGTTGATATTAATGAAGATGAGGGTGTTTCAGCTGCTGAACTTGTTATGACGGTTCTTCATGCAGGCGGTAAGTTTGATCAGAATAACTATAAGGTTTCCGGAGGTCTTCATGGTGTTGGCGTCTCCGTTGTAAATGCTCTTTCTGATAAGCTTGTGCTGACCATCAAGCGAAACGGCAAGATATGGCAGCAAACTTATGAGGATGGAGGTAAGCCTGTAGCTCCTATTGCTCCCATAGCCGAATGTCCACTGGAGGAAACTGGTACGGATGTTCGTTTCTGGCCAAGTGATACCGTATTTTCAAATATCGTTTTCGATTACAAAATTTTGGAAAAGAGACTCCGAGAGTTATCTTTTTTAAATTCAGGAGTAAAGATTGTTCTTGTTGATGAAAGATGCTCTCCAAAGAAAGAGGATGTTTTTCATTATCAGGGCGGTATTGAAGCCTTCATTAATTTTTTAAACGAAGACAAGGAAAAGCTTACAAATAAGATTTTTTATTGTCATCAGACTCGTGGCGATGATGGTATTGAGGTTGAGGTTGCGATTCAATGGGTTGATACCTACACCGAGAATGTTTTTTGCTTCACTAACAATATTCCGCAGAAGGATGGCGGTACCCATTTGGAAGGGTTTAGAAGAGGTTTGTCTAATTCCTTAAAGAAGTACTCAGAGTCTGTTTCTGTCGGTAAAAAGGAAAAAATTGATATTCAGACCGAAGATTTTCGTGAAGGTATTTCGGCAATAGTTTCTGTAAAAGTTCCGGATCCAAAGTTTTCTTCACAGACCAAGGATAAATTGGTATCGTCTGAGGTTTCATCCGCAGTTAGTTCAGTTGTTAACGAAAAGCTTTTTGAATATTTAAATGAGAACCCTAATGAATCAAAGGTAATTTTTGAAAAAATATTAAATGCTGCTCGTTATAGAATAAAAGCACGGCAAATCAGAGACAGCAACAAAAAGAATTTCAGCGGCAGCATGCCGGATAAACTTACTGACTGCGTTTCAAAAGATCCTTCTGTCAGAGAACTTTATATTGTGGAAGGTGATTCAGCAGGCGGTTCTGCAAAAAGCGGCAGGGATCCGGAATTCCAAGCTATACTGCCTCTAAGAGGAAAGATTTTGAATGTGGAAAAAACATCCACTGACAAATTGAACCAAATCACTTTTGACATGGATTCAACGATTGGTATTTTAACCAAAGTTCTGGGATGCGGAAGCGTTGGAAATGATGACTACAATCCTGATAATATCCGTTATCATAATGTTGTAATCATGACCGATGCCGATGTTGACGGCGCTCATATCAGAATTCTGCTTCTTACATTCTTCTACAGACGTATGCCTGAAATCATTGAAAGAGGGTATGTATATATAGCTCAGCCTCCGCTTTATAAATTTTCCAAAGGAAATAAGGTTCGGTTTATTGTAGACGAGAAGGAGAAGAATCAATACGAAACCTCGCTTGCTCTTGATAAGGCCAAATTATTTGTTAACTCGGCAGCAGCTCCGATTTTTGGAGAGCCTTTGGAAAAGATTTTCCTCAAGTACATGAATATTTTTTCGGTGCTTGATCGCGTTGACCGGGAGATTCCGAAATTTCTCACTGAGCAGCTTCTCTTCGTTCCTCGCATAAAGGAGTCCGATCTTCATGATCAGGCTTTGGTCGGTGAATGGACTTCAAAATATGAAAATCGTCTGAAGATTAAGGAACACTCTGGTTTAAGATTCAGAACGGAACTGGAACATGATGCGGTAAATAATATTTGGCTTCCGAAGGTTTTTGTCAGACATAACGGTGTGGATCGTTCATACCTGCTTCCGTATCATTTCCTTGTTGGTTTGGACTACAAGGCAATCTCCGATGTCAGCAACCTGATAGTTGATCTCCTTGAACCTGATGCATACCTGCTGATTGGCGAGAACCGCTACGACAATTTAAGGGATTTTGGTCAGGTTTATGACATTCTGATTAAGATAGCATTAAAGGGGATTAGCATTACCAGATTTAAAGGTCTGGGTGAAATGAATCCTGACGAATTGTTTGACACCACAATGAATCCGGAAAACAGGGTATTTCTCAAGGTAACCATCGATGATGCCATTGAGGCTGACAAGGAATTCTCAAAGCTTATGGGTGATGTTGTGGAGCCCAGAAGAGATTTTATTGTTGCTAACTCTCATTTGGCAGAACTTGATGTGTAATTACAGATACTGAGAGCGTAAAATATCATCCGTTTGTACTTTCTTTGTTGGAGTTTGGTATGAAGATTACAAAGATTGCAGCTGCTTTGATGTTAAGTGGCGCCATTTCCCTGCTGAGTGTTGCTAATGCTACCGGGGATTACGTTTTTCGGACTGAAAATTCTTACAATACTGATAGTATAAACGTTCAGCAGTATGACGGTTACACTCATGTCTTTAGCTTTGTGGTACTGTCAAAAGGAGCCATGGGATATCAGAATATAAATAATTTTGATGATTTGTATCATTCCCTGGCTCGTTGCGATAAGGAGAAAATGCTTACTGATGAAGGAACTGAACTCTTTAATCTGATAAAGGCGCTTCGTCCGACAATCACAAAGCTGTCTAAAACAGCTCTTACTCCGGTAGGGATTGGTGATGTCAGCAAAATTGGCACTGATTTTGGAAAACCCCGTGCCGGGCTTATAAAGTCCAAGGCCACCTATGACAAGGAAATCAATATTCAGTTTGTGTATGACGGGGATCCTCTTGCATTGGAAACTGGTGAAAAGTTTGTGCTGGGCATTACCAACAATTTACCGGAAGATAATGTGATTGTTTATGATGAAATCAAAGATGAGGGTAAGCTGGCATTCTTTTACAGCACTGAATATAAGAATTACCTGAATAATTATCCGGAGCTGGAGAAGGCTTTGGGAAAGATGCGAGTTGAGAAGCAGTACAAGTCGTATGTGGAAAGCGTGCTTCCGAGAATTCTAAAGAAGGCTAAGGTCGATGAACTGGTGCATCTGGGTTTTTCTACGGGAACCTCTAGAATTGATGACAAGGATTTTGTTAACGATCTTTATCTCTTTTATCAGATTCTTCCCAATATTGATAAGATTCTAGCCCAGAAATACTCAACGTTGATGGATACTGTCCTCAGACCCAATGAGAGAGAATTCTTTGCTAAGATGGAGGATCGGGCCGCTTATTATAAATTTGGTCCGGGCTTTAAGAATAACCGTATTGGTGTTTACTCCGGAAAGAAGATTGTTAAGGAAATTGTTGAGGATCTTATTGCAATCAACAGTGAAGAGCCTCTGAAGGTTATGGTTCTTGATGCCAGAGCGTTGATTTCTCTTGAAAGTTATCTGTTCAGGGAAGAATTTGACGAAATTGATTCCAACGAAAAAATCAGTGAATCCCAAAATAGTTTCTCTGTGTCTGAGTATGCGCCGCTGAGTTCGCTGCTGATATTTGATCTTTATAAAAATGCTGATGCTAAGTATTTTGCAAGAATCACTCTCAATGGCAAAACAAAGAAGGTTAACAAAGACTGGGATTCAGCTAAGAAAACTGATCTCTATGATCTGTCTTTGGTGTTAGGAACTCTCGATAATAAAGATATTTCTGAAAGAGAGCCGGAATAGTTAATTTAGTGTTTTATAGCAGAACAGTGTCAAATCAGTCATTGTTAAAAAATTTGTAAAATATATTGACGAATTGGCACGGTTCTATATAATACGCTTGTTTGTTAGGAATGCTTCCGTAGCTCAGTTGGATAGAGTAGTGCCCTCCGAAGGCAAAGGTCATGGGTTCGATTCCCGTCGGGAGCGCCATTATTGCGAATGTGGCGGAATTGGTAGACGCGCAAGCTTCAGGTGTTTGTACCGCAAGGC
>JAEEGL015777436.1_pt1 | contig 12141 bp, 11 predicted proteins | sample 9134231 | NCBI WGS metagenome assembly JAEEGL01 (sample SAMN16246548, study PRJNA631951) | gut metagenome | biome: gut microbiome; feature: rumen; material: fiber-attached | host: Bos | place: Iran: Karaj | collected 2018-10
ATGCACAAAAGAATCACTACGACCCTCGCCAAGGCAAAGGCACTTAAGAAATATGTTGAGCCGCTCATCACGCGCTCAAAGGATGACAGCACCAACAGCCGTCGTGTAGTATTCAGCTACTTGCAGAACAAGGAGGCTCTCAAGGAGCTCTTTGGCCCTGTGGCACAGAAGGTAGGTGATCGTCCTGGTGGCTACACCCGCATCATTAAGCTCGGCTTCCGTCAGGGCGATGCTGCTGAGAAGGCTTTCATTGAGCTTGTAGACTTTGATGAGAACATGCTCAAGTCTCCTAAGGCAGAAAAGAAGACGCGTCGCTCACGCAAGGCTGCTCCCAAGGCTGAGGCCGCAGTAGAAGCAGCTCCTGCTGTCGAGGAGGCTCCAGTTTCCGAGGCACCTGCTGCTGAAGAAGCAAAGGCTGAGTAATATTTCTATTGAATACGATAAGACGGGATGCGACTTGTGAAGGAGCATCCCGTCTTTTTATTGTGGTGATACAATAGGGAATATCCTAACATCTTTTCGGGAAATTCCCTTGAGTTGTTTCTAAGATAATTTGTATCTTTGCATCGTGAAACTTATAATTGACAAGGATATGAAAGCTAAATTGTTGGTGGTTATTAGTAGCGTGCTCTTGGTGAGCGGCTGCGGTACCTATACTGGTCAGGGAGCAGCAACGGGTGCTGCCTTCGGGTCTATTCTTGGTTCTGCTATTGGAGGAATCTCAGGCGGCTGGCGCGGTAGTGATATCGGTACAGTGGTGGGTATGGCTGGTGGAGCTGTGGTTGGCGCTGCCATTGGTGCCGCCGCTGATCAGGAAGTTGCCGAACGACGCGCTCAATGGGAACAGGGACGAGGTAATCGACAGCCTTCTTATGGCTATGGCGACGACCGTATTGACTTTGATGCCCCAGGACCATCGTCTAATCCTGCTCCGCAAACGGCTGCTAACCGTCCGCCATTGGAGATTCGTAATGCACGTATTATAGATGCTGACCATGATGGTGTCATCCGACGTGGTGAGAAGTGTCAGGTGTCCTTCGAGATTATGAACCGTACGGAGAAAACTCTCTATGATATCCAGCCTATGGTTTATGATATCAGCGGCAATAAGCATATACAGATTTCACCCAATCTCCATATCGAAAGTATTGCGCCCCATGCCGGTGTGCGTTATACAGCCTCTGTTTTGGCTGACAGACGACTGAAAGACGGTGTGGTCGTTGTCCGCCTGGCCGTTTTATTAAGCAATATGGAGATATCTTCTGAGACTCGTGAGTTCACTTTGCAGACCCGGAAGAGGTAGCTTCCTTCATCTCTTTCCAAAATGGAACCATGGCAGGAGCCCCCTCATTGGTCTCCAAGTCTAGCTCAGGAACCTCTATGCTGTCAATAGGCTGGAAGGGAACAATAAATGAAATGTTCTTTTGGACAAACACCATGGCTACGCCCTGTGAGATGATTCCCAGTTCTTTGGCAGCCCTCCAAGAAAGGTCGATAATACGCCCGCGGATAAATGGTCCGCGATCTGTTACCTTTACCACGACACTGCGGCCGTTGGCGGGGTTATATACACGTAGCATCGTCCCAAAAGGATAGGTGCGGTGAGCACATGTCAGGCTGTCGGGATGCAGCCGCTCACCGCTGGCAGTTATACGGCCATTGAATTTCTTAGCATAGAAAGAGGCTTTACCCTTCTGCTGCTTTTGGGCTTGCAGAGGGATAAAACCTATTAAGGCAAATGTTAATATGAAGATGAACTTATACAACACCTTGCGCTAACATTGCTTTGGCTACCTTCATGAAGCCAGCCACATTGGCACCTTTAACGTAGTTGATGTAGCCATTTTGTTGCTTGCCATACTTCACGCACTGCTCATGAATGCCCGACATTATCTGATGGAGACGCTGGTCAACTTCCTCTGCCGTCCATGCCATACGCATCGAATTTTGCGTCATTTCTAGACCACTTGTGGCCACACCGCCTGCATTTACAGCCTTTCCAGGGGCAAAAAGCTGTCCGGCAGCAATAAACTTATTGACAGCATCTGCTGTACACCCCATGTTCGAGACCTCTGCGACGCATAGCGGTTTCTGTGCGAGTATCTTGTCTGCATCGTCACCGTTCAGCTCGTTCTGTGTGGCACATGGTAAGTAAATGTCGGCCTTCTGCTCCCATGGTTTCTTACCAGCGTAGAAAGTAGCACCTTCAAACTCCTCTTCGTAAGGTTGGCAAATGTCGTTGCCGCTCGCGCGGAGTTCAAGCATATATTCTATCTTCTCGTCATCCAAGCCTGCTGGGTCGTAAATGTAGCCGTCAGGACCTGATAGGGTGATAACCTTTGCACCCAGTTCTGTAGCCTTTTTGGCAGCTCCCCAAGCAACATTACCAAAGCCGCTCAGTGCTACCGTCTTGTCCTTAATGTCCAAACCGTGCGTCTGCATCATCTGATGTACGAAGTATAGAGCGCCATATCCTGTGGCTTCTGGACGCAGTATGCTGCCCCCCCATTCAAGGCCTTTGCCTGTCAGCGTGGCACCATGGAACTGCGATGTCAACCTCTTGTATTGTCCGAAGAGATAGCCAATTTCACGACCGCCTACGCCTATATCACCAGCAGGTACGTCCATGTCTGGACCTATTATTTTATAGAGCTCAGTCATAAACGACTGACAGAAGCGCATAATCTCTGCATCGCTTTTGCCACGTGGGGCAAAGTCCGATCCTCCCTTTCCCCCACCCATAGGTAGTGTGGTTAGCGCATTCTTGAAGGTCTGCTCAAAGCCAAGGAACTTCAGTATCGAAAGATTGACGGAAGGATGGAAACGTAATCCGCCTTTGTAGGGACCGATGGCACTGTTAAACTGTACGCGGTAGCCGATGTTTACCTGCACCTCGCCTTTGTCGTCTACCCAAGGCACACGGAAAGTCGTGATGCGTTCTGGCTCAACGATACGCTCTACAATCTTTGCCTTTTCAAATTCTGGATGCTGGTTATATACGTCCATGATGCTTTCCAGCACTTCGCGTACGGCCTGCAGAAATTCTACTTCGCCTGGATGTTTATGCTCCAGACCTTGCATGATTTTTTCTACGTTCATAGTGTAAAAGTGTTTATAGATTTAGGTACTATCATATTGTTATTTTGACAAGGCAAATATAAACATTTTTCTCCAAACATCAAAGTTTTTCCTGGATTATTTTACTAAAGCGTTACATTTTGTTAAAGAAGTTCACTCTGCCTTGTCTGACCGATTGTTAGTAGAATGTGAGCTTAACGAGCAAAGGGAAAGAGCGGAAAGCTGCCTGTGGCAAGCTCTCCGCTCTTTTAGACTTGTTTGTTTTTACAAATTGTTAGTTGTACTTCAGGATTTGACCTGGCATCAACTTCGACGACTTTTTCAAGTGATTGAGTTTCAAAATAGCATTGACAGAAGTGCCGCGTTTGCGAGCGATGCTATAGATTGTTTCACCCTTGCGAACTTTATGGAAACGCGACTCTTGCTGGTAGCTGGCTTCAGGAGCTGCAGAGGCAAGTTCTACCTCATTGTCATCAGCATTGAATGAGTTTCCGCCCACGCCACGCAGACGGCTTGCAATAGCCGATTCCCGCTGATAGGTTGCCTTGCGGAACATGTAGTAGTCATCAACGACGTCCTGATTGCGGAAGTCAAACATCAAGGCGGGATTCAAGGCTACGCCACACAGACGTGTCTCAAAATGCAGATGCGAACCAGTACTGCGGCCAGTGTTACCTCCTAAGCCAATGACGTCGCCTGCACGCACCTCCTGGTCTTCAACAACCAGCTGTTTTGACAGATGGCCATAGATAGTCTCTAGACCGTTATGGTGGCGAATGACAATGTACTTTCCGTAACCACGATGCTCATAGCGTACTATACGTACCTTGCCAGAGAATGCTGCACGGATGGTATCGCCAATATATACTTTGATATCCAATCCTTTATGCTGACGTCCCCAACGGGCACCGAAGTTACTTGTCAATACACGGCTATCGGTAGGCATACAGAAATCGCGCAGTGATATGCGGAACGAGTCAGGCAATGCCTGTTCACGATGTGCATAGTGATTGTTCCATTCCTCATAGAGGTCCTCGGCTGGGGAGTCGTAATTCTCAGTAAATATCAGCCGCTGCAGCGCAACGCTGTCGACTGCTTTCATCTTTCGGTCTATGGGGGCCTGACGTGCCAAAAGATCTTGTCCCATCATCGGGAGAGAACATAATGTTGCTATTGTCAGTAGTGCAAAAATTTTTCTTTCTTTCATAAATTGTTTTGCTTGCGGGCACCCAATATGAGGTGCGCGATGTCAATAAAACGTTGCAAAGGTAATAAATATTGCTTAAATATGTATATTTTACACCTAAGGTTTAAGGTTATTTTGTGTGTTTTAACACTTATCGATCATGATATCGCTCCCCAATTGATGTTGGTTTTGCGCAGCTCGCGTAGCCTGTGCCAAAGGATTACATAACGTTCTGAGGTGCATGTCGGGTCGTCATCGATGATGGCGCTGGCCTCGTCGCGAGCCATTTGAACCAGTTGACCGTCGCGTGCAATATCAGCTATCTTCAGGTCAAAGGCCATGCCACTCTGTTGGGTGCCTTCCAAATCACCGGGGCCACGCAATTTAAGGTCGGCCTCAGCAATACGGAAACCATCGTTGGTCTCGCACATGATATCGATGCGTTTACGGGTATCGGCAGATAATTGGTAGCTGGTGACGAGGATACAGTAGCTCTGGTCGGCACCACGTCCCACGCGTCCTCTGAGTTGGTGGAGCTGACTAAGTCCGAACCGCTGAGCCTCAAGGATGACCATGACGGAAGCATTGGGCACGTTGACCCCAACCTCAATCACCGTTGTGGCAACCAGTATTTGGGTCTCGCCACTGACGAATTTCTGCATTTCGGCTTCCTTGTCAGCGGGTTTCATCTTTCCGTGGACTTTGCTTAGTCTAAACTCAGGGAAAATCTGAGTTAACACTTGAAAGCCGTCTTCCAAGTTTTTGAGGTCTATTTTCTCGCTCTCTTCGATAAGCGGGAAGACGATATACACTTGTCGTCCCTGTCGTATTTGGTTCCTGATGCTGTCGTATAGTGATGGTAGTGAACGGTCGAAGACGTGCTGCGTCACTATAGGTTTACGACCTGGGGGCAACTCGTCAATAACGCTGACGTCAAGGTCACCATACAATGTCATCGCCAGTGTGCGGGGAATGGGGGTCGCCGTCATTACTAAGACATGGGGTGGGTTCTCGCTTTTGCTCCACAGCTTAGCACGCTGTGCCACACCAAAGCGGTGTTGTTCGTCAACTACCACCATGCCAAGGTGGGCAAATTGTACCGTATCCTCAATAACGGCATGGGTACCCACGAGAATCTGAACGGTGCCATCCAGCAGACCATCGAGAATTTCCTGACGCCGTTTGCCTTTCACGATGCCTGTCAGCAATGCCACACGGATATCCATGTCTTTCAGAAATTCCATGATGGTTGCGAGGTGTTGCTCGGCTAGGATTTCCGTAGGTGCCATGATACATGCCTGATAGCCGTTATCCAGTGCAATGAGCATTGACATCAGGGCAACGAGAGTCTTGCCAGACCCCACATCTCCTTGCAGCAGGCGGTTCATCTGTCTACCGCTCCCCATGTCTTTGCGGATCTCACGTATTACACGCTTCTGGGCTTCTGTCAGTGGGAAAGGCAGGTTGTCGTGGTAGAAGTTGTTGAAGTGATTCCCAACCTTGGTAAAAACGTAGCCACGGTATTTGCGACGCTGGTCGCTCGCGTACCTTAATATGTTAAGCTGTACATAGAACAGTTCCTCGAACTTCAGACGCATGCGGGCTTGCTCTAGTTCCTTGGCGTTCTGCGGATAGTGAATCTTGCGCAGTGCCTCATCACGGCTCATCAGGTGAAGCTTATGAGTAATGAAGTCAGGAAGAGTTTCAGCAAGTGGAACCTTTAGTACCTCGAGAAGTGACTTCGTCAATCGCTCAACCGAACGACTGTTTAGTCCCATCTTCTTCATTTTCTCCGTCGTGTTGTAGTAGGGCTGCATGCCCATGGCTGTCAGCTCCAGTTTCTCTGCAGCATCAATGTCAGGATGGGTGACGTTGATGCGTCCATTATAAACATTGGGGCGACCGAAGACGATGTATTCCTTGCCGATCGTATAGTTTTGTTTGGCGTATTTGCCGCCATTGAACCAAGTCAGATCCATCACCTTGCCGCTCCCGTCTGTAAAATGGGCCACTACACGCTCCTTGCGGGCACTCATCTTAAATGTATCGAAACTCAAGATGCATCCTTTTACTTGCACAAACGGCATGTCGCCTGTCAGTTCGCGAATGCTATAGAGCCTGCTGCGGTCTACATGCTTATAGGGGAAATACTGCAACAAGTCACCATACGTCATAATGCCTAACTCTTCGTTGAGCATCTTTTTGCGTGAGGGACCTACCCCTGGCAAGTATTGTATGTCTTGTTGCAGGATATCTGTCATCCTATTAGAACTTCAGCAATTTTTAAGTCGTAAGGCGTCGTAATCTTGATGTTCTCTCGGTTGCCTTCGACGAGAGTGATATGGAAGCCGAATGCTTCAACGACAGAGGCGTCGTCCGTAAAGCCGTCGTTGTAAGTTTGGCGGTTAGCTGCTTTTAGCAGTTGGATGTCAAAGGTCTGAGGCGTCTGCACCAATCGGTAGTCATTGCGCGGTACCGTTTCGGATGCCTCGCCTTTCAGGTGACGAACTGTTTCGACAACGGGAATAACAGGAATAACAGCTTTTTTCTCTCGAGCTGTTTCGTAGCAGCAACGAATGACGTCGGTGCTAGGGAATGGGCGCACACCGTCATGTACTCCCACGACCCCCTCGGCTTCGTCGGGAATCAAGGCGAGACCATGTTGCACACTGTGGAATCGTGTCTCACCACCATCTGCCAACTGATACTTGATGTCGAAATGGTATTCCTCGCAGAGCTGTTGCCAGTAGTATTGTTGAGCCTTGGGCAAAACAAGGATGATTTGCAGGGTAGGGGAATACTCGCGAAATCTTTCGAGAGTCCGCATCAGCACAGGCTTACCCCCTATGGGCAGAAACTGCTTGGGAATGTCGCTCCCCATTCGTACTCCCTTCCCTCCGGCAACGATAATCACATAATCCATCCTACCAAGTAACCGTAATTACTTATTACTCATCAGATGCATAAAACGCATGCCCTCGGCAATCTGGTCTGCAGTCTGCTTGCTTACCAGCTGACTTAGCAACTCGTAGGCGAAGGGGAAGGCTGCGGCAGGCCCCTCACCGGTAGTGATGTTGCCGTCAACCGTGAAGAGTTCGCCTGTATAAGTGGCGCCATTTTCTGCCAGCGCTTTTTCGAAGCCGGGATAACAGGTCGCCTTTTTCCCTTCGAGGATACCCAATGGGGCAAGTATGACGCCTGGTGATGCACAGATGGCGGCCACCTTCTTGCCGGCATGGGTTTGGTCAACGATAGCTTTGCACACGCCTTTATGCTCAAAGAGATTTGCCGCTCCGGGCATACCGCCTGGTAGGAACATCAGGTCAGCATCCGTGAAGTCGCCCTGCTCGAACATGATGTCTGCCTCAACGTTCACGCCATGAGCCGACTGTACCAATGGGAAGTCAGAGATGCTCACTGTGGTTACATCAATACCTCCGCGACGCCATACATCTACGGGAATGAGGGCCTCGACATCCTCGAAGCCGTCAGCTAAGAATGCATATACCTTTTTCATATTTATTGTAGAGCTTTTAGATATTGCTGAATCGTTTCGCGCAGTCCCATATACAGAGCATCGCAGATGAGTGCATGGCCTATCGATACCTCATCCGTCCAGGGAATCAGCTCGTGATAATAGTGCAGGTTCTCCAATGACAGGTCGTGGCCGGCATTCAACCCCAGACCGACCCGGCGTGCCTCTTCCGCTGCAGCAATGAAGGGGGCTATGGCGGCCTCGCGGTTGACTTTGTAGCCAGAAGCGTAGGGTTCTGTATAGAGTTCCACACGGTCGGCACCACACACCTTTGCACCTTCCACCATCTTGGGGGCTGGGTCGACAAATATACTGGTACGGATACCTGCCGCCTTGAACGTCTGGCAGATGTCTGTCAGGAACTGGCGGTGTTCAATGGTATCCCAGCCGTGATTCGACGTCAGCTGGTCGTGGCCGTCCGGCACCAGTGTCACCTGTGTGGGCACCACTTCGAGTACCAGTTGGGTAAACGAGTCAATGGGGTTTCCTTCTATGTTAAACTCTGTGGTTACTCGTGGACGAATGTCGCGTACATCCTGATAGCGGATGTGCCGCTCGTCAGGACGGGGGTGAACAGTAATGCCCTGTGCACCGAACAGCTCTGCGTCGAGGGCAACCGCCAGGACATTGGGGTTATTGCCTCCGCGAGCATTACGTAGCGTTGCTACTTTATTGATATTTACACTTAGTTTTGTCATTTTTTGAGCTGTTTTAATGCGTTTACGTGAAAAATCAGTATCTTTGCATCGGCAAAGATACGAAATCTTTGTGAATAAACAGCAAAAAAAACAAGAAAAATATGTCTTCACGTAAGCTACAGTTTGCAATTTTCGGCAATACCTATCAACCCAAGAAGTCTGCATCGATGCAGAAAATCCTTGAAACTTTGGAGCAACGACAGGCGGGTGTGGCGATTGAGCGTCAGTTCTATAACTTCCTGTGTGCTGAGCAACATATAGAGATGAATCGTGAAACGGTCTTCGATGATCGCGACTTCGAGGCCGATTTCGTCATCTCTATGGGAGGCGATGGTACATTCCTGAAGGCTGCCAGCATGGTTGGCGACAAGCAGATACCTATTCTGGGTGTCAATATGGGCCGTCTGGGATTCCTTGCCGACATCCATGCGCAGGACGTAGAGAAGACCATTAGTGCGTTGTATGAAGGCGACTATAGTGTTGACACACGTTCCGTGATTCACGTGGAGACTGACGGGATCCCACTTGACGGCTATAACTGTGCGCTGAACGATGTCGCCATCCTCAAGCGTGATAATGCTTCGATGATTACCATACACTGCACCATCAATGGTGATTATGTGGCAACCTATCAGGCCGACGGTATGGTGATGAGTACACCCACGGGTTCTACGGCTTATTCCCTGTCTAATGGCGGCCCTATCATTGTGCCAGGCACCCATGTTTTCTCGCTGACGGCTGTCGCCCCCCATTCGCTCAATGTCCGTCCTATCGTGATTTCCGAAGATTCGGAGATCCTGTTGACGGTAGAGAGTCGTACTCATCAGTATCTCGTTGCACTTGATGGTCGTTCCGAGCCCTTGCCAGACACCACCCGTCTGATGTTGCGTAAGGCACCTTATCGTGTAAGAGTCATCAAGCGCGCAGGTACCAAATACTTCCATACCCTGCGCGAGAAAATGATGTGGGGCGCTGATACCAGGGGTTGAGGCATTTCTCAATAGAGGTTAAAACCCAATTCTTTTGTCTATATTATTTGGAGGAAAACCATATTTTGTGTTACCTTTGTTTTCCGTTAGGCGTCAAAAAAGCGATAAGGCGTGCAACCTTTTCATTCTGTTTGACGTCTAACAGGTAAACATTCAACTATCAGACCGTCATGATTCATTTACGAGACATCAACAAAACCTACCAAGGCGCCCAGCCGCTCCATGTGCTGAAGGGTATCTCTCTGGATATCGAAAAGGGAGAGTTTGTCAGCATCATGGGAGCGTCGGGCTCCGGCAAGAGTACCTTATTGAATATCTTAGGTATTCTTGACAACTACGACTCGGGTACGTACGAGCTGGCTGGTGTTCCTATCAAGAACCTCTCAGAGACACGTGCTGCCGAGTATCGTAACAAGATGATTGGATTCATCTTCCAGTCATTCAATCTTATCTCTTTCAAGACTGCAGTAGAAAACGTTGAATTGCCATTATTTTATCAAGGGGTGTCGCGCAAGAAGCGACACGCCCTTGCGCTGGAATACCTGGAGCGTCTGGGCCTGCTCGACTGGGCCGAACATTACCCCAACGAACTCTCTGGTGGACAAAGACAGCGTGTGGCCATTGCCCGTGCGCTCATCACCAAACCCCAGATTATCCTGGCCGACGAACCTACAGGTGCCTTGGATTCAAAGACTTCTGTCGAGGTAATGCAGCTGCTCAAGAAACTCAACCAAGAGGATGGCATCACCCAGATTATTGTGACCCACGATCCTACTGTTGCCGAACAGACCAATCGTATAATTCGAATCAAGGATGGAGTTATTGAATGAAATATGGCAGACGGCACGGCGGAATAAACTCCGCACTACGCTGACGGGCTTTGCCGTGGCGTGGGGCATCTTCATGTTGATCGTACTGCTTGGGGCTGGTAATGGCCTTATCAATGCCAACCTGAAGCAGAGCGACCGCTTTCTCTCGTCGTCGATGGTGGTTTACGGCGGTTGGACGTCGAAGCCCTATCAGGGATTGAAGGAAGGCCGCGACATCCGTCTGCACGAACGTGACATGGAGATTACCGAGACGGAGTTTGCACAGAATGTCGATGAAGTTGGTGCGCAGTACAATACGTCGGCAACCATCAGCCTCGGACAACGGTACCTCAGCACGAGCATCAGCGGTGTCTACCCCAACCATACGAAGATCAACAAGGTGGAGATGCTTCACGGACGCTTCATCAACGATATAGACGTAAAGGAAATCCGTAAGGTGCTGGTGGTTGGCAACAAGCAGGCGAAGGAATTGAGATGCCGTGTTGGCGACTTCGTGAATGTCGGTAATTTCGCCTTTAAGGTGGTGGGTATCTACAAGGAGAACGAAAATGGGCGTGCTGAAATCTTCAGCAGCTATTCAGCCATCAAGCGCATTTTTGGTGCTAATACCGATGATGCCGGCCGCATAGAGTTCACTTTCCATGGACTGCCTACGGAGAAAGCCAACGAAGACTTTGAGAAAGACTATCGTCGACGCCTGAATGCTGAGCACCAGGCTCATCCTGACGACGAGGACGCCGTGTGGCTGTGGAATCGCTTTACTCAGAATCTGCAAATGGAGAAGGGTATCGGCATCATCCGCACAGCCCTCTGGATTGTCGGTCTGTTCACGCTGCTCTCAGGTATTGTGGGTGTGTCGAACATCATGCTGATTACCGTCAAGGAGCGTACCCATGAGTTTGGCATCCGCAAAGCCATCGGTGCCAAGCCTTGGCATGTGTTGAAACTGATTATCACCGAGAGCGTGATTATTACCACCTTCTTTGGCTATATCGGCATGGTGCTGGGTGTAGCAGCCAATGAGTACATGGATGCGACGATAGGCCACGAGACCATCGATACGGGTTTGTTCAAGGCCACCATGTTCCTGAACCCTACCGTTGGCCTTGACGTCTGTTTCGAGGCGACGATGGTGATGGTTCTTGCCGGTACGATAGCAGGACTCATCCCGGCTTTCAAAGCAAGTAGGATTCGCCCGATAGAGGCGCTTCGTGCCGACTAATTATGCATTGATTATGAGAATAGATTTAGATACATATCGCGAAATACTCGACACGCTGACGCGCAACAAGTCACGTTCGTTTCTGACGGGCTTTGGCGTCTTTTGGGGAGTGTTTATGCTGGTAGCATTGATGGGTGGCGGCAACGGACTGAAGGAACTGTTGCAGCAGAACTTTGCAGGCTTTGCCACTAACAGCGCTCTGATATGGGCCCAACCTACGAGCAAGGCCTACAAGGGATTCCGCAAGGGCCGCATGTGGACGATGGACTATAAGGATGTCGCGCGCATTCGTCATAGTGTACCAGAGCTCGACATCGTGACGCCCCTGCTCTTTTCGAATGGTGGCACAGCCTACTATGGCGACCGCAAGGCTACTGTGGGCGTCAGTGGTGCCATGCCTGACTACCAGCGTGTCAACGAGCCCAAAATGTTCTACGGCCGATACATCGACGAAGCCGACATCCGCGACCATCGCAAGGTATGCGTCATCCAGAAGAAGACTTACAAGGAACTGTTTCCCGGTGGCGGCGATCCCTGCGGCAAGCGTATCAGCATCGACAATATCTACTACCAGATAGTAGGTGTCGACTACAATATGAGTGA
>JAEEGL016151916.1_pt1 | contig 12141 bp, 8 predicted proteins | sample 9134231 | NCBI WGS metagenome assembly JAEEGL01 (sample SAMN16246548, study PRJNA631951) | gut metagenome | biome: gut microbiome; feature: rumen; material: fiber-attached | host: Bos | place: Iran: Karaj | collected 2018-10
GCTGACATTCAGCGCGTTGCTCTCCGAAAGCTGGTGGAGCTTGACCTTCATTGCAGCGCAGAGGTCTAAGTGCCCGGGGTCGAATGCGCCTCGGTTGGGCCTGCCCGTATTTTTGCGCGGGCGTCCGTTGTCGGTAAAGAAGCAAAGGCTGTCAATCGCAATGGTGGCATTCTCCAAGTGGAAGGCTATTGGCTCGCGGGGCTTCTTTTTCGTTTCCGGCAAGACAGGCTCCTGAGGCTTCTTGCTCTTCAGCGCATCAACGAGAAACAGGAAGTTTGCCGTGCTGTCGTTGGGCGAGGCGGGTTTGCAGAGAAATGCCTTGAGGCCGCTTACTTGGGCGTCCGTGACAACTACCTTGCGGTGCCACAACGCATCCATGTCGAGTCCGAGGGTAAGCTCTTCCATTTGCAACATCTTTCGCCCTTGCCTGTCATCCACTTCAACAGAGCAGAGCGTCAATCCCCCTTTGAAGAGGTTTATGTTGATGTGCTCCACGCTGACTTCGGTCTTGAGCTGCTCCTTCAGCCCGGCAACAACGCGCTGCATCAGCCAGTTCTGCGCCCTGTCCGTATTGAGCAGTGCCACCCCTGCCGCCGTCAGTATGACAACCGAAACCAACAGGATTCCAAAACCTTTAAACCACTTTCCTTTCATAATCTATATTGGGCGGCAGAAATAACACGAAAGCCTTACGAGATTGAACGGACGGGGTGCGACGTTCCAACAGCTTCAGCGATTGATGCAAGTCGGTTAAGCGACTTGACGGAATCGGTTAACCGACTGGGGCAAGTCGGTGAACCGACTGGAGCCAAGACCTTATGGAGCAGAAAATGTAGCACGGTTGTTCAGGGCAATGAGACTTTCAGGCGGTAGCTATCAACTTGAATGACATACTGTCCCGAAAGAACCCGCATGGCGTTGGACCTTGTGTCCCACCACTCGAAAGCTGAATCGGGGAGGGGAATGCTGACGGCTTTCGTGGCTCCGGCGGCAATATCTACGCGCTGGAAAGCTCGAAGGGTTCGGATGGGGCCATCTGCATCTCCTACCTTATTAATATATACAAGTACCGTTTCCGTGCCGTCGTGTTCCGACTTGTTGCTGATTGAAAGCGACAAAACGCCGTCCGCGAAACGCGGCTTCCCATAAACGAACTTGCTGTAGCTCAGGCCGTAACCGAAGGGATAGAGCGGTTCTCCGCGGAAGTAGCGGTAGGTATGTCCCTCCATATCATAGTCTTCGAAGTCGGGCAACTGCTCCACATTCCGATAGAAGGTGACGGGCAGCTTGCCGCTGGGATTGACGCGACCGAAGAGAACTTCCGCAACAGCTTGACCGCCAGCCTGTCCGCCATACCAAACCTGTAGGATGGCATCCGTGGATTGTTGCTCGGGAACAAGTCCTATGGCACCGCCGGAACAAAGCACAAGGATGACGCGCTTGCCTGCCTTGTGCAGGGCGGCAAGGATGTCGCGCTGGGTTTTCGGCAACTCTATCATGGTGCGGTCGCCACCCTTGAAGCCCGTTTCCTCGACCTCCATTTCCTCTCCCTCGAGGCTTGGCGAAATGCCTCCGCAGAAAATGACGGTCTTGGCATCCTCGGCAGCTTTTATCTGCTTTTGGACATCCCTTTCCCATGGGATAAGCTTGGCGGAAGGACAGATGTCCTGAATGCCCTCGGCAAGGGTTATCGTGTGAAGCGGGAAGCCATTGTAGTTGCCCCACATCATCGTGCTGTCCGCAGCGTTGGGACCCAAAATAAAGACCCCCTCTGACTCCCCCTCTAGGGGGAGAACCGTCGCTTGGGAAAGCCTCCCCTTAGAGGGGGAGGTTTGGAGGGGGTCTTTGTCGTTCTTCAATAAAACAATACTCTTTCTTGCGGCTTCGAGGGCCAAGTCGCTATGCTCCTTGCAGCAGAGGCGCTCGGCAGGAATCCTGTTCCACGGGTTGAGGTGCGGGTCGTCGAGGTCGCCCAAGCGGAAACGCGCTTCAAGCAAACGGACGAGGCTTCGGTCGATGGTCTCTTCCTTGATGCGACCCTCGCGAACACCATCCACCAAGCTGCCATAACTGTTGCCGCATTCCAAATCCGTACCGGCAGCAACGGCTTGGCTCGTCGCCTCTGTCTTGCCGCTGCTGTAATGGTGGCCGTGGCTCATCCAAAAGTCGTCAACAGCACCGCAGTCGCTCGTGACAAGTCCCTTGAATCCCCATTCCTCGCGTAATATCTGCTGAAGCAAACGGTCGCTTCCGCAGCAAGGTTCGCCCTCGAATCTATTGTAGGCGCACATGATTTCGGCCACATTCGCTTCCTTGACAAGGGCACGGAAAGCGTAGAGATAAGTTTCGTGGAGGTCGCGAAGCTTGATGTCCTCTGCATTAAAGCGGTGGCGGCTCCATTCCGGCCCGCTGTGCACGGCATAGTGCTTGGCACAAGCCAGCAGCTTCTGAAAGGGCGCATCCGCAGGGCCTTGCAGCCCACGAACCACGCTCTTTCCCATAACAGCGGTCAGGTAAGGGTCTTCCCCGTAGGTTTCCTGTCCTCTTCCCCATCGCGGGTCGCGGAAGATGTTGATGTTGGGCGTCCAGAAAGAAAGGCCGTGATACTTCAAGCCCTGCGTGCCGAGGCGGTGCGCTTGGTTATGTTTGATGCGAGCCTCGTCGCTGACTGCCGTGAAGATGCGCTCCACAAGAAGCGTGTCAAACGTCGCAGCCAACCCCATCGTAATAGGGAAGACGGTTGCATTGCCGTTGCGACCCACACCATGCAATGCCTCGTTCCACCATTGAAAGACAGGCACATCGAGCCGCTCAACGGCTTTCGAGCTGTTCATCATCAGCCCAGCCTTCTCCTCCAAGGTCAACCTGCTACAAAGGTCTCTTGCGCGTTCTTGGGGGCTAAGCTTGGGATTCTGATAGGGATAGGATTGCGCTTGTGCGTAGGAACTAAACGACAGCACGGCAATCGGCAAAAGAAGGAGAAGACGGCTCTTTTTCATAAATGATATGTTAGTCGGGGAGCTTTTATTTGACAGGGGAAAGGCCCATCTCGGCGGCTTTCTTCAGCATGAACTGGAAGGCGGATTCGTGGTCGCCCGGTATGACGGAATCCCAAATGGCATCCTTAACGGCTTGCTTCAGCAAACCTATCTGGCGGCAAGGCTTAAGCCCGAAGGTTTCCATGATTTCCTCGCCGGAAATGGGGTTATGCCAAGTGCGGTAGTTGTCACGTGCTTGGAGGTCGATGAGTTTCTCCCTTACAAGCTGGAAGTTCTCGAGGAAGCGCCTCTTCTTTTCGCGGTTCTTACTCGTGATATCTGCTTCGCAGAGGCGCATCAGGTCGTCGATGTCCTCGCCTGCCTCAAATAGCAAACGGCGCACGGCACTATCCGTCACGTTCGTCTCTGCAATGGCAATGGGGCGCATGTGAAGGCCGACGAGCTTTTCGACGTATGCCATCCGCTCGTCCATCGGAAGCTTCATTCGTCGGAATAGCGGCGCCACCATTTTCTGCCCGATGTAGTTGTGGTTGTGAAACGTCCAGCCAGCCAAGTTGTCCCATCGCTTGCAACGGGGCTTGCCGATGTCGTGCAGAAGAGCGGCCCAACGAAGCCAAAGAGCAGCCTCACCCCCAACCCCTCTCCCGTGGGAGAGGGGAGAACTTTCTGCATCCTCGCCGTTGCCCCCCTCTCCCACGGGAGAGGGGTTGGGGGTGAGGCTGATATTATCCAGCACCTCAAGCGTATGGTAGAAGTTGTCCTTGTGGGCTTTGCCGTTTCTTGTCTCAACGCCTTCAAGGGCAGCCACTTCGGGCAAGATGATAGGAAGCAAACCGCTACGGCTCAATTCAATAAAGCCGATGCTGGGCGCGGGAGTCATCATGATTTTGTTCAACTCGTCGATGATACGTTCCTGCGAGATTATCTTGATGCGCTCGGCATTGCGCTTTAGTGCCTCCGCCGTTTCTTCCTCTATTTGGAAGCGAAGCTGTGTGGCAAACCTGATGCAGCGCATCATGCGAAGCGGGTCGTCGCTAAAGGTGATGTCGGGGTCGAGTGGTGTGGCAATGATGCCGTCCTCGAGGTCGAGCAAACCATCAAAAAGGTCGATGAATTCGCCGAATCTGTCTTTGTTGAGGCATACAGCAAGGGCGTTGATTGTGAAGTCGCGGCGGTGCAAGTCATCGTCGAGCGTGCCGTCCTCAACAATCGGCTTACGGCTGTCCCTTTGATAGCTTTCCCTTCGCGCTCCCACGAACTCAACCTCTAAAGTCGTTGAGTCGTTATTTTCACCTTTTAACCCTTTTACCTTTTCACCTTTTATTTTGAGCTGTGCCGTGCCAAAGTTGCGAAAGATGCTGGCGTGAGCACCCTTCCCGAGTTCCTTGGCAAGAGCTTGGGCAAGTTGAATGCCAGGCGAGGGAGTGTGGGAAGGAGAGACGACCACCACATCAATATCCTTTGAAGGACGTTCCAAAATGATGTCCCTCACATAACCCCCCACCACATAGCACTCCAGCCCCAAAGCATCGGCCTTCTCGCCAATGCGATGCAATAGCGGATTGTCAATGGCACGAAGCGAATCTGTCTGCCGTGTCCGCTGACGGAAGCTGTCGTATTCCTGTATGGCTTCAACTAAGTTCATAGTTCATAGTCCATAGTTCATAGTTATTATTCTTTCGTTCAATTGCAGGGCGTAGCCCAACTATGAATTATGAATTATTAATTATGAACTGATTTCTTTAGGTCTTCCTGTAGTTTGCGCTCGAAGAACTGCTTCTTCACATTAAGGCGTTCCCATTCTTCACCCGTAACCAAGCGAAGGCTATCAGCAGCGGCATTCATCTCAATGCTGTCGAGCAGGAGGATGGCTTGCTTGCGAGCCTCAATTGCTGTCGGACAGTTGCGGCGAAGAGAGAGTATCGTGTCACGAGCTTCATCATAGAGATGGTGGTGAAGGGCATAGCGGGCTTCCTTCAACATTGCAGCGGCACGTTCTTCGGGAGTCTCCTTTGTGCAAGCCACCAAAAAAGAGGCTATAATGATAAGGAACAGGTAATTTTTCATATTCCAAAGAGAGGTAAGATGAAGTTGCGAATGTCGTTACTGAAAGCAAGAACCATCAAGGCGATGATGATGCCGAGGCCTATCTTTTCTATCCATTCCATCGCCTTATCGGAAGGCTGACGGCCAGTGATGCCTTCGTAAAAGAGCAGCACGATGTGACCGCCATCGAGTCCCGGAATAGGGAGGATGTTCATCACGGCAAGGATGATGCTGATGAAAGCTGTGAGCATCCAGAACTGTTGCCAATCCCAAGCGGAGGGGAAGATGCTGCCAATGGTGATGAACGAACCAACGCTCTTTGCTCCATCGGCACTTGCGACATATTTCAAATCATTGATATAGCTCTTGAGCACTCGCCAGCCATAGCTTAAACCCGCAGGAATGCAGGAGGCAAGATTATAGTCGAGGTGCACCGTCTTGAAGTCGGGCATCTGTCGTGTTACGCCCATCATGTACTTTTCGTCCAATTGCATACTAATGGTATCAAAGCGGCTGAGTTCAGCATTAGCTATAACGGCATTAAGCGAGCGCCACTTGAGGCTGTCTTCTGCCGTACAATCGGGAGAGGAAAGCACATCCTGACGACGCAAAGTCACTTCGTAGTCGAAATCCGCCCAAGTGCTGATGTCTTTTCCGTTCACAGCCACCAAGCGCATACCCGATTGTATGCCGGCTTTTTCTGCTGCCGAACCAGGAACGACAGAGTCGATATATGCTTCTGCCATAGGCACAATGAATGGTGGTTGGGCCTGTATCATCTTCAACATAGAAAGACCTTCTTCCGGCATTGTCAATTCTATTTCTTCTCCTTGACGGAGCACGGTGATTGTCTTCGCGTTAGAGATTGTGCGCATTACAGCAGAGCTATATTCTACAATCTCCTTGCCATCGGCTGCGATAGGGATGTCGCCGTCTTGGAAGCCAATGGCATGAGCCTGCTCGTTATATTGGAAGCCGTTTTCGATACTTGTCATAGGAATGTAGTCACGTCCCCAAGCAAGGAGCACGAGAGAATAGATGACCCAAGCTGTGATAAGGTTCATCAGCACGCCACCAAACATAATGAAGAAGCGCTTCCATACTTTCTGCGAACGGAACTCGTTAGCTTGTGCCGGTTGTTTCATTTGTTCTAGGTCCATGCTCTCATCCACCATACCGGCAATCTTGACGTAACCGCCAAGGGGAATCCATCCAATACCGTATTCCGTCTCTTTGTCCTTGAAGCTGGGGAAGAGGCGCGTAAACCACTTGCTTTTAGTGCTGAAAAGGTGGAACTTATAGTCGAAGAACATATAGAACTTCTCCACCTTAACGCCAAAGAGTTTGGAGAAACCGAAGTGACCGCCCTCGTGGAGGACGACCAGAAGGCTGAGGCAGCACAAGAGCTGCAAAGTTTTTATGAGTATTTCTTCCATAGTCGTTATTTTATCAATTCATTGGCAATGATGCGTGACTCTTTGTCACAATCGAGATAATCTTGCAGGGTGGGTTTGTCTTGATGAGGCACACGCCCAAGCGTCTGCTCAATGATGTCTGCCATTTGCAGGAAGCCACAGCGTTCCTGACGGAAGGCAAGATTGACCACCTCATTTGCGGCATTGACGATACAGGCCGCATTACCTCCTATCCTTATAGCTTCGTAAGCCATTTGCAGGCAGCGGAACTTCTGCGGGTCTGGCTTCTCGAAGGTAAGGTCTTTGAGGTTCCACCAGTTGATACGTGGGAAGGAACTCTTGAGACGCAGAGGGTAGGAGAGGGCCAACTGTATGGGCACTCGCATATCTGGCATTCCGAGCTGTCCCTTCACGGCTCCGTCCTCAAACTCAACTGCGCTGTGCAGAATGCTTTGCGGATGCACCACAACCTGTATCTTGTCGGGTGTAACATCGAACAACCATCTTGCCTCAATGACTTCAAAGCCTTTGTTCATCATTGAAGCGCTATCTATTGTTATCTTCGCGCCCATGTCCCAATTGGGGTGCTGAAGTGCTTGGGCAGGTGTGACGTCCTGAAGTTGGTCGAGGGTGAATGTGCGGAACGGGCCGCCGCTTGCTGTGAGGATAAGCTTCTCGATAGGACTCTCCTCGCCCATAAGACTTTGGAAGATGGCGCTGTGCTCACTATCGACTGGCAGTAAAGGCACCTTGTGCTCAAGGCAGAGGCTTGTGATGAGTTCGCCAGCCACAACAAGTGTCTCTTTATTGGCAAGGGCAATAGGCTTGCCTGCTTTGATGGCACTAATGGTGGGGCGCAAGCCGCTGAAGCCCACGAGAGCAGTCAGCACAATATCCACCGGCTCCATCTGCACCACTTGGCAGAGGGCGTCGGCTCCTGTATAGACTTGTATCGGTTCGTCTGCCAAAGCCTCGCGCACATAATTATATTTGCTCTCGTCGGCAATGACGACACATTGGGGCTTGTATTCCTTTGCCTGTTGAATGAGCAGGTCGGCTCTTGAGTTGGCTGTCAGCACATACGCCTCGAAGAGGTCAGGGTGTTCGGAGATGACTTGCAAAGTCTGAGTGCCGATGCTTCCGGTTGAGCCTAAGATGCAAACCCTTTTTTTCAGTTCATAATTCATAGTTCACAGTTCATAGTTGCCTTTCTGTTCATGGTTCATAATTCATAGTTGTCAGTACGTTCTGTTCGTTGGGCGTAGCCTCGACTATGAACTATGGACTATGAACTAAGTTCAAGTAATCCTTCGGGCAGCTCCATGTGGATAGTGCGTGCCTTGTGGTCAATATCTTTTATCCAGTCCTCGGCAGCAGGGATGAGCCGCTCGCCGACTTGGAAGAGAATGTTTTGTGTTGAGTCGTCAACACTATCAATATTGCCGATGAAACCGGCGTTTTTGTCGAAAAGCTGGAAGCCTGTGAAGTATCGCCAAGTGTATTCCGCATTCTCGTCTGCCTCTGGTGTCAGGGCATGAGGGAAGAACACTTCGCACCCAACGAGGAACTGCACGTCGTCGGCAGAGTCATAATCAAGGAACTTGACGAGTGCCGTGCTGTCGCTCCGGAAGCGATACTCTTCGAGGAAGAAAGGCACAAGCAGACCCTCCACACGAAGGAAGAGGTACTCGCATTCGGCACGATCCCAGACATCATCTGTGAAGTTGAACGTCACTTCGCCCTTCACGCCATGGGTTCGCCCTATTTGTCCAATCTTATAGACTTCTGAATCGTTCATATCAAAGACCCCCCATCCCCCTTTAGGGGGAGGAAAGGGTCTGCTTTGGAATTTTGAATTTATTTCTCCCCCTAAAGGGGGTTGGGGGGTCTCTACTCTCTTTATCTTTGCTCCAAGGGCGCAGAGTCGTCCTTCTATGTTCTCATAGCCTCGGTCAATCTGCCCGATGTTGTCGATTCGGCTGGTGCCTTGCGCACTCATGGCTGCGATGAGTAGGGCAATACCTGCACGAATGTCGGGACTTGTCATTCGTCCGGCGTGAAGCTGTTGCTGATGGTCGTGCCCCACCACAACGGCTCTGTGCGGGTCGCAGAGGATGATTTGTGCGCCCATATCGATGAGCTTATCGACGAAGAAGAGTCGGCTTTCGAACATCTTCTGATGGATGAGCACAGAGCCTTTGGCTTGTGTACTAACCACAAGCAGAACACTCAACAGGTCGGGCGTGAAGCCTGGCCAGGGAGCATCGCTTAGCGTCATAAACGAGCCGTCGATGAAGCTCTCTATCTCGTAATGGTCTTGCCTTGGGACGTAGAGGTCTTCGCCGTCTTCTTCGATGTGGATGCCCAAGCGCCGGAAGGTGTTGGGGATGAGGCCCAGATGCTCAAGTGCGACCTCGCGGATGCGGACTCCGTCGCCCACCATTGCTGCCATTCCTATGAAGGAACCCACCTCAATCATGTCGGGCAGGATGGTATGCTCGGTGCCGCGTAGAGATTTGACACCTTCGATGGTGAGCAGGTTGCTTCCAATGCCGGCGATTCGTGCTCCCATTTTGCAGAGCATACGACAGAGCTGTTGGATGTAGGGTTCGCAGGCAGCATTGTAGATGGTTGTGATTCCTTTGGCCAGGACAGCCGTCATAATGATGTTGGCTGTGCCCGTCACAGAAGCTTCGTCAAGAAGCATATAGGAGCCTTTCAGCTCTTCGGCTTCAACGTGATAGATGTGCTGCAAGTCGTCGTAGGCGAAGCGGCCACCGAGCTTCTGTATGCCGTGAAAGTGTGTGTCGAGCCTTCTGCGCCCTATTTGGTCGCCCCCCGGTTTGGCTATAATGGCGTGCCCTCGACGTGCCAACAGGGGGCCGAGCATCATCACGCTACCACGCAACTGCCTGCACCTTTGTATGAAGGATTCGCTGCGAAGGTATTCATCGTTGATGCGTGTTGCCGCAAAGGTGTAGTCGTGGGCGTCGTGCTTCGTCACCTCCACGCCCATATCGCGCAACAATTGTATCTGGTTGTTTACGTCGGCTATGTCGGGGATGTTCTTGATGCGCACAGGTTCGGTGGTCAGCAAAACGGCACAAAGCACTTGTAGTGCTTCGTTCTTTGCGCCTTGTGGCGTAATGTCGCCCTTCAGCCGATGTCCACCTTCAATGATGAATGAAGCCATTTACTTCTTTTTTTTCCGTTTCTTCCCTTCGGAACGCTGCAAGACAGATTCGCCGACAGGGGCGAAGGTGAAGTCCTTCAGGTCGAGATGCAGTTTGCCGCCAGAATAGCGCTCAATGTCCTGAGCCACAAGAGCGTTGTCCATTGAGTCGCGGTTCCAGATGAAAAGGTCTTGCTTCATCTGATTGGCGATATTTTCCGTAATGTAACGGCGCATTTCCTCGTCCTCAACCGTCTTGGCATAATTCAGAGTTTGCTCCACGAGATAGCCATAGTGACGGCGCTTGATGGTCTTCATGGGGTAGGGAAGTGGAGCGGGATGTGCCTGCACTTCTTCCTGAGGAACGATATTCACGGGGTAGTCAATATCGAGCTTGTACTGGGCAATGCGGGCAAGATGATTCCAAAGGCGGTGCTCGACGTCTTCCTTGCTGGCGGTAGAGGTAAGCAACCCTTTCATGATTTTTACGATTGTGCCTGCACAGCGTTGACGCTCCTCACGGTCCTCTATCTTCAAGGCCATATCGACCATCATCTGAACGCCGCGACCATATTCGGGCATTACCAGTTGTTCTCTTTGTGTGTTGTATTGCATTGAGTATAATTTAAAGCCTCACCCCAGCCCTCTCCAAAGGAGAGGGGGATAGGAAGCAGTCTCATATCTTTATTTCTTGTTTTTGCTGTTCTTCTCTCCATTCTCCCCTCCTTTGGAGGGGTGAGGGGGAGGCTGCCGCCTTATATTCCTTGAAATAGAACGGTTCGAAGTAAGCCACATCCTGTTTTTCGCCGAGGTGGAGGGAGCGTTCCGCTAAGGGGAACATCCACTTGGCCAGAGGCACAATTCCTTCGATGAAATGGGCGTTTTTGTGCAGAATGACACTTTTGCACTTTGTGGCTCCGTCGCCGAAGAACCATACAGGATGCTCTTGGAGGTAAGGTAGGTAGGTGTCGGCGTTCACAATGTCCGCCCCTATGGGACGAACCTCTTTGAGGGCACGGTCATAGACGGCACTATAGACCTCCATCCTCCGGGCATCAATCATGGGGACAAGCAAGGCATCATCGGGCAATTCCTCTTTTCCGAGCAGCACGGGCACACACAGCAGCTTGAGCGTAGGCACACTCAGCAACGGCAGGTCGCGCCCATAGCATACGCCTTTTGCCAGCGAGACACCGATGCGCAGGCCTGTGTAGCTGCCCGGCCCTTCGCTCACGGCAACGGCATCCACAGGAATGGCGTGGGAGTTGGCAAAGGAAAGCGCTTCCTCCACGAAGACACCACACACTACGGCGTGGTTCGGCCCCTCGAGGTCTTCCTTATGGTAGATGAGGCTGCCGTTCTCGCTCAAAGCCACCGAACAGGCCTTCGTGCTCGTCTCTATATGCAGGATGCAACTCATTTGCGATTCGCCAAGTTTACAATCAAGTCTTAATTCATTCCCCCCATAAAGGGGGAATTGCGCTGCAAAGGTACGAATAAGCAAAGACAATACAAAATAAAAGCTAATGAAAAACGGCTTGTGACCATTTTAGCGGCACTAATTATCCTAAGTCATTAATTCGGGTGCCTTCCAGCTTTCCCATGTTAAGTTGCCCCGAGACACGTGTTAAGTTGGGCAAGTACACGCGTTAAGTTGCCCTGAGACACACGTTAAGTTGGCCAACACACCTGCATGTGTTCACAAACGCTCCTGCATATGTTGGGGAACGCACCAGCATGTGTTCGGACTTTCACGCAGCAAAGTTACCCTTACAAATAACCCCTACAAATAGGACAGTTGAGCCTTATTTCCCCTCTTTTGGCCACCAAATTGGCTATCTTGCCGCACATTTCCTTCCATTTGAGGTCAGGATATTGAATTTCTGTGCTTCCGAAATTTGCGACAAATATAGGGAAAAGTATCGGAATAAGCGTCTCAAGCGCGTCTTTTGAGGCTTAAAAAAGCAGGATTTTGACGCATTTGTCCCTTTTTCAAGCTTCGACACCATAGGAGCAGAAGCCATACGATTGCCGTATCTCATTATATATCTGCCTTTTAGGTGGAAAATAACTCAGCCAATCATTACAATTACAGTTATTACAGTTATTTTTTTGATACCCCCTTCTTTCTAAATTTCTTATATAACTATATATAGATTAATTAATTATATGATATTTATAAAGAAGTCAGGTGCTTAATTTTAAACTGTAATAACTGTAATTGTAATGGACTCTGTCGTTAATTACTCACTTCTGTCCTCCTCTACAAGGCCAATTGCCAGGAGCAGTTCTTCTGCAGCCTATTATAATATTAAAGAAAAAGGGTGCGACGTTGTGTCACACCCTCTTTGCTTGGTAATCTTAGTTGGGATTGAAACTGTCAATAGGAATCTTGAATGGGTAAACTGATCCCCTGATTTTAATAATCAGATACCTGCCATCATCAGAGAGCCTGACATATTCGAAGTATAGTTCACTACCATCCACTCCATCGGGACTAACCTGCAGA
>JAEEGL016491694.1_pt1 | contig 12141 bp, 8 predicted proteins | sample 9134231 | NCBI WGS metagenome assembly JAEEGL01 (sample SAMN16246548, study PRJNA631951) | gut metagenome | biome: gut microbiome; feature: rumen; material: fiber-attached | host: Bos | place: Iran: Karaj | collected 2018-10
CGTAGTGGCGATATACTATAGCGTGTCTTGTGACTAAAATAATGAAAAAATGGCACTAAATAATAGAAAAAAGGACGATGCAACACCTAAAAAAACTAAGACTAAAAACTTTTTTCTTGTTTTTCTGCATTTTTTTTGTAAAAAAATTTGTCAGTTCAGAAAAAAGCTGTACCTTTGCACTCGCAAACGAAAAAAACGTTTTGCAGAAAAAAACGGTGCGTTAGTTCAGTCGGTTAGAATATCTGCCTGTCACGCAGGGGGTCACGAGTTCGAGTCTCGTACGCACCGCCCAAAAGCTTAAAAGTACGAAAAGGAATCCTCAGCAAATAAGCCGAGGATTTTTCTTTTAAGAATCATCAATCCATTTCATTTCAAGCAATTAGTGACTATTATTAAGTTAACACTCGCTTTAAAATAAGTGTTAAACCAGTTGGAAAGTCATTAATTGATTAACCTCTTGTTTTCGACATATTTAGACAAAGTGCGCTACAAATGCGCTACAAGTTTACTTGTAGGTGCGCTACAGAATTGAAAAATATTGTTGTTAGATTGTCCAAAAATCTTCGTGGTAAAATATTTAACAATTCTTAACTATTCTGATACGTCTTAAATCATAGATTACTTCATTAATGCTTTCTGACATAAAGAAAGAGTAGAACATGGAGAAAAACTATGTTACCGTCGTTTACGACAGGAGAAAGCGAGTAGATGTTACTGGCATGGGTAAGGTTGAGCTACACATTTATTTCAACCGCAGGGAGAGGAAGTATATCTGTGTTAATGAGTGCAACCCTATCGCTTGGCGAAAGTATCAGAAAAGCGAGGAGCTGGCAAATGAGATTTCACTTTATGAGAAAATCATTCAAAGGATGATTGAAGATGGTGAGGAATTGAATGTAAGAAATTTCAACACCCATCTTGGTGTGAGTGTTTCTGAACAGGAACGAAAGAAAAGTTTGAAGAGTTATTCTTCTTCACAAAGCTTTCTTGATTTCATGAAAGATTGTATTTCAAAGGAAAAAATCTCAAAAGCCACTCAAACAAGAAAGAAGGTTACCATTGATGCCATGATGCGTTATGGAAAACTCAACAAATTTGAGGATTTAACTGAGAAAAATGTCAAAGGATTTGATGATTTTTTAAGGTCTGAGTGTAGCCGTAGTTCAACAACAGTTCACAATTACCACAAGATTGTGAAGAAGTATACTCACATGGCTCTGCAATTTAGGTACATCACTTTTGACCCTTACGAAAGTTCCATCTGTCATTTTGAGCGAGGAAAGTACAAAGAAAGAAGACCTTTGAATGAAGATGAACTGGTTTTATTAAGAAAAATCCGCTTGCCGAGGAAAGAAGAGCGTGTACGTGATCTTTTCGTTTTCTGTGCTTATACAGGGCTCGCCTATATCGATTCTCAGATTTTTGATTTTCACACGATGACCGAGAAATGTAATGATTTTATCTACATTGATGGTAAACGTGTAAAGACAGGTAATACTTATTTCACACCAATATTGCCTCCAGCAATGGCCATATTGGAGAAATACGATTACAAGTTGCCTCATATCACCAATCAGAAAGCGAATGATTATCTTCATCTGATTGAAAGCAGGTGCAAATTTAACAAGCCACTGACTACCCATGTCGCTCGCCACAGCTTTGCCACTCTATGTTTGTCGTATGACATACCAATAGAGAATGTGGCGAGGATGATGGGACATTCTGATATTAAAACAACTCAGGTATATGCCAAAATTCTGAAATCAACGATTGAGAGACATTCGGAGACACTTGCCAGTAGGTTAAAGTAATTTATTCTTGCATCCTAAAGCATGACATCTTCAATAGCGACGACATTCCTGTTTCCGCAGAGAATGTCGCCGTTATTTTTTCTGCGAGGTATTTCTTCCCATGTATAAGGAATATGGAGCGGACATCAGGAATGGAATCGGCCAGGAACTGGAAGTTGTACTTCCGTGACTGGTCGATGTTGTGTATCGCCGTCCTCGCCTGATTGGCGAACAAGCCATGAAGGCGCAAGGAATAGTCATAGGTGTGCCATCCGCTTCCACGGATTTCCACCGGGTCGATTATCGGGTGCGGCATCTGCGGATACCAGTTGAGCCACTGTCCGTTCCAGAATCCCACATACATCTTGTCAAGATATTCCTCCTTCTGGTCTTTCTCTCCAGCCGCCAGCGTGTTAGCCGCCTGAGTCTGATTCACGTCCTCTTCCGTGTCATCTCCGTATGTGCCACATTCAAGGTACACCAAATCTCCATGATAATCGCCCGTGTCATCGATGCACACCGGAACGATGCCCATCTCTGTCATGTCCGCGTCCTCACGCTTGTCGTAGAGACACGGACTGAACATGTTCACCGGCTGAATCCGTATATATCGTGTTGTTCCGCTATGTGACTCGAACATGTCATAGCAGTTCAGCACGAAGTATGTATCCGACTCACGGCAGTAGTGCAGCGACTTGTAGTAGCTGTGCGAGTAATCCCCCGTGTTTGTCAGATACGGCCTCAGAGTTGAAATCATTGAGGACATCGTGTTCCAGTTGACGACGGGCATCTGCTTCAGCGCCCACGGACAGCAATAGAACTTCCACATCTGGTGGTCGCAGTCCTGATAGCCTATGTTGGACTGCTCAATGTATGTGTTGTCCGTGTCCTCTTTCTCCGAAACTTCAACAGTGTGCGTGTCTATGACATCCTTCAGCTCAACCACCTGTTGTGATGATAGTATGTCATTGTTGAAAGAGAAAGAGATATGCCCGATGTTCTCGTCGATGTCGAACTGTCCGCACATGAACAGCTCCAATTGCTCGAGGAACTCCGTGACTGACCAATGCGGCAGCGCGAAGTTCATGTTCCTCAACTCCCAGGGAATCGGGAGCGCATTGCAGACGATGCAGTCAGCGAACTGCGAGTCCTCGATGGCAGACAGGTCATAGGTGTATCCCAGCTGATAGTTCACCTCATCGAGCACCTGCTTAATCACCTCAATCAGGAACGGAAATCCCACGATTGTCGGCTCCTGTGTCTTGAAGTTGATTGTGCCGGGCGGAACCCTTGTTGTCGGCACCATGTCGTTCTGCACATTTCCGGATGTGTTGTTCACCCACGGCATGAACACAAATCCGAAGTACTGCCCCTCTCCCGTCTGCTGATCCTCTTTCTGCTCATGGTATGTCTTCATGTACATGCCCGGATTGTCGTACGGACCGACCTCCACCCAAGCCGAGCGCATCTGAATCTCATTGATGTAGATGTCATCCAATGAGGTGTAGTAATTACGCTTGGAACGTCCTTCCAGAAACTGCACCTTCACCTCCTCGTCGGAGAGCTCCACGATGGACACCGCTCCGTACTTGTGGAAGTTGCGGTCGTGAATCTCACAGTCCAGGATCGTGTCATTGAAATCGCAATCTTTTCTATAAAGATGTCCGAAGATGGCTATATTCTGAGGGCAGCCTTTCAGCGGAAAAGAAATTGAGAGAGAATAACTGTCCGCACCCGTAAAGAAGGAGTTCTCCGATATGAAGTCAAACGAAGTGCCCTGTTTCAGCACTGCCGTCTGGTGATTAATGACGATAACCATATCTATACATTATTATATCTATACACTATTTATTTTCTTCTCGATTTAGGTGTCTTGTTACGGATGAGCTTGTCGTACTCGTCCTGCGCCTGTTTCATGCCGATGTCGCCAGTGACGGAGTTCACTGTGACGAACGGCTCGTCAAGACGTTGACGGAGCAGACGCATTGTCTCCGCATAGTCAGCCAAAGCCCTCTCGCTTTGAGGAGACTGAGTTTGTGTCGGCTGATTCTCGACGATTACCTTCTTAGGTGCCTGGCGATAGTCCTTAAATGACTCAGCCAGCATAGTCGGAGCGGTGATTGTCTTTGTCACATACTCATTTGAAAGAGAACCCACTTTGTTGTTTCTCTGGGCAAAGTCCAAAGCCTCTATGATTGGACGTACATGCCTGTTCTTGGTTAGCCTTTGCGAAGCCACCCACTCCCCGGCATGTACGATGCCCGCAGGAGTGTCGGGCAGTCCGTCGGGCGTGAATCCACCCTCGCTGTAGCCTTGCGCCTCCGCAGCCTGTTGCTGTTTTTTGAGAGCCTGCACCTGCAACATACCAGCCGCTATTGCAGCAGCCGCGGCAACCGGTGCGATGATATATCCCACCAATGGGATTGCCGCAGCACTGGAGTATGCGTTGATGGCTCCCTGTGCCGTCTGCGCAATGGCGGAAATGACCTCCATCTTGTACTTCCTCTTCTCAGCCTCGTTCTTTATCTTCGCCACCTTCGCCTCTCGTTCCTTTTCCAGCTTCTGCACCTTGTAGTTATTTCCTTCCGCAAGGCTTACACGCTGGTCATAGAGGCGTTCCACCTTTGCTGTCTCAATCTCCGCCTCCGCAGTGATGATGGTAGTCAGCTGGCTGAAGATGTTCTTCATGCCGCTGGCGATGGCGTCGACAGACCCTGTCACCGCCTTGCCCATCTCCGAGTCAATCCATTCCTTGCTGGAATCCACCCACTTCTGCAGGAAGTTGCGTGAGTCCTCCTCCTGAATCTGATTGTATTTCCTTGCAAGTGCCATCCTTGCTTTCTGGTATGCCTCCTCAATACGTAACTTCTCCGCATCCGCATTCTCAAGATTGGACACCTCAGCAAGCTCTATGGCTTTCTGCTCGTCGAGCAGCTGCATCATGGCATCGTACTCCTGCTTCGCCCTATAGGCGTTCATGCCGAAGTACTCTTCCCTGATGGACTGCAGACTTTGATTATGCTCACGGAGCATTCTCTCCCTCTCCTCCAGCTCTTTCTCCTCAATCTCCTTCGCCTTTTTTGCCTTCGCCTCCTGGTCCGCAATCACCTTGTCCAGATACTCCTTGTTCGCATCCTCATAGTTCTTGCATGCCTCCCTATACTGTTCAGAGCCGGACTGGTTCTGCTGTTTCATCAGCTCAACCTGCTCACTGAGCACATTGCGCCTCTTGTCAAGATATTCCAGCTCCAGCCGGCTGATGGACTCCTCATACTCCTCCTTGTTCATCCTGCCGTCGACATAGCTCTGCATGGCTTTCACGTTCAGTTCCTTGTACTCGTCCTCAACCTCCTGTAGGGACTTCGACCTGCGCTTACCCTCATATTCTGCCTGTTTCTCAAGATACTCCTTCTGCAGTTTCAGCCTGTCAGACTCTCCGACCTGCACATTTGTAGTAACATCATAATAATACCGCTTGTCCTCAGCCTCCATGGCATTGATATAGTCCTCATAGTTCTTCTCGCCCTTCATATAGGATATCTGAAGGATAAGAACCTGCTTCTCATGCTCCTTCGTCCGCTTCTCCAGATATGTCTCCTCCTGCTTCGTGTTAGTACCACTACCATGGGATCCATGTGAGCCGTGACCACCGCCACTACCGCCATCTCCCGTAGAAGGTGCGTGAGTGCCACTGTCGGAAGTTGGCGTATATGAATATTCCGGCTCGACGGACTCCATGTTCGCAATCTTGCTGTTCGTGGCGACTATTCTGTTGGCGAGTTCATCAATACGCTTGTTGTACTCGTCAATCTTCTTCTGGTAATCCGCTATCTGACGGGTGTACTCATTGCTGAACGGAGAGGATATTCCCAAGTTCATTCGTGCCTGTGCCCCGGCATCGGGACGCCCTTCAGCTCCGACTGCACTGCCGTACACCCTCTGCATCTCCCTTCGGGCTTCCTGTTGTTTGTTGATATACACCTGCTTCTCCTTCTCCAGCTCGTCCATCATACTTTCCACCGCCCTTGCCGTGGAGCGGAGTTTCACCGCTTCCACCCACTGTTGGATAAGCTTGATGGATGCGGCGGTCAACTTGTTGTTCTTGTCAAGCTCTATGTTGTGCAGACCTGTGCGACGCTTCAACTCGGCAAGCATGGACAGCCTTGCTGAATTGGAAGTGTTCTCATCATTGATTTTCTGAACCAGTGTCTCGACGAGCCTGATTTGCGCCCCCGTCTCCTCATTGACCCTCTTCTCAATTTCCAGCCTGTCCTTCTCAATCTGGTTGACCTCCTTGCCTGACTTTTTCCATGCAATCAGTCCGACTACCACCGCCGTGATGGCGGCAGCCGCAAGACCGATAGGACTTGCCTTCAGCGTGGCGGAGAAGAGAATCCATGCCCTTCTTGCAGCTGTGATGTTGCCGTGCATGAGTAGCATGGCTGCATTGAACAGCAAGACCACAGCCCTTGTGGCAATCAGCACCCCCTTCCACAAGGTGGTGACCACAATGTTCGCCTTTTCCGCTATCGTGGCAGCGTTTACCGCTATCTTATAGGCGATGATGCTTGCCGTGACAGTGATGATTGTTCCCTTATATTTGATAAAGAAGTCCACGATGACACGCAGGGCACGGAGTGCGTAATAAGTAGCCGAGTGGATGTACATCATCACCGGAGCCAGTTTCTCACCCAGTTCCACGGCAAGAGCCTGACTGCGCTTCTTCGCCTGGTCCAGCTGAGCCTGAAACGTGTTGTTGACGATGTTGTACTCGTTCGTACAGGATGTCGCTTCCTCGAACGCCTGATTAGCCGCCTTGATTTGTTTCTTGACAAAATCAACCTTGTTGGCGAGAGCGGCGAAGGTGCCTGTCGCCCTCGCTCCGTTCTCGCCCATCTCCTTAAGCAGCGGAGCCAGCTTGTCGATGCCCCCCGTTTTCTGCATCGACTCGAACATCCACAGAAGACCCTCCGTGGTGTTCGACATCTTGTCCTTGAATGTGTCCAATGACACCCCCAGGGCAGATGCGAATTTCTCCGGCTGCTTGAACACGTCCGTAATCAGCTTGGAAAGTGCCGTGGCTGAAGCCTCCACTTTCTGCCCCTGTGTGTCAAGCACCGATGCGAAAGCCATGATTTCGGGAACCGTCATCTTGGCTTGCGCACCCACACCAGCCATACGCTGTGTGAACTCAGATAGGTATCCCTTTCCTGCGGAACAGTTCTGGGACAGGACGTTTATTGTTGAGCCTACAGCCAGCAATGAACGTTCTGTGCCGAGCTCAGCCTCCACCCCGAAGATTTCAGTGACCTTTGCCATCGCCTGAGTGGCACCCTCACCGAGATCTTCTAGAGCGACATTCAACTGGTCTGCCGCCTTCACGTATCCCAGCACATCCTCAACAGTATTCTTACCCAGTCTACCAGCCTCCTGCGCCAGCCCGTGCAAGTCCACCAATGACGTGCGAGTCTGAATCTTGGACAGCTCGTCATTGAGTTTCTTCAGCTCCTCGCCCTCGATGCCGGTATATTTACGGGTATTGGCGAGTGTGCTGTCCAGCTCAGCGAAAGCGGTCACCGCCTTTCTTCCTGCCATGACCAGTGCCGTGAACGCCGCCACACCGGCCATGATGGACACCTGCCACTTGTTCACAGTGGCTTCCAGCCGTTCCCATACAGACTGCTGCTGTCTGAGCTGCATGTTGACGGTGGCAAGTTCCGCCTTTACCATGCGGATCTTCTCCACCTGAGCGTTCCATGCAGTCGAGCCACGTTGCATGAAGTTAAGCTGACGGTTCAGTGTGCTGAGCGTCTGGTTCAGTTCACGTGGAGTCGCCTTGTCAAGATTCTTCATGACATGTTCCACCTGCATCGTGGCGGACTCAATCTCACGAATCTGTCGTTTTGTGTCCGTGAGTTCCTTCCGGAAACGTTTGAGGTCCGCCTTGTTTCCTGATGCGGCAGCCTTGGCGATGGCTGATTCGAGTTGCATTGCGTTCTGACGCAGCTGTGCGAGAGTCTGCTGAGCCTGTTGACCGTTCACTAACAGGTCAACGGTCGCTTGGGATGTGAGGTTACTCATATCTTATACAATCATTTTAGCGGTGTATAATCAAATGAACATTTTATTATTCACCGCAAAAATACCGCTTCCCAGTCAGCATGGAAAAGACGGCGAATTTCAGGTTGTAAACTTACTGAAATCGCCCGTCAGTAGAGGGTTTTGAATTTAATTTTATTAACTTTTCAAAAAAACTCAATTTTTTAAGGACTCAAAAAAAATCCATGCAGACTATCAAGAAAATGGGGTCGAGGGGAAAAATTTGTTCCCCTCGTTTCCACGTAGTGACCCCCCGACCGCCCTGCACTCTCACGAAAGCGAAAAGGTCTTCACGAAAGCGGAATATGTTAACGAATGTTAATTTTAAGTTGATTTGTGATGCAGATGGCTGAAAGTTGCGATGTATCAAAACCGACACTTCAGTTTCTTGAAAAACGATGCACCTTTGCGGTCTCCATGTGTGTGATTCTGCCGACTTGGTTGCGAGATGTCACCACCATGAAAAAGGCGAATTGGTTGCGATGTGCGTCAAATAAATATCCCTTTTTTTGACGCAGACGGAAAAGGTTTTTGATTGCTCCATGCCCGATGCGGTTGCACTTTCTTTCGGATGGATGACGAGTTGCCCCACATTCAAAAAGCCGATGCGGTTGCGACTGATGAAAAAATGCCTTTGTGGTCTATGAATGTCTGCAAAGCCTTTCGGGTTGCCCCTTTGCTGATTCAGCGAGATGGTTGCGATATGCTTAAAATAAATCCCCCTTTTTTTGACGCAGACGGAAAAGGTTTTAGAATGTCACAAAAGCCGATGCGGTTGCACCTTCTTTCGGATGGATGATGAGTTGCCCCACATTCTCAAAACCCGATGCGGTTGCAGACTTTCAGCAAAGGCGATGCGGTCTCATTGCTTTTGTTCCGATGTCTGCCGATGCTTGCAGACTACCGACCATGCCCGACCGACCGCCCCGATTGGGCGGTGAGATGCTTCGGGCGTGAATGAAATGTAGTGTGTCTGTGTGCAGACTGACTTCATTTCATCCAAAGCCCGTATTCCTCTTTTATTCCATAATATTATAATGTGCGGTAAGTGGCTGGGCGAAGCCAAAGCCTCTTACGCACGACAAAAGGTCTGGCTCGGAGGCAGAAGAAGGCAGAGCGGAAAGAATGTCATGAGCATGGCGATGCCGGACGGCAGGAGAAGTGCGACAGCCAAGGATGTGCGACTTGTGAACGCCACGTAATGAAACGCAGCACCGTCAGCGCAGCCGATGGTTGCGTAGTGAATGCAGTGGCCTGAGCAAGGGAAAGAGTGTGTGCCGTCCTCTGGTGCTCACCGACACAGCGTACCGCCAGACAGGCAATCTTTCGGCACGAGTGATTGAATGTCAAGGGGAGCCGTGCCCGTGAGCAAGGCATACTCTCTTTCAGCACAGACGGCAGTCGTCGCTTTGGAGGCAGGTAGGCATCGCGCTCATGGCTTCCAGCTCTGCCCCTTCAGCCGACGAGGGGCTTGGGGCGGGGATAAAAAGATGTGTTCACACATTGGTCTCGGCGAGGAGGAAGGATGTGAGGGGAGCGTAAAGAATGTCACGGACAGACAGGCAAGCCGAAGATGTCGGAGCGGTGCGGATGCCGAAAGGATGCGTCTCCGGGACGAACGTAGTGGAGCGGCAGCACCGTCAGCGCAGCCGTCGGTTGCGTAGCGTAATGGAGTGAGGATTGGAGTGAGAGAGTGTGTGGCGACCCGTAGGGGATGTGCTCCGACACAGTATGCCGTCAGACAGGCAATCTATCGGCACGAGTGATTGAATGTCAAGGCTGCCGTGTCAGAGTGCATAGCCATACTCTCTTTCAAGCATCCCGGCTTTCCGTCGCAGTGCAGACATCGAGCCTTGCCGTCCGTGGCTTCCAGCACCCCGCGCTTCCTTCCGACGAGGGGCTTGGGGTTGGGGATAGATAATGTGTTCACACTTCTTGGACTAAGGGCGGGATTATGGACGTGGCGAGTGAGGATAAGACGAGCGTAGTGAGTGTCCTGTCTTTATGCCTGGGAGCGTACAGAGGTGGAGGATGCCGAGGTGCGTATGATAATGCTTTCAAGCCGTCTCCTGCAGTGGAGGCACGTAACGGAATGGAGACGGCGCAGACAGCATGGTGACGTGAGGGTGTGTGCCGTCCACGCAGTGGTTGCATCATGAAGTGACGACCGACCGGACATATCATCTTTCGGGACGAGTGATGTGATGTCAAGGGAAGGCACCATGATGCACAGGCACACTCCCGGCGGCAATCATACCCACCACTGGCTATCCGGAGACGGAGGGAGCGGACAGGCACAAAGACAGACGGGATATGGTCGCAGGATGAGCCATATCCCCCTTATCCGAGTGAAGCCATGTCCATAATGTTGGGCGGGTATGAAATGGGAACGAAGTGACTTCCTCTTTGAAACAAAAAAAAGAAAACCTCCGGCATCTCACGACGGCGGAGGGAATGTCTAACTAACTAATAATTGCTTATGAAAAAACAATTGTTTTGTCAAGAGAAAAAACTTTTTATTATCCTTTTGATTATGTTGAAGATGTGAAACTTCTTCATCAGGTAACCTACTGCAAGTGCCATACCTGTCAAGACAATAACATACTGCCATACGTTCTTTGAACGAGGCTTTCCCTCAACCGCTTTGGCGGACTGGGAACTGACGGATGTCTGTTCCACATAGTCCGTATGGACTTCCGAAATAGTGTCACTGCTTGCAGTGATGTTAGCAGCTGCTGTAACAGTCTGCTGATTGAGGCGAATGCCTGATATGACAATCTTGCCTTGCTGACCTTGATAAGGCACATTGATATGCCTTGCATTGTTCGGTGAGATCCTTGCAGGAGGCGGCTTTGGGATGATGGCGGTTTTAAACGGAGTGACCGCCATTCCCTGAGCCGGGCAAGTGTCCCCGTAGGTGAGCCCCTCGGCCATCCCGACGTCAGGAGGATGGTCGTGCGGTGAACCAGGGGACACAGCCGAACCGTATGTAAGTGGCTCACCGTAATTGCCATTACTCAATTCAGACGGCATCGTGATAACAATGCTGTCGATATTGAGTGATAATGAAGAGAGCATCTGTTCGAGCGAGAAAGTGGATGACGTGGCTTTTGCAGTGCTTCGCACCGCAGCCACCTCTTTCACTTCGAGCGAGTCTGAACACCTGTATTCATTGACGACCTGTTGTTTCGACTTGCATCCTGCAAGCAGAAACAGCAGGAAGATGATTGCCGTGGCAATGACTGCTATAATCCGTGGATTGTTTTTTTTGTACATAGATATGATGATATTTTCTTGAAAAGAAATTAAGGGAAATTAGAGGAAAACTTCCCCTAATATCCGTTGATGTAATCTTCTATAGCCTTAAGGTGGAGGTTGACGACTGCTTGTCTGCCCTGGTCGGACAAGAGGAAGTCAACGTCCGCCTTGTTGTCCTGGAACAGATTCTCTGTGAGCACCGCCGGACAGGCAGTCTCACGGAGGACGCAGAGATTCTTCTGCCAATATCCCACTGACGGCACACAGCGGTTGCCGGTTAGGTTCATCGCCTTGGCGTGCTGGGTGAACAGCTTGGCAAGGCGTTTGGAATTGGCAGAAGCGTTGAGCGAGACGAACACGGAGAATCCGCGTGCGTCATGCCATCTGCCGTCACCCTTGGCGGCATTGACATGGATGGAGACGTACACGCAGTTGGAGGCTCCATACTCCTTGCAAAGTTTGTTGACAATACCGACCCGGTATTTCAACTCCTTCGTCTGTGCGTTCTTGTAAGGCATTGCCAGCATGGGAGCGTTCGGCTCTGTGGCGCGATAGTCGACATAGACCGTGTAGCCCCGTTCCTTCAATGCAGATTCAAGCATGGCGATAATCTCACGGCTGTAGGCGTATTCATATAGACGCTTGTCTATAGAATGTTTGCCTGGCGTGGTGCGAAGATGGGCTGTGCCCAGGATGATAATCTTTTTATTCATAAAAAGTCATGGTTTAGGTTTTGTGTTTACTCAGAGTCAGCAGCAGCTGCATCAGACTCTTCTTTCTCTTTCATTCTGACCCTCGTGGCGATGATCCTCCTGTCCAGCTCACGCGAAAGTTCGGTGAACTTTCCGTGCACGTATGTTGAGACTCCGAAGATGGAGCCGGCATAGATGAGACACTGGGCGAAGAACCAGAGAACGGAGTCAGAGATTTCGCCTGTAGGCGGAACGATGAATCCCGCCACCGACAGCGCGGCACCGATGGCGAGCATGATGAC
>JAEEGL010509558.1_pt1 | contig 12140 bp, 8 predicted proteins | sample 9134231 | NCBI WGS metagenome assembly JAEEGL01 (sample SAMN16246548, study PRJNA631951) | gut metagenome | biome: gut microbiome; feature: rumen; material: fiber-attached | host: Bos | place: Iran: Karaj | collected 2018-10
GAGCACGTCATCTATGTTGACTATATCTCCTCGACGATCGGAAGAGCTCTGAATCTCAATGTCGATCTCATAAGGGCCATCGCATTGGGGCACGATGTCGGACATACACCGTTCGGTCACAGCGGTGAGAGGATATTGAACAAGAAGCTTAAAGAGATCGATCCGAAGCTTTATTTCGAGCATGAATCCAATGGCCTTCGCGTTCTTAACATTCTCGAAAAGCATAACGGCGACAACGGGCTTAATCTCACATTCGAAGTAAGAGACGGCATCATCAGCCACTGCGGTGAATATTATTCCGAGAGAAGACTTGAACCATGCAGGGATAAGGCAGAGGAAGACCTGTCATATCTTATTCCGAAGAAGGATCGCAAAGGCCCTGCGACGATGGAAGGCTGCGTTGTCAGATTTGCCGACAAGATCGCATATGTCGGAAGAGATATCGAAGATGCATTGAGGACCGGTGTTATCGCAAGCGAATTCGATGTTCCGGCTGTCGCTGACGGTATAGGAAGCTCCAATTCGGAGATCATAAATTTCCTCGTTCAGGATATCATCGAGAACAGCATGGACAAGGGCTGCATCATGATGAGCGATCACGCAGGCGACGCGCTTGAGCACACCCTCAAGGAGAATGTCGCGAAGATCTACACGGCAGGAAAGGTAAAGACATATGAGAAATACTGCGAGGTAATGCTCGAAGGATTGTTCGACGCGTTCTACCAGGCAGTGTTGAATATTGATAAGGCAGCAGAATCGAAGTCGTCATCGATCAGGAAATTTGCGGAATTCGTAAGCAACCATCCTGAATATAAAGCCGGCGCTGACACACCGCTCCCGATCTATGTATCGGATTACATTGCGGGCATGACGGATACTTTTGCCGTAAGCTGCTTTAATGAGATGTATAAGAGTTAAAGGAAGAGTTTGATATGGAAGAATATGGTTTTTTCGCGATGCTCGACCGCATGCAGTACATCGGAAGATGGGCACTGATGCGCAACAGCAGAACAGAGAATATAAAAGAGCACAGTTTTGACGTCGCGGTGATCGCGCACTGTCTTACTTTGCTTCACAACAAATTCGAGAAGGATACTGAAGGCGCAATACTTCCTGATCCCTATAAGGTTCAGGCTTATGCTTTGTATCACGACTGCACCGAGATACTTACAGGTGATCTGCCGACGCCGATCAAGTACCGCAACAAGGAGATCACAAAAGCTTATAAGGAAGTCGAATCCGAAGCTGCTTCAAGCCTTGTCGAGCTCCTTCCCGCTGATGAGGAGATGAGAGCCGAATACTTGGAACTCCTTGCTCCTTCAATGAATACGGAGGAAGATGAGCTTATCCATAAGCTCGTAAAGGCTGCAGACAAGATCGCGGCTTATATCAAGTGCTTAAGGGAAGAGAGCACGGGCAATGCCGAGTTCTCGGCTGCAAAGGAATCAACGGGCAAGATCATCAACGAGATGAATATGCCTGAGGTAAAGTATTTCATGGATCATTTTGTCCCTTCGTACGGATATACACTGGACAGGATCACCGGGAGGGACGGCTAACAGATGTTCAAGAGGCGTCCCGAGTATTTTGCCGTTGCGGCTTTAGGCGGAGTTCTGGCTGTTGCCGCAACTGTCATCACAGCATTAAGTCTTGATACAGGAATTGCAGAACCTGACAGAAAGTCCATGAAGACCGCGGACGATATTGTCGTCCGTGCAGGTGCGCTTACAGGAAGCACCGAAGATGAGCTGAAGATCGCAAGATCACGCGTTGAAGACGGTCTGGTCTCCTGCGGCGATTATGTTATCTCGATAATGACTTCACCCGAGTATCTGCTTAAGGGTGTATCCGACCAGCAGTTCGCGGAAGACCTCTGCAAGGTCATCTACGGAGAGACAAAACAGGACGAGATAAATTACATTCTCGCAGACCTTAATGAACACTCGAGAATATCCGCGATAGACAGGGCGATCTCTTCTGAAGATAAGGATCTGTCGGCTTCCGGAAAGATAACCGGAAAGGGTTCTGTAATCTCCAATGTAAGTCTGGAATCAAGGATCGATTCGCCTGAGCAGTATACTGTCGGTATCAGAGAAGCGACAGGTTCTTATACTGCATCGGGAGATGAAGTCAGGACCGATTTTTTTGTAGACGGTTCGCTCTATTACGGATATCTGAATTTCAAGGATGACGGCAGTTCCGATTACCGCGAATTTGTATTGTCATGGGATACTGCCGACTGCCTTCCCGGACGTCATGAAGTATATGCGCTCTTAAGAAGTTCCGACGGAAGAGGAACAGTCATTTCCGGCGGAGAGATCACAATCCCGGAAAAGACCACGATTACTCCCGACAGCGTTATGCAGAGCCTTCTTCCATCAGGCGAGAGCACCGCATGGTACATGATCGATTGCGGACAGGAGAACTGCTACATAGATTTCGCAGGCCTGTCAGATGACATCAGTGCGTCCCTTTATGACCTCAAGGGCGATCTGATCGGCACGAATGAGAATCCCGGAATACCTTATGTCCTTCTCCGCGGAAGGAAGCAGGATACGCAGGCCGTATCAGATGAGACGGGAATAGCGGGAGTCTCAAACTGCTATTACGTTTGTGTAAGCCGCACCGGTTCAGGATTTGACATCGAAAAAGAAATAAAGTACACGATGATCCAGTCCAGGGAATGCGCATATTTTGACGGCCAGTACATGGCGGTCACTGCCGACAGCGGAGATAAGGTCAAACTTACGGACAGCTCCGGCAACTCTTATGAGGTCGAGAAGAAAAAGGCCGGGATCATCCCTGTCAACGGCGCGCTGTCAGGTCTTTACATGGCTGATTCAGACACAACTGAAGCTGTCAGTCTCTATCCTGATTTCGATTTCTTAAGCAGGGATTATGCCTATTATTCCGATGGCCCGAAAAGCATCGCAATAAGATGCACTTCTCTTGAAGGATATTCTTCGGAGATCTCCATTAAGGCTGAGTCAAACGGCGATGAGGCTTTCCTTGACCAGGGCGAGATATTTTCGCTGCCGCAGGGTGAGACACTTATAACATGTACCGTAAGAAGCTTTGACGGCTTTGCCGATTCATACAGATTCTATATTTTGAACGGTGATGACAGGGGCCTTTTCTGCGAGAATACACTTTCCAAATTTCCGAAGAGTTATTACAGCGGATTGTGGCTTGTTCACAGCCTGAAGCCCGGATATATCTTTACTCCTTACTACACGAATCTTTCTTTTGACACTGCGCTTGCGGCAGAGGACAGCAAGGGAAGGAGCCTTATCCAGAATTCGACCAACCCTGAATGGGTCAAGCCTAACAGCAAGGTCTACGATAAGCCTGACTGGATGGCATGCAAGACAGATGTCGTAAGCTATTATCTGGATCCCAGAAATTTCTTCACTCCTCAGAAGATATTTGCATTCGAGATGCTCGGATTCGATCCCAATGTCCATACCGTAGAAGGCGTAAGAGAGATCATAAAAGGATCGTTCATGGACGGTTCTGCAGATTACGATTATGCGAAGATAATCTATGAGGCGGGACAGAATGCGGGTGTATCACCTTATTTCCTTGCAAGCAGGATAATCCAGGAGATGGGTTATTCCGGTGAGTCGGCTCTCTCAAGAGGTGACCTCACGGGTTACGAGGGATATTACAATTACTACAACATCGGCGCTTATGCGACGACGGAGCCCGGCGGTGCCGTTATCAACGGTGCTAAATATGCTCAGTGGGGAAGAGACTGGGAAGCGCAGGAGATAACTGACACGGAAGCTTCATTCCTGCTGCCGTGGACTTCAGTCGAAAAAGCTATCAAGGGCGGCGCACTCTGGATCGCGTCCGGCTATATCGAAAAAGGCCAGAATACGCTTTATTTCCAGAAGTTTGATGTCCTTGATGACGGAACCGAGAAATATAACCATCAGTATGCGCAGAACATCCAGATGGCGTATTCTGAGGGTATGCGATATTACAGAAGTTATGATTCCATAGGCATGACGGATGCGGAATTTGAATTTATAATCCCTGTATACGAGAACATGCCGGCAAAATACGGGAGCCTGCCTTCATGAGAAAAACGGTGAGCAGAAAGGTGACAACTTCAATAGCAAAGATAAGCTCAGCTCTCTTTGCCGCTGTTATTGCTGCCGCTGCCATCCTTATCTTTCTTAACGGCACAAAGGTCAATGCCGACGGTGAAGTAACCATCTCGGCAGTCACCCAGAAGACCAGCATAGGCCCCGGCGATATCATGATCATTGACATCGTGGCAGACAGGATGCCCGGCGTAACGGAATTCGGCCCTATCGTTTTTAACTACGATTCGAGCAAAGCGGAATATGTTTCCTTTAACCAGGGCAAGTCACTTACGAACTTCGTGTTTACTGAGACGCAGATGCTCGGATCATTGTCTGTCAGCGGTACTGACCAGATGGTAAGCATAGGTTCTGACGGAAGCGGCGATGACATTCTGGCAGCATCCTTTGCCTCGACTGATCCTGTTACCCTTTTTACAATTGCACTCAGAATGTATCCTGACAGTTCAGGTGACATCAATTGCTGGATCAGCGATGCAGGAGCTTTTACGGCCATCACGGAAAAGGTTTCGACAAAGATTGGAAGCGGGATCACAGTGCCGGTCATCAGGACCGGTCTTTCCAGTGATGCGACCATTGCTTCACTCAGTATCAGAGGCACGACGATCACTCCTGAATTCAATCCCAACATAACCGAATACTCATGTTCTGTTGAGCGTTCCGTTGCACAGGTCCAGGTAAGTGTTACCGCAAGCAATCTGTGGGCGGCGATAATCATAGACGGCAACCAGTCTCTTAATATGGGTGATAATGTCATCAGCATTGACGTTACCGCGCAGGACGGCGTCAACAGGATGCATTACACGGTCCACGTGCTGCGTAAGGAAAGTAATATCCCTGATGATGCATCCATGGTCGACAAGGACGGAAATACATACACGTTCCTTGATACTCCCGAGGATGCGACGATACCTGAAGGCTTTACGCAGACCACCAGATATATCAACGGTTATACTGTTCCTGTTTATGTGAAGGACGGCGTAACGAGTGTTCTTCTTTACCTTTTCGACGGTACACAGTCACCGGGTTTCTATTTCTATAACACGAGCGAGAAAACAGTAATCAGATATGAGACCGGCAATACGATAATCGAATCATCGAAGATCCTTAAAATGACTGAGATCCCTAACGATGTTACCGTTCCCGAAGAATTCAGGCCGGCTAAATACAACACCGGCACGGTTATCCTGTCCGGTTATACGAACAAGGACGGGGATTTCATCTGCTATCTTGAAGATGAGTACGGCGAAAAGGATTTCTATTATGTCAACAAGAATGACAATACACTCAGTGTATACAGATTTGCGGACAAAAAGGCTGAATTATTGTATTCATATCTGTTTGACGTTTTTCTTGTAATTGCTATTATTGAGGCGGTCATTATTACCATTACCACATATATAGTAAAAAGAATGGTCTCCGAGAGAACGAATCCGAGACCTAAGAGGGTTTAAAGGAAAGATATGGGATTAATCAAGAAGATAGTATTCGGTGATCCGAGCTTTACCGAGAGCCAGGAGAAAAAGCGCAAGCTGTTCATGTATCTCGTAAGCGGCGGTCTTACCACATTAACGAATTTTGTTTGTTACGCACTTTTCGATCTCCTTGTAAAAGCGGACATGATGGTCTCGGTCTTCGGAATCGAATTCTCACTGAAGATCGCCGTTAAGCAGGTCGTAAGCTGGATCGCAGCGGTACTTGTCGCATATATCCTTAACAGGATCACGGTATTCAGGTCAAAGGGTAATGTCATAAGAGAGCTCCTGTCATTTACAGGCGCCAGGATATTATCATTCCTGGTCCTTGAACTCGGACTTTTATATCTGATGCTGTGGATATGCGAACTGATCACCAAAGTGCCGTATACGACACCTATGACCTACATAAATGTTCTTAAGTGGAGCATACCGTTCACCTATGAATACATGATCAAGCTCATCAATGCTGTATTCGTAGTAATCGCAAATTATGTACTGAGCAAGATCATGGTCTTCAGGAAGAAGGACATGGTGGATTACAATGCCAAGACAGAGCAGAAACCTGAAGAAGCTTCTTCAGGAAAGGAAACTGCCGATGCCTGAATCCAAGGTGCCTGATCTTCTGGAAGGAGCTTTGAAATTCGGCATCAAACCCGGGCTTGAACGAATAACCGCTTTGATGGATCTTCTTGGCAATCCCCAGGACAGTTTTAAGTCTGTTCATATTGCGGGAACAAACGGCAAGGGTTCTGTTGCAGCATTCATTTCATCGATAATGGCTGCCGATGATAAGAAAGTAGGTGTTTTTACATCGCCTTACCTCGAGAGGTTTTCCGAGCGAATCAGGATAATAGACGGCAAAGCCGGACTGGATAAATACATAGCCGATGATTCATATGGAGAGATATCTTCATCAGATCTCGAAAAGTATTCGGAACAGGTCAAAGAAGCAAGGGAGAAGATGATCAACGGGGGCTTATGTGATGAGCCTACTGAGTTTGAACTGATAACGGCGGTCTGCTTTCTTTATTTTGCAGAGAAGAAGATCGATTTGGCGGTCCTTGAAGTAGGACTTGGCGGCAGGCTTGATTCCACGAATATCATCAAAGATCCCATAGTCACGGTCATTACAGCCCTGGGCCTTGATCATACGGGTGTGTTGGGCAATACGATCTCGGAGATAACGGGCGAAAAGGCAGGCATCTTCAAGAAAGGCTCGCCTGCTGTATGTTTTGATCCGGATCTTATGATACTGCCGGAGGAGATGAAGCCTGATGTAAGGGCGACGCTCATTTCAAAAGCAAAAGAGAAATATGTACCCCTGTCTTTTGCAGGCAGCAGGAAGGCTTTTGACAGTGCGCGTTTTACAGAAGACGGCCATATGGAATTTATATATGAAGGAACCCTTTACAGCACGGTCCTTAACGGCAGGCATCAGATAGGAAATGCGATCACGGCCATCGAAGCAGCAAAACGATGCGGAGTTTCTCCTGAAGCCATAAAGGAAGGCATCGCGCTTGCCAGATGGAAATGCAGGGCAGAGATCCTGAGCTTAAAGCCGGTGATAATAATCGACGGCGGTCATAATCCTCAGGGTGCCTTAAGCCTTGCTTCTGTTATGAATGAAATGCTGAACGGTTCATTAAAGGGCAAACCTGTAAGAATTCTCATGGGCGTTATGGCGGACAAGGACGTGACGGGAATACTTGAGGCCTATAAAACAAGCGGTCTTAATATAGTAAGCGCTGTTACAGTGACTCCCGATAACCCAAGGAGCGAGCCGGCTGATGTTCTCGCGCAGAAAATCAAATATGTGTATAATATCTCAGAAGATTTGGCGGTATGCCAAAATGCCTGTGACGGTGCAAGACTTGCTTATGAAAGGTCTGAAGAAGACGGAATGACTCTTCTTGTCACAGGATCGCTATATCTGACGGGGCAGATAAGAGCCACACTGAAAGGATTGACCGGATGCACGACTATTTAAGCTTATGTATGATGATACAGCCCATAAATGAGTCGAGTCTCATTCTTTTTGATGTGAGCAATGAAGAGAAGGCCCGCATCGTCCGCCAGTACAACAGAGCATTACAGAATTCACAAGGCGACGGCACTGACGTTGCACAGATATTCTTAAAACCGTTGATCTCCCAGTATCAGAAGTGGGGAGATCCTGCTTTGATCTTCGGTCTTTGTCTGGCCAGAGAAGGTCAGTTCAAAAGAGCTGAAGGCAGTCTTGTTTTTGCTATCCAGGGTGTTCTGGGCACCGAGCAGTATCTGACGATTGCCCAGGAAGCTTTAAGAATGGTCAGGGAGGATATCAAGAATCCGCCTCCGGATCTTCCTCCTGCTGATATAGCAGGCAAGCTCAAGAATGCCCAGATGGCATCGGGGTCATCCCCGGCTGCCAGAGCAAACTTCCAGGCACCTATCCTGACGAAGGCCCAAAAGACTTCCGAGCCTCCTCAAATGGCATCTTCCAGAGAAAGAAGAGATATCCTGATGCGTTCAGGCGGAGTGGCTGACGAACTGCCGGATGATTCAATAGATATTGAAGATATAAAATCTCCAAGAGAGAAAATGAAAACTTTAGTCGTTGCCGGCGTTGTAATTCTGTCATTCTTACTAATGACGTTGCTCATTATCTTTGGTATTATTCCTCTGATAAAACAGATCGAGTCAGGCGGATCGGCCCAGGATAAGCTTGAATATCTTTACGGAGAGTTCCGTAAGAACAGATACGATCCTGAAGTCTCGGCGATCGTAAGCGCTTACGAATCAAGCTACGGAACGATCTTTGCAGAACCGACGGAGCCTATGCATACTACAGAAGCGGTGATCCAGTCAGAAATGCCCGCTGAGACGACAGAGGGTTCGACTGAACCGACGCCGTTCCTGGCAGAGACAACGACTCAAGCGGAAGAGACTACAGCCGGAGAAGAGACAACGGCCGGGGGAGATACAGAATGAACTATATAAGTACCAGAGGATATGAAGGAAAGTTTTCTTCAAGCGAAGCGATAATCAGAGGTATCGCTCCTGATGGTGGCCTTTTTGTTCCCGAGTCGGTTCCTCAGCTCACAAAAGAAGATCTTGAGAAGATGCAGACGATGGAGTTCTATCAGCTGTCCGCATTTATCCTTTCAAAGTTCCTTACGGATTTTACAGAGGCTGAACTTCTCGAATATACAAGACAGGCATATTCAGAAGACAAGTGGGGCGATAATCCCGTTCCTCTTGTCCAGATGAACGAATATAACGACAGGGAATATATCCTTGAACTCTGGCACGGACCTACGTGCGCTTTTAAAGATGTTGCATTGCAGCTTTTGCCTCATCTCATGACGGCTTCTGCAAAGAAGACCGGAACGAACAAGAAGATCTGCATTCTTACAGCTACTTCCGGTGATACGGGAAAAGCTGCTCTTGAAGGTTTTAAGGATCTTCCCGGAACAGAGATCATCGTATTCTATCCTACAGGCGGCGTATCTGAAGCACAGAAACTCCAGATGACGACAACCGGCGGTTCCAACACTCATGTTATCGCTGTTAACGGTTGTTTCGACGATGCCCAGACAGGCGTTAAGATGATCTTCGGCGATATGGAATTTGCCATTACCCTTGACGAGCATGACATAATGCTCTCATCTGCAAACTCCATCAACTGGGGAAGGTTAGCTCCTCAGATCGCTTATTATGTATATTCATATGTAGAACTCCTGAGGAAGGGCAAGATAGATCTTACCGAGTCTTTCAATATAGTTGTTCCGACAGGAAACTTCGGCAATATCCTTGCTGCATGGTTTGCAAAGCAGATGGGCATCCCGGTTCATAAGCTCATATGCGCTTCCAACCGTAATAAGGTCCTTTGCGACTTTTTCTCAAGCGGTATTTACGACCGCAACAGAGAGTTCTATAAGACTACGTCACCTTCAATGGACATCCTTATCTCTTCAAATCTTGAGAGACTTCTTTTCGAGATCACCGGTAAGGATCCTCAAAAGGTGACTGACTGGATGAATGAACTTTTCGAGGAAGGTAAGTACAGTGTCGATAAGGATACGCTGAAGGCATTGCAGAGACTCTTTGTCGGAGGATTCGCTGATGAGACGGGTGTAGCAAAGACGATCCTTGAGGTTTACGACCGCACGGATCACGTTATCGATCCTCATACTGCAGTAGGCTTTAACATCTACGGCAGATATCACACCAGATCAGGTGACGAGAGCAAAACGGTATTTGCTTCCACGGCATCACCGTTCAAGTTTGCGCCGGCAGTTATGGATGCATTAAGAGGAGCAGGATATTCCGACGATAAGTCGATACCTGATATCATTGCCGAACTTGCCGAGGAGAGCGGACTTGAGATCCCTCAGTCCATCTCGGAATTACCGTCACTTGAAGTAAGGCATAAGGATGTTATCGAGAAGGAACAGATGATGAGCATGGTGCGCAAGATCCTTCTTGATTGATTTGATTTTTAAGGCTTTTCTCTCAACGGAAAAGCCTTTTTTATAAAAGGGGGCATGATTTAATGAAACGTTATCTGGTACTGGAGAACGGCAACGTTTACGAGGGTGAAGCCATGGGAGCTTCAGGAAGCGTCATTTCCGAGATAGTCTTTACTACGGCAATGACAGCATATTTAGAGACACTGACCGACCCGAGTTATAAGGGACAGGCAGTGGTTCAGACATTCCCCCTTATAGGCAACTACGGAATAATCACGCCTGATATGGAAAGCTCAAAAGTAAATGTATCAGGTTACATCGTAAGAGAAGCCTGCGAAGTCCCTTCTAATTTCAGATGCGAGAAGGATCTTGATACATTCCTTAAGGAGCAGGGTATCCCGGGACTTAAGGGTATCGATACGAGAGCTCTTACCAAGTGTTTAAGAGAATCAGGCACAATGAACGGTGCGATCTGCGACAGACCGGATGAGTTCTCTCTTGATGAGATAAAGGCATACCGGATCAAGGATCCGGTAGAAGAGGTCACTACACCTGAAGAGACTGTCGTATCACCTGAAGGTGAAGTTAAGTTCTGCGTTGCAATGTTCGACTTCGGCATAAAGAACAATATTGCAAGAGAACTTGCGAAAAGAGGCTGCGAAGTTCATCTCCTTCCGGCAGATACTGATGCGGCCAAGGTAACTGAAATTGCACCCGACGGAATATTCCTGTCCAACGGCCCCGGAGATCCTGAGGACAATGTAAAAGCAATCGGGACCATGAAGGAACTGAAGGATTCCGGCATTCCGATCATGGGCATCTGTTTAGGTCACCAGATACTTGCTCTTGCGCACGGCTTCAAGACGTCCAAGCTCAAGTACGGACACAGAGGAGCTAACCATCCCGTAAAGAATCTTGAGACAGGAAGAGTCTATATCACATCACAGAACCACGGTTATCAGGTGGAGAGCAACTCTATCGATACCGCTGTTGCAAAAGAATACTTTGTTAATGTAAACGACGGAACAAACGAAGGAATCAGATATATCGGCAAGCCCGCTTATTCTGTACAGTTCCACCCGGAAGCATGCGGAGGACCCAAGGACACGGAATTCCTTTTTGATATGTTCATTAACATGATGGAAGACAGGAGGAACAAATAATATGCCGCTTGATAAAACAATCAGAAAAGTCCTTGTTATCGGTTCAGGTCCTATCGTAATCGGCCAGGCAGCAGAGTTCGACTACGCGGGCACACAGGCCTGCAGAGCCTTAAGAGAAGACGGCATCGAGATCGTACTTCTTAACTCCAACCCGGCTACTATCATGACAGACAAGTCGATGGCAGATAAGATCTACATCGAACCCCTTACACTTACGACAGTTAAGAGAATCATCGAGACAGAAAAGCCTGACTCAATTCTCTCAGGACTTGGCGGACAGACAGCACTCACACTGTGCATGCAGCTCGCAAAAGAAGGATTCCTCGAATCCCACGGCGTTAAGCTCCTCGGTTCTTCTCCCGAGTGTATCGACAAGGCTGAAGATCGTCAGATGTTTAAGGATACGATGGAAGCGATAGGTCAGCCCTGCATTCCTTCAAAGGTTGTAACGACAGTTGAGGATGCGATGGATTTTGCTAAGGAGATCGGTTACCCCGTCATCGTAAGACCTGCCTTCACATTAGGCGGAACGGGCGGCGGTATCGCAAGCAACGAGGAAGAGCTTCACGAGATCGCAAGAAACGGTCTTGCATTGTCTCCTATCACACAGGTTCTTATCGAGCGCGGAATCGCAGGCTGGAAAGAGATCGAGTTCGAAGTTATCAGAGATAAGGACGGCAATGTTATCACGGTCTGCTCCATGGAGAACTTGGACCCCGTCGGCGTTCACACAGGCGACTCAATCGTTATCGCTCCTGCAGTAACGCTCTCCGACAAAGAGTATCAGATGCTCAGAACAGCATCACTTAACATCATCGAAGCATTGGGCGTAGAAGGCGGATGCAACTGCCAGTTCGCACTCAATCCGAACTCATTTGAATATGCGGTAATCGAGGTTAACCCCAGAGTTTCAAGATCATCTGCATTGGCTTCAAAGGC
>JAEEGL011378996.1_pt1 | contig 12140 bp, 10 predicted proteins | sample 9134231 | NCBI WGS metagenome assembly JAEEGL01 (sample SAMN16246548, study PRJNA631951) | gut metagenome | biome: gut microbiome; feature: rumen; material: fiber-attached | host: Bos | place: Iran: Karaj | collected 2018-10
CGGAAGCACGTTCACGCCGTCCGGGAAGACCACGATACATTCGGTGCACATCTGCCAGAGCGTGCGGGTGAACGCGCGCTCGTCGAGATCGTGAACGTAGGTCATGGCAAGCAAGTTGGACGGGTGGCAATGCATAATAACCCGATTTTTGGGGTCAACTTTCATCCGGGCAGCATGACTCATCATATGCGCCGGAAACTCTGAGGTAAACTGTCCCCCGCTTGCGAACCCCCAAAGGAGCTCTGCAACACGGCCGCGATCCGCGAGTCGTACGATACCGAGATTTTCATCCGGAGCAAACTGAACGTTTTTGAAGTAGTCGCCGGTTCCAGTAACCAGAAAATACTTTCCATCCAGATCCGGTGTCTCAAACCCAGTGGGGATACTGCGCAAAACCTTTTCCAGATTCAGATAGGCCCCGACTTCCCATTCATCAAGCAAAACGGAAATATTTCCGCCGTTGCGTTCATCCCATCCATGTTCGTACATGTTTGTGGTAATGCGAATCATCTCCACCAGAAAAGGTGCTGTCTGAATACCGATCATGATTTTGTTCCTCCATATCAGTCTGTATTATTCTTTTTTCTGCATCATACAGGAAGGCTTTCCAGATTGCAAGGGGCCTTTTTCGGAAAAGTCCTTTCCGCCACCTCTTCAAGCACCCCAAGATCCCGGAACAGTCTGCTACCGACATATTTATCCCGAATGTCTCCGGTCATCATCAGACATCGGATCAGCATTTCCTGGTCATAACCAAGATATGCCGCGTCTGTCGGAAGCCCGATCACCTCCATCTGCCTCTTAACCTCGTGTGACGATGGAAGCCGCCTGACTTCCGCAACAATCTCATCCCAGTTTTCTTTGATGGCCTGAAAACGCCGACGGCAGTTTTCAGGCGCGTATTTGCGCTCCTCTTTCTCAAGTCGAATCATGGTGTCTGCCCCCGGCCCGATAAACGATGAGAGCTCCCGGTTCCAGGCGCCGGGATCAAATGCACCAATACTCATTTGCGCGCGTTCTTCGTCCGGGTGAATCTGCATTTCCTGAAGTATCTCGTATGAGCGAAGGCTGTAAAGTGTTCCCAGCGCTGTCTGGATGCCGTGCAAATCATTCTGTGCGTTTGGGAAACAGAGCGCCCGCATATCCCAGATATGGGAAAAATAGTGCTCCATTCCCGAAGCCGGATACGACATCCCCGCGTGGTTCATTGCCATTCCGGCAAGCACCAGTCCCTCCGTCACTACCCGAACGGCCTTTTCATCTCTGCGCATCAGGTCTTCTGCCCTGTGCAGAACCTGCTTCCGCGCAGTATCGACTTCCGCATCCACCTCCGGGCAGTAGTACTCCCCGACGACGAGCCGGGCTATCCGCCATTCACAGAGGCTGATTGTCTTCGCAAGCATATCCCCTACCCCTGCCCGCAGAAGCCGGGCAGGTGCCCCCCGGAGAATATCGATGTCTCCGATTACTACAGAGGCTGCCCGGCTCGGCAGCGAAACCTTCAGTCCATCGCGCTCCATCGATGATGTAGCTGAAACAAAACCATCCATGGAGGGAGCAGTCGCGACGAAAAGATACGGTCTGTCTGTAGCTCTGGCAACAAGCTTTGCCGTGTCATTGATAACTCCTGAACCGACCCCGACGATCACATCGCAGTCATAATCAAAATGCATCAGCGCGGAACCGAGCGTTTCCTCCGTTGGTTTTACGGGAGAGTGCGGAAACACATGTACGCTGCAGGGAAGATTTGCTTCGCGGAGCATTTCCGTTACCTGTGCGCCGGCCGCTGCGAAGCTGTCATGTCCAGACAGGAGGAAGACGTGTGTTCCTCCATAGCGTCTCACAAACTCCGGCAGAGTGCGAACAGCGCCACTGTCAATGACGACCTGATCAACACCCGGTTCATGTCTTCGCCCGCACATGCATCGGAAGCTTCCTCTTTCCAGGAGCCGAACCAGCTCTGATCCTGTCTCTTTCTCTTTTTTCATGTTTACACGCTCTCTTCCGTCTGGTATACTTGAATCAGACATTCAATTCTCATTATGAGGTGATTTCGATGTACAAAGGCTTTAAAATGAAACTGTATCCCGGCATGGAAGACGAATATGAACGCCGCCACAATCTGCTATGGCCGGAGATGCGTGAAAGCATTCACCGTCACGGCGGCCATGACTATTCCATTTATCTCGATCGTGAAACGTTAACGCTTTTCGGCAGTATCGAGATAGACAGCGAGGAAGAATGGGCGAAACAGGCCGACGAACCCATCAACCGCAAATGGTGGGATTACATGGCGGATATCATGGACACGAATTCCGATAACAGCCCGGTCTGCACCGATTTGCATCTGGTTTTTCACCTGGACTGAAGCTGCGTTGATTTGAATATTCTTAGGCCAAATGCATTACAAAGTGCTTTCTCTGTCTGAAGACGGAGGGTTTCCAGCAGTGTTGGAAGCCCTCCGTCTTTATTGTGTCTTCCTTCGTCAGGCACGGTTTTCAAGCAGATACTTTTCCGCCTCTGCACTCCAGAGTCCGCCATTTTTTTTGCAGAGTTCATCGAGTTTTGCAAAAAAAGGATCATTTTGCCCCAGAGCCGCAAAGTCTGCAATTGCTGTCAGCGGCATCCGAATCCCGGTATAAATCAGCTTCTTGCTGCCGGGAATATCCGGAAGATGCCGGGTAGCCTCGGGTACTGCGTCGAGGCCTCCGATATGGGAAACCAGAATAGAGGGATTGATCTTTTTCTCACCCATCATCTTTACGGCTTCCCGCATGTCTTCCGTGTTGCCGCCGGAGGTTCCGACCAGATGCGTGGATGCATAATGAACATTGTAGAAGTTCATCTGTGCCTTGAAGTTCTTATCCTCGGGTCCAGAGAAAAAGTTCAGGCAGCCATCTTCTGCAAGCAGGTCGTCTCCCATCTCCACCATGCTGGATACCGGGGTAAAGACAAGCACGTCATCATATCCTCTTCCGTCCGTCAGCGCAAGCAATTCTGCCTTCGCATCTTCACAGGTTGCGGTGTTGAAGTAAACCAGCTTTACGCCATTCGCCGCTGCATCCTCTGCCGTCAGGAGTTCCGCCAGGTGGTCAAGCTGGTTCTGGCGCCGTCCGGTTACTACCAACAGACCGGGACGCCGCTCACAGTGAAGGATATAGTCAATAGCCGCCTGCCCCATCGGGCCGTTTCCTGCAAGCATCAGCATGTTTCCGCCCTTTCGAATACCCATGTGGTGCTCATAGCTTCCATTTGTTGTGTGGTACATGGCATGGAAGGTTCCAATCACGCAGCTGTAGGGTTCCGTCATGGATCCGGCAAAAAAGCTTTCCCCTTCATAGGGAATCAGACAGTCCATTTCCATGACCTCATTGGGGATGATGACATAGGTGGCATCTCCGCCGATATAGGCATAGGAATACCCGGGAGCTGCAAGGCTTCCCTTGTAATTGAGCGCCGGCTGGATGATAAAGCGCTCACCCGCCTTGAATCTGTCTGCCCACTTCTGCCCGACCTCCAGAATCTCACCACAGAACTCATGCCCGATGATTACGGGATGATCCGCCACATCATCCGGTACACGCTTGTGCGCCCCTCCCTGCTTCAATGCCTTATAGCTGGAGGCGCAGAGGCTGTCGGAAATGACGCGGGCAAGAATTTCGTCCTCCTGCACGGGAGGAAGCTCGAATTCCTCCAGCCGCAGATCCATCTCACCGTAAAGCCGCACTGCCTGTGTTTTCATCGTGTTACCCCTCTCTTTCTCTTTCTACCAGTTCCCATGCTGCATCGACCAGATGATGGAACCTTGGTTCTGCCAGCTGTTTGCAGATAAAGCTCTGGGACGGCTGGTTGATGTCTTCACCGGAAATCTGCTTCAGCCCGTGTTTCCTACACAGATCCATCAGACGGATCAACTGCGCTTCCGTATTGCGGGACGGCATAAAGGTCACGGCCGGGATCCCCTTTTCCGGGAGAAAGGCGATCAACTCTTCCAGATAGTCGTCTTCAAACCTCGCCGCTTTTTTATCGCCGGTCGGAGACGCTGTCACATCCCCAAGATAAGGATAGCATAGAATTGCGTCAATCTGCCCCGCAAAATCCACGGCGGTCTCAAGCGGGACCAGTTCCTCTTCCGGTTCGATATAGATATCCCGGATCAAACCGGATTTATACTGACCGAGCAGTCTGTACTGCTCATCCTCCGTTCCTTCCGGCAGCATCTTTTTGGCGAGAGCAAACAGCAGATGCCGTTCGGTGATGCTGCCTCCGTTGGGATACTCGGACAGGGGCAGAACATCCCGGTCAAAATCCAGATCGACGCCGGTTTTTTCCCGGATATTATCGACCATTCTGATGTTGCGGGCATTCCGCATCTCTCGATACGGCTTCAGAAAATCCGCTGTCTGAGCAAAATACCTTTCCCGGATGCTGTGAAAAGTCATATAGGCCACGCCCATCTGGTCGGGGTTATTGATCCGGCGTTCCGCAAAGGGTGTATCCTTCCAGCTGATGCGCATCTCCACACCGCAGGTAGCCCCCAGTCCCGCCATCGCCGCCGCCCTTCGGAACTCCGCCGCACCGCCGATGCTATCATGGTCCATGATGCCTGCTGTGGCAAGACCTGCCCTGCGTGCTGCCCAGACAGCGGCAGTCGGTGAATAGGGAGAAAAGGAAAAAGTGGTGTGGATATGGTTGTTGGCATATTCCGGGAGAATCTGCGGTTTCTTTTCCTCCCGTTCAAGGAGAATCTGCAGATTCTGAAGGCGCTGCTCCGCGGTTTCGGCATTCAGGAAGCTGATTTCTCTATCCATCACCGGTCCTCAGCTCAGCATGGTCTGGCCTCCCGTAACCGGAATGGCCTGGCCTGTTTCATAGGTCTGTTCCACGCAGTAGAAGATCGCCTTCGCCACATCCTCCGGAATACAGCCGCGCCGGATCGGTGACTTGGACAGATAGTATTCCTTCACATCCTCCACAGTTTTTGCCCCGGGTACCTTCCCTGCCTGCAGGTACTGGACAAAGAGGCCCTTTTCGGGATCGGACCACAGCGGGCCGTCGTAGAAGTTCCCCGGGCATATGGCATTTACCTTAATCTGCCAGGGGATCAGCTCCAGTGCGAAGCTCTGTGTCAGGCCGATTCCGCCGAATTTTGCCCCCGCATAGGCAAAGTTCGCCTTGGATCCCACAAGACCAGATTTGGAGTTGATCTGGATGATATCTGACCAGCGTGTCGGATCTGCCTCATACTGTGCTTTCATAATCTCGCTTGCGTACTTTGCACAGTAGAAGAATCCGTAATAATTTGTTCTGGTAACCTTTTCAAAGTCCTCCGGTGTCATATCCGGGAGCGCTCCGGCTTTCAGGACGCCCGCATTTGATACAAAGAGGTCTATTCCGCCCAGCTGCTCCACGGTTCGGATGATCAGCTGCTCCACGGAAGCGGGATTTGAAACATCTGCGGGAATAAAGCAGCTGTGTTTTCCCAGCTTCTCTACGGCTGCAACGCCCTGCTTTTCTCCGCGGTTGGCGATGACAACCTGTACGCCTTCCCGAACCAGCGCCTCGGCGATTCCAAATCCGAATCCCTGCGCGCCGCCGGTCACGATCGCGATCTTTCCTGCGAGTCTGCCCGGCCATTCCGGGCGCTGTGCCACATGGGCTGCTGCAACTGCTTTCGCTTCTTCAAGAGTCATTGCGTTTGTTTCCTTTCCTGAAATGATGGCTGTGCTATGCCTGATTGGAGGAGGTCTTTTTACGGTATGATTCGGCCTCCCAGTTCAGAATAAACTCTACAAGCTCATGCTCCATGGGCAGAGGCCCTCCGAAAGCATTGCTGTACCAGCTGATTTTCTGTGCGTCCCGATAGAGGATGCGCGCATTCTCGGTATCGGGCAGCTCTGGTTCGATTCCGCAGTATACAATATGATCCGGTGTAAAGGGTCTGGCAAGATCCACTTCCGGGAGCTCTTCCGGAAGTCTTGCCGGGAGGCGGGCCTCCAGCGTCTTCAGCATGTTCTCAAGAAGTGTCTCTAACCCTTCCGGCGTCTCGGCTGCAAAGAACACTCCGTGATTCTGCAGCAGAACTGTGTCCGTTTCCGGGGTAATTCGGTCGGACAGCAGCTTTGCCAGTGTATAGCCCGGGCGGCAGGCATCAACCCATATAGCCTGCGGAAAGAGCTCGTCTGCGATCCTCTTCCCGTCCTTTCCGCAGGTAAGACCGTTTACCAGGGCCGGGTGCAGGTGCAGGACATAACGCTGCGGAAACAGGGCGTGCAGCAGTGCTTCGACACTGGGTCTCTTTTCCTCCTGTCCGGGGAGCTTCGCCGCGCTCACGTCTGCCAGAAACATCGCCTCCCGCGCGCTGTCATGAGCGGGATATTCCTTTTTGAGTATCGGCATCAGCAGAGAAATGTCAAGCTTTACGAAATTCTCCTCCGTGACATGAGCAAGCGCACAGCCCGATGCCTTTACGGCGAGGATTCCGTTTTCCTTCATGGATGTATTCCCTCCTCCGGCGACAACCAGTTCGGGATCCGATCCGTATCGTCTGGAATACTGTATCAGGTTCTGCATTTTCATTCCTCCTTGTGGTTCTGTATACCGATATCATCAGTACATCTGGTTTTCAATTGCCTTTTCAATTTTGAGCTTTTCCGCATTTCCCGTGCGGAACGACATATAGGAGTAGAGTGCGTCTATCACCGTCAGCTCCGCAATGCGTGAGGAAATAGCGACAATCCGATATCGCGTTTCATTGGCAACGGTGAAAAGCGAGATATCGGATACCTCTGTCAGGGGCGACTTGCCCCGTGAGCTGAGGCTGATGACCGTGGCACCGTTTGCCCCTGCAAGCTTCGCATTATCCACGACTACCTTTGAGGAGCCGGAATGGCTGATCGCGAAAACGACATCCCCTTTTCCCGCAAAAGCCGCTGAAATCGCCTGCAGATTCAGATCCGAAAATGCATGAGCATCCAGCCCCAGCCGCAGCAGCTTATGCTGGACGTCTGCCGCCACCGCCGCACTTCCGCCTACTCCGAAGATCAGAATCCGCTTTGCGTGCAGAAGCGTCTCCGCAGCCTCTTCCATTGCCGCAACATCCAGGTTTTCCAACGTCAGGGCCACAGCATCCGACGCTGCCCCGAAAACCTTCCGGATAGCCGACGGCATATCATCATCGGCCGAGACCGTCTCTCCCGAGAGGGTTCTGGCACTGCTCATGCTCTGAATCAGTGCAATCTTGAGTGCCTGGTATCCCGAATACCCAAGTGTCCGGCAGGCGCGGATGACCGTTGGCTCCGAAACGCCGCAGCAGTCCGCCAGAGCGCTTACGGACAGGTTCACGACCTCTTCGGGATTGGAAGCGATGTACTCCGCCACGACCGCCTCTGATTTGCTCAGCCGCGGTATAGCATCGCGAATCACCAGGCTGAACCCTGTCTCCTCCCGCTGCATCAGACGCCGGCCTTTTCCCGCCGAACCTGCTCCACCGGGCTGAAGTTCGCCGCGGGCTTTTCGACTCCCAGAGGGAGCATCTTCTGGTCAATCGCGTCAATTATCCACTGTGCCTGCGGGAAGAACTCCTTCTCGAGCTCAGCGCAGGGGGTAATCCAGTTGCGCGCGCCGATCAGCACGGGAGGTGCGTCGAGGTAATTGAAGCAGAGCTCCGTAATATTGCGGGCGACATCGTTCAGGTGGCTTCCGCGTGCGCAGGCATCCGAGGCAAGTACAATGCGGCCTGTCTTCTTTACAGACTCAACAACCTTCTCATAACGGAAGGGAACGAGGCTTCTCGCATCAATCACTTCCGCAGAAACTCCGTACTTCTCTTCCAGCTCTTTCGCTGCCTTCATGGCGGAGTAGAGCGTTGCGCCAACTGTCAGGATCGTCACATCGGAACCTGCCCGCTTAATATCCGGCTCTCCGATTTCAATCTCATAACTCTCCGCCGGAACGGTGCGGAATTCATCGCCGATTCCGTAGAGCCGTTGGCTCTCAAAGAAGAGAACCGGGTCTGTTCCGTTCAGAGCTGCGGTCATCAGACCTTTCGCGTCATAAGGCGTCGCCGGGAAGACTACCTTCAGCCCCGGTACGTGTGCCGCAAGACTTGTCCAGTCCTGAGAATGCTGTGCGCCGTAGAGCGCTCCTACTGAGATACGCAGCACCACGGGCATGCGGATCTGGCCGGCAGTCATGCTCTGCCACTTGGCCAGCTGGTTGAAAATTTCATCCCCGGCACGTCCCATAAAGTCGCTGTACATCAGCTCGACAATGCATCTGCCGCCCAGCATGGCATAGCCCACACCCGAGGAGACGATTGTGGCTTCAGAAATGGGGCTGTTGAAGAGTCTGTGGAATGGGATGGATTCATACATTCCCGTATAGACGCCGAAGGCTCCGCCCCATTCACGCACGTCCTCGCCGTAGGAGATGAGTGTTGGATCTTCATAGTATTTGTCGAAAATCGGCTCGAAAATGGCGTCACGATAGCTGTAAACCATGCTCGCCGGAACAGGCTTGCCATCCTCTTTGAAGGCGTAGCGTGGTTTTTTCTGGATCTTCTGCCAGCGTGAGTTTTCCTCTTTCGGTCCAAGAACGTCCGGTTCGCGGTCATCCATTTTCTCTACATGTTCATTGGAGAACATATACTTTTCGATAGCATCCGGCTCCTTCACAAAGTCCATACGCGGCGAAACCGCATCATCCACCGCCAGCATGAAAGCATCCACAATGTTCGCGGAAACCTCAGCCTCCAGCGTATCGAATTCCTCCTGTGTCGCGATGCCGGCTTCGAGAATATTCGCGCGGAAGACATTGATACTGTCCAGCTTCTGCCAGGTTTCGATCTCCTCCCGGCTCCGGTACGCATTCTGATCGGAGGGAGAATGCCCGCTGTAGCGGTAGGTTACAACGTCGAGGAGCACCGGTCCTTCTCCGCTGCGCACAAGAGGAAGCTTCCTGTCGTATGCATCGACTACAGCGAGAGGATCCAGCCCGTTAATGCGTTCTGCATGCATCTGATTTATCGCGATGCCGGCGCCAAGCCGCGCCACATTATGATAGGCCATGGTTTCGCCGTTGGTGCGGCCGCCCATTGCATATCCATTGTCCATAATATTGAAGAGGATCGGCAGATTCCCCTTAAAGCCCTCTTCCCACAGCGTATTATACTGATCCATCGCCGAGAAATTCATGGCTTCGTACACCGGACCGCAGGCGATTGAGCCGTCGCCGATGTTGCAGACCACAACTCCGTTCTGGCGGTTGACCTTCTTAAACAACGCGCCGCCGGCCGAGATCGGCCCTGAACCGCCGACAATGGCATTGTTCGGATAGATGCCGAAGGGAACGTAAAAGAGATGCATGGAGTTTCCGAGTCCTTTGGAGAACCCGGTCTCTCTCCCGAAAAGCTCAGCTACCAGGCCGTAGAGCAGGAAGCGTACCGCCAGCTTCTTCGTATCCGTCTCGCTGCAGTGATCCTTCACGATCTGCAGGATTCTGCCGTCGAGCGTGCTTTCCATTCTGCGCAGCAGCTCGTCCTCCGGCAGCTTTTCAATCGCCGAAAGTCCCTTGGCAATGACTTCGCCATGGCTGCGGTGACTGCCGAAAATAAAGTCCTCGGGCTGCAGACTGAAGGCTTCTCCGACAGCAGCTGCCTCTTCGCCTATATAAAGATGCGCAGGCCCTGTGTACATATACTCTACGCCGTTGAAGATCTTCTTGGTGCGCACCGACAGCAGCATATTCTCAAACTCGCGAATGTACCGCATATCCCGCCAGATGGTCAGAAGGTCTTCTTTCGTGAACCTGCCGCTCTCCCAGGCTTCCTTTACCGTTTTCTTATATGCAAAAACCGGGATATCCTCAAAATGAATGTCCTCTTCGCCGAAGATCTGTTTCGGATCGTAAAACTGTTCCTTTGACATGGCTTTTCCTCCTCTGTCCTTCCTTAAAGCTTTGCGGCGAATATCGCCTCGCGGATCGCTTCCGCGTACGTGGGATGCGGGAACACGTACGACTTCATTCTCTCCACCGGCAGTTCATTGTCGATCATAATCCCGCAGATTGTAATCAGCTCGGACGCAGGCCCGCCGACGATCAGCGCGCCGATCATGGTCTTCTTTTTTCTGTCAAATACCGCTTTGATGATGCCCTGACCATTCTCATTCTCTGCAAGGTAAAGTCCGGAATAATTCATGCTGAGTTTTACGCCGGCTGCGTCTATGCCCTGCGCCTTTGCCTCATCAAGGCTCAGGCCCACGAAAGCAGCTTCCGGTTCGGTATGCACCAGCGTCGGCACACAGGCCCAGCGCATCGGGTCATATTTCCCGAGGATATGGTTTACAGCGACCTCCGCCTGCCGGTAAGCGACATGAGCGAGCATACCGGTTGCATTGCAGTCACCCACGGCATAGACGCCCGGCACGCCCGTCATGCAGAAATCATCTACCAGAATGGCGCCCTTTTCGGTGGGAACGTGCAGATTCTCAAGTCCATAGCCGTCCAGATTCGGTGCGCGCCCGATACAGAGAAGTGCCTTCTCACAGGCAATATCCTCGCGTTTTCCGTCCGCGCTCTCGACGGTGACAGTGCCCTCCCGGAAAGCGATGGCGCGTGTATTCATCAGGAAACGCATCCCCTGTGCCTCACAGCTTTTCATGATGAGGCCGGTTGCGTCCGCGTCGAGGCTGCCGGCGATTTTACCCGCCGCTTCCACCACGGTAATTTTGCTGCCCGCAGCTGCAAAATAGGTCGCCATCTCCAGCCCGATCACGCCGCCGCCAATGACACAGAGCGATTCAGGTACTTCCGGGATTTCCAGAAGCCCGGTGCTGGTCAGGACGAAACCGGATTTCATGCTGTCGGATAACCCTTCAATCCCGGGGACAACGGGATGCGACCCCACCGCGAGGATCAGATGCTTTCCGACATACGTTTCTCCCGCGGCTTCAACCTCAAAGCCGCCTGCCGTCCTGCCTTTCAGCATGGAGGGGGCTTCCACGGTTTTGACCTTTGCGGCCTTCAGGCCGGCCTTCACGCCCGCGACAAGACTCGCCGTGACGGCACGCTTCCTGTTTACGACAGCCGGATGATCCAGCGTCACCTGCTCAGCATGAACTGCATAGGGAGCGCCCGAAAGTGCCGCGTCATAGAGCTTGGAACTGCGCAGAAGCGTCTTCGTGGGGATGCAGCCTTCATTCAGGCAGGTCCCGCCGATATGCTGCTTTTCAAGCAGAAGAGCCTTCAGCCCTGCCTGCCCGGCACGCTCAGCTGCGAGATAACCGCCGGGGCCGGCGCCGATGACAATAACATCAAATTCCGCCATGATTCCATCGCTCCTTTCTTATTCCGCCAGCAGCAGCGGGAACGCTTCCAGCCGTCTGCAGAAATCATCCAGGAATTCCGCGGCGGGGGCTCCATCCATCGCGCGGTGGTCGAAGGTCAGCGAAATGCCCATCGCCTGGTAGAACTCCGGCTGGCCATCCGCGCCCGGGCGAAGCTTCCATTCCGGGCTGCAAACGCCGACGATGGCCGTCTGCGGCGGGTTGATGACCGGCGTGAAGCTCGAGATGGCGTGATTTCCGAGATTTGTAACGGTAATCGTTCCACCGCTGAGCTCTTCGGGTTTGATCGTGTTGTCACGGCAGGCAGCTGCCAGAGCCTTCGCCTCGCGGGAAATCATGTTCAGACTCTTGAGATCGGCATTGCGCAGGGTGGGAACCATCAGGCCGCGCTCAGTATTCGTTGCCACACCCAGATGCACCCTGTGAAATATCTTTGTCTCCTTATCCGTAAAGTGCGCATTGAAAAGAGGATGATCCAAAACCGTTCTGGAGAGCGCAAAGAGGATCATGTCGTTGATGGAAATATTCGGATAGCCCAGTTTCTCGCCCATGGCCTTGACACGCGCCCTATAGGCAAAGAGTTCTGTGGCATCGAAATATGCCGTCATGCTCAGCTGTGCCATGTTGGCAAGAGAATCGTGCATGTTCTGCGCAATCACTTTGCGAATGCCGCTGTTCTTCACGATCTCGAATTCTTCTTCCTCTGCAGTACCTTCTGCGAGCGCTGCGCTGACACGTCCGCGGCCTGCTGCCAGCGCGGCGATATCCCGTTCGATCACGCGGCCTTCAGCCCCG
>JAEEGL012298101.1_pt1 | contig 12140 bp, 8 predicted proteins | sample 9134231 | NCBI WGS metagenome assembly JAEEGL01 (sample SAMN16246548, study PRJNA631951) | gut metagenome | biome: gut microbiome; feature: rumen; material: fiber-attached | host: Bos | place: Iran: Karaj | collected 2018-10
CCAGGATGTCGTGGGCGATGAACAGGTAGGTCAGGCCCATCTGTTCCTGCAGCTCCACGAACATGTTGATGACCTGCGCCTGGATCGAGACGTCCAGGGCGGAGACCGGCTCGTCGCAGACGATGAATTCGGGGCGCAGGGCCAGGGCCCGGGCGATGCCGATGCGCTGCCGCTGGCCGCCGGAGAACTCGTGCGCGTACCGGGACGCATGTTCGCTGTTCAGGCCGACGCGGTCCATCAGCTCCAGGATGCGGTCCATCCGCTCTTTCTTATTGCTGTACATCCTGTGGATGTCCAGCGGTTCGCCGATGATGTCGGAGACCGTCATGCGCGGGTTCAGAGAAGAGTAGGGGTCCTGGAAGACCATCGTGGCCTTTTTGCGCAGCTCGCGGATATCGTCCTTCGTCCGGATCAGCTTTCCGTCGAACTCCACCTCGCCGGCCGTGGGCTGGTACAGGTGCAGGATCGAGCGGCCCGCGGTCGTCTTGCCGCAGCCGGATTCGCCGACGAGACCCAGGGTCTCGCCCCGGCGGATGGAGAAGGAAATGTCGTCCACGGCCTTGAGGGGCTTCGTGCGCAGGGCGCCGACGTTGATGTTGAAATACTGCTTCAGGTGACGGACGTCCACCAGCGGACGTTCGTTCTGATCCGTGGTCAGGTTCATTCTGCCGCCCCTCCTTTTTCTTCTTCATTCACGATCGTGCCGTTTTCCATGCCTTCCTTCACGTTCATCCAGCAGGCGCTGAAATGGAACTCATTGAGGCGCATGCGCGGGCAGCGCTGCTTGAGACAGACCTTCATGGCGTTGTCGCAGCGCGGCGCGAACGGACAACCTTCGGGCATGTTCAGCAGGTCGATCGGGGTGCCCGTGATGGGCTGGAGCTTGCGGCCGGAGGTGTCCGCCGTCGGGATGGAGCGCATCAGGCCTTTGGTGTATTCGTGGCGCGGGTTGTAGAAGATCTCGTCCGCGGTGCCCTGCTCGCAGATGGAGCCGGCGTACATGACGATGACTTCGTCGCACATCTGGGCCACGACGCCCAGGTCGTGCGTGATCATGATGATGGCCATGCCCAGCTCTTCCTGGAGCGAGCGCATCAGGTCCAGGATCTGCGCCTGGATGGTCACGTCCAGCGCCGTGGTCGGTTCGTCCGCGATCAGGATGTCCGGTTCGCAGGCCAGCGCCATGGCGATCATGACGCGCTGGCGCATGCCGCCGGAAAACTCGAACGGATACTGCTTCATCCGCTTTTCCGGCTCGTTCACGTTGACCAGGCGGAGCATTTCCACGGCCCGGTCCCAGGATTGCTTCCGGTCGCGGTTCGTATGGAGCCGGATCGCCTCCATCAGCTGGTGGCCGATCGTATAGGTCGGGTTCAGCGAGGTCATCGGATCCTGGAAGATGATGGAGATCTTATTGCCGCGGATGGTCTTCATGACCGATTCACCGGCGTTCACGAGTTCCTGCCCGTCCAGTTTGATGGAACCGGACACGATCCTGCCCGTGGACGCCAGGATCTGCATGATGGAATACGCGGTCACGGATTTGCCGGAGCCGCTTTCTCCCACGATGCCCAGGACCTTGCCGCGGTCCAGGTTGAAGGAAATGCCGTTGACGGCTTTCACTTCGCCGGCCGGGGTGAAGAAGGAAGTGTGCAGGTCGCGGACTTTCAGCAGGGGCTGATCGGGCGCCTTGGCGGCCGTTTCATTATTATTGTTTGCCATGACGGTCCCTCCTTCCTTAAGATCTCAGCTTAGGGTCGAACGCGTCGCGCAGGCCGTCGCCGAACAGGTTCAGCGAAAGAACGATCAGCGAGATCACGATCGCAGGAATGACAAGGCGGTGCGGGTAGGACGTCAGTCCGTTCAGGGCGTCGGAAGCCAGCGAGCCGAGGGACGGCATGGGGGCGTTGACGCCGAGGCCCAGGAAGGACAGGAAGCTTTCCGTAAAGATCGCGTTCGGGATCTGCAGCGCCGTGGAGATGATGACCACGCTGATGCAGTTCGGCAGCAGATGCTTCCGGATGACCCAGCTGCCCTTGGCGCCGGCCGCCTTGGCCGCGAGCACGTATTCCTGCTCCCGGAGGGAGAGGATCTGGCCGCGGATCAGACGCGACATGCTGACCCAGTAGAGCAGTGCGAACACGATGAACAGGCTGATGATGTTGGTGCCGATCTTCTCCAGCGCCGTGCCTTCGATCGCATTGCCCAGTGTCAACTTCAGAACGGAGGCGAGCAGGATGACCATCAGCATGTCGGGCAGCGAATAGATGATGTCCACGATCCGCATGACGATGATGTCGACCCATCCGCCGAAATACCCCGCGATCGACCCGACCGTCATGCCGATGATCAGCACGATGATGCTGGCGAAGAAACCGACCGCCAGCGAGATGCGCGTCCCGTACACCACGCGGATGAAATAGTCGCGCCCGCTGGAGTCCGTGCCGAACACATGCGGGAAGACCTTTTCCCCGGCCTCGATGCGCTTTAATTCGGTCTTGCCGTATTCGAACGGAGCCAGGTTGTTGTAGCTTGCGTCCACGCGCTTGCCGGGCTTGACGCCGAGCATGTCGTCGTAGGAATAGGGCCAGAAGATCGGGATGATGAGAGAGGAGAGCGTGATCAGGATGATGATGATCAGGCTGACCGTCGCGACCTTGTTCCGGAGCAGACGCTTGATCCCGTCCCGGAAGAACGTGGACGAGGGGCGCATCTGCACCATGTATTCTTTTTCTTCGTCCGTGGCCGGAAGGAAGGCGTCCACGTCGACGTGCATGGTAAATTTTTTGTCCATCGTGAGCCTCCTTATTCCAGATTGATCCGCGGATCGACGATCTTGTACAGGATGTCGCTGACCAGGTTCATGACCACGATCAGGACGGCCAGCACGATCGTCGTGCCCATGATCATCGGATAGTCGCGGTTCGTGATGCTGCTCACAAAGGCGCGGCCGATGCCGTTCACGGCGAAGATCCGCTCCACCACCAGCGAGCCGGTGACGATGTAGGCCAGCATGGGGCCGAAGTAGGTGATGACCGGGATCAGGGAGTTCTTCAGCGCGTGGCCGAAGATGATCTTCGGACCGGACACGCCCTTGGCTTTTGCGGTCCGGATGTAATCCTGTCCCAACACGTCCAGCATGGAGGAGCGCGTCAGCCGCGTGATGTACGCCATCGGATAGAGGGACAGGGTGATGACCGGCAGGACGAGGCCGCCTTTTTCGGTCCCGTTGGCCGGGAGTATCATCAGACTGATGGCGAAGAGCACGAGCAGCAGCGAGCCCATGATGAACGACGGCATGGAAACGAAGGCGGTGGTGATGACCATGATGATCTTGTCGATGATCTTGTTGCGCCGCAGGGCCGCCACCGCGCCGAGCACGATGCCGACCGCGCCGGCCAGCAGCGCGGCGATCACCCCGAGCTTCGCCGAGGTCTTCATCCCGTCCGCGATGACCTCGATGACCATGCGGCCTCTCTGCTTCAGCGAAGGGCCGAAGTCAAATTTCGTCACCACGTCCTTCAGATACGTGAAATACTGTTCCATCAGCGGCTTGTCCAGTCCGTATTTCGCCTCCAGGGCCGCCTGGGCGGAGGCACTGATGGCTTTTTCGGACAGGAACGGGCCGCCCGGCACGGCGTGCATGACGAAAAAGGTCACCGTGATGACGACCCAGATCGTCAGGATCGCCAGCCCGATCCGTTTGAGAATGTAAAACAGCGTCTTGGTATTCATGATTACCTGCCCCGCTTAGAATATAATTAAAAGCCATTTTAGCACAGTCTTCCGGCAAAAACAACAAGTGAACGGTTTTATGTATAAAAGTTCTTCCGATAAAAACAACGGGAGACGGACTTTGTGTTGCAAAATTCCTCCGGCAAAGCAACAGGAGAGAGGGTTGCTTCCATGAAACCGTTACCCGGAAAAGCAGAAAACCGTTTTGTAAAAGATCGCGGCGCGGAAGCGGTTGCGGATCTGCGGCGCGGATGGTACAATATATATAATGAATGACCGCACGGTGTGCGGGGCGCGCATTCCCCCGCAGGACGTGCGGAACACACCGACTGACCGCCGGGAGGCGGAGAAAGAGGACAGAAAAATGGACGAAGGCATCCGGCTCAACAAGTACTTAAGCGACGCGGGATTCTGCTCCCGCCGCCAGGCCGACAAACTGATCGAAGAAGGCCGCGTCACCGTGGACGGGCTGAAAGCGGAACTGGGACAGCAGGTGATCCCGTCCGCGAATATCTGCGTGGACGGCAAGCCCGTGAAAAAGCGAAACCGTCCGGTGCTGCTGGCGGTCAACAAACCGGTCGGCGTCGTGGTGACCACCGCAAAGGACGAGCCCGCCAACATCGTGACGTTCGTGGGATATCCGGAGCGGATCTATCCGATCGGCCGCCTGGACAAGGACTCGGAAGGCCTGATCCTGATGACCAACCAGGGCGAACTGGCGGACCGGATCGCCCATGCGCGCGGCCGTCATGAAAAAGAATACCTGGTCACGGTGGACAAGGCCGTCACGCCGGAATTCGTGGAAAAAATGAGGGCCGGCGTGCGTATCGGAAGCACGGTGACCCGCCCGTGCCAGGCGACCAAAGTGAGCCGGAACCGCTTCCGCATCATCCTGACACAGGGGCTGAACCGCCAGATCCGCCGCATGTGCGAGGCGCTGGGGTATAAAGTGACGCAGCTGCGCCGCATCCGTATCATGAACATCACGCTGCAGGACCTGCAGCTGGGAGAATACCGGGAGATCGTCGGCGACGAGTACGAAGACCTGCTGGCCGCGCTGGGGATGAAGGTATGAAAACGCAGAAACTGGAGCGCATGAAAGAACTCATCCCGGTCCTGAACGAAGCGGGACGCGCGTATTACCGCGAGAGCCGGGAGATCATGAGCAACCGCGAATACGACGCGCTGTACGACGAACTGCTCCGCCTGGAGCAGGAGACCGGCGTCGTCCTTGCCGACAGCCCGACCGTCAAGGTCGGCTACGAGACCGTCACGAACCTGCCCAAGAAGGCGCACCCGGTCCCGATGCTGTCCCAGAACAAGACCAAATCCGTGGAGGAACTGCAGAACTTCCTGGGAACGCAGACCGGCCTTCTGTCCTGGAAGATGGACGGCTTGACCGTCGTGCTGACCTATGAGAACGGGGAACTGAAGGAAGCCGTGACGCGGGGCGACGGCCGGATCGGCGCCATCGTGACCGCTAACGCCCGGGCGTTCAGCAACGTCCCGCGGCGGATCGCGTTCCCGGGCCGCCTCGTCCTGCGCGGCGAAGCCGTCATCACCTATCCGGACTTTGAAGAGATCAACCGCCTCCTGCCCGAAAGCGAGGCGCAGTATAAGAATCCCCGCAATCTCTGCTCCGGCTCCGTGCTGCAGCTGAACAGCCAGGTGACCGCGGAGCGCCGGGTCCGTTTTTATGCGTTTTCCCTGGTGGAAGCGGAGGGCATGAGCTTTGCGCTGCACAGCGAGGAACTGGTCTGGCTGGCGGAAGAAGGCTTTGAGGTCGTTCCGTTCCGGAAACTGCGGCAGGAGGAACTGCCCTCCGGCGTGCAGGCTTTTAAGAGCGAGGTGGCCGCCAACCCCATTCCGTCGGACGGCCTGGTCCTGCTGATGGACGACATCGCGTACGGCCGCAGCCTGGGCACGACGGCCAAATACCCGCGGGATTCCATCGCCTTCAAATGGGAGGACGAGACCGCCCGCACGCATCTTAAAGAGATCGAGTGGAGCGCGTCCCGCACGGGCCTGATCAATCCGGTCGCCATTTTCGACCCGGTGGAACTGGAGGGGACCACGGTGTCCCGGGCCAGCGTGCACAACCTGTCCATCATGGAGCAGCTGGCACTGGGCGAAGGCGACGAGATCAGCGTTTACAAAGCAAATATGATCATCCCTCAGATCGGGGACAACTTCACGCGGTCCGGAAGCATCCGCCCGCCGGAGCACTGTCCGGTGTGCGGCGCGCCGACCGAGATCCGCGATACGGGCGAAGCCCGGACGCTGTACTGCTCCAATCCCGCGTGCCCGGCCAAACAGCTCAAGAGCTTCGAACTGTTCGTGAGCCGCAACGCCCTCAATATCGAAGGCCTTTCCGAAGCGACGCTGGAGGAGTTCCTGAGCGCGGGCATCGTGAAGAGTTACGCGGACCTGTTCCGGCTGGCGGAAAAACGGGATCTGATCGTAGGCCGCGAAGGATTCGGCGAAAAGAGCTGGCGGAATCTGGCCGACGCGGCGGAAAAGGCGCGCCGCACCACGATGACCCGGCTGCTCACGGCCCTGGGCATCAATGGTGTGGGACCGGCTACGGCCCGGCTGCTGAGCCGGTATTACCGCGAAGATCTCGGCGCCCTGCGCGAAGCCTCCGAAGAGGAGCTCTGCCAGATCGAACAGATCGGCGAAGTCACCGCCGCCGGCATCCGCGCCTGGTTTGACAATGCGGAAAATGCAAGGCAGCTTGACGAACTGCTCGCCGTCCTGGACCTGGAGAAAGCATCGGACGACAACGCGGAAAAGGATCTGGACGGTCTGACCTTCGTAGTTACCGGCTCCCTGACCCATTTCCCCAATCGCGACGCTCTGAAAACGGAGATCGAAAAACGCGGCGGCAAAGTGAGCGGTTCCGTCTCCGCCAGGACGACGGCGCTGATCAACAATGACGCGGCCTCGAATTCCGCCAAGAACAAGACCGCCCGGAAACTCGGCGTCCCGGTGCTGACCGAAGAGGAATTCCTGGAAAAATACTCATTCGCCGTTCAATAAGGAGGCGCCATGCGCTACGAAGGACAGATCTACCGCCCGCCCAGCGAGGCGTACAGCTATATCCTGCAGGTGACCGTCGGCTGCAGCCACAACGCCTGCACGTTCTGCAACATGTATCTGGAGAAACAGTTCCGGATCCGTTCCCTGAAAGAGATCCTGGAGGACCTGCGGATGGCTCGCCGGGCTTACCGCTATGTGCAGCGCATCTTCCTGGCGGACGGGGACGCGCTGATCGTGAAGAACGAAACGCTCATGACCATTCTGGATACCATCCGGCGACTGTTCCCGGAATGCGAACGCGTGACGAGCTACGCCTCCGCCCGCGACCTGCTGCTCAAGACCCCGGAAGAACTGCGCGCCCTGCGGCAGGCCGGCCTGGACATGATCTATCTGGGCCTGGAATCCGGCAGTGAACGCATCCTGAAAAAGATCAACAAGGGGGTGACGGTCGAAGAGACCATAGATGGCTGCCTCAAGGCAAAGGCCGCCGGGATCCGTCTTTCCGTCACGCAGATCACCGGCCTGGACGGGCAGGAGGGGATGGAAGAGAACGCCGTCGAATCCGCGCATGCGCTGTCCCGCATCAACCCGGAATACATCGGCCTCATGACGCTGACCCTGCGCCGCGGCACCAAAATGACCGCGGACATGGAGAAAGGATTATTCCACCGCCTGACTCCGAAGCAGATCGTGGAAGAGATGCGGATGCTGGTCGCGGAACTGGACAGCGAAGGCAGCGTCCTGCGTTCCAACCACATCTCCAATTACGTGCAGCTGAAAGGGACCATGAACCGCGACAGGGCCGCGATGCTCGCGCAGCTGGACCGCGCCTTGGCCAGCGGAAGGCTCGAAAACGAGTACATAGAGTATCTGGAGAACATTTGAAGGAATACCGGCGAAAAAACCGCACTTTTCCCGGCGGCATCCGCAAAAATACCGCTTTACTTTTTGTATGCCGTGCTGTACAATACATAGTTGGCGAACCGCACTATGCGTGAAGAACGTCTATCATATGAGGAGGAATCATTTCTATGAAAGTGTATGCAAGCAAGGACATCCGCAACGTAGCCGTGCTGGGGCACGGGGGAGCCGGCAAGACCTCGCTGATGGAAGCTGCCGCCTATGTTACGGGCGTCATTACCCGCATGGGCAAGGTCACGGACGGCACCACCATCTCTGACTTTGATAAGGAAGAACAGAAGCGCACGTTCTCGATCAGCACCACCATCATCCCCATCGAGTGGGAAGGCAAGAAGATCAACTTCCTGGACACCCCCGGCTACTTCGACTTCGTGGGCGAAGCGGAAGAAGCCGTCAGCGCCGCCGACGCCGCGGTCATCGTGGTGAACGGCAAGGCCGGTGTGCAGGTGGGCGTGCACAAGGCCTGGCAGCTCTGCGAAAAAGCCGGCATCCCTCGCCTGTTCTTCGTGACCAACATGGATGACGAGAACGCGAACTACGCCCGCGTCTGCGAAGATCTGAAGGAAGCCTTCGGCAACCGCGTGGCTCCTTTCCAGGTCCCGATCCGCGAGAATGAGAAGTTTGTGGGCTTCGTGAACGTGCCCAAGATGAGCGCCCGCAAGTTCTCCGGCAACAAAGGCGAGTATGTGGAATGCGACATCCCCGGCGACGTGAAGGATCTGCTGGAGGAAACGCACGGCCAGCTGATGGAAGCGGTCGCGGAGACCGATGAAGAGCTGATGGAGCGTTATTTCGAAGGCGACGAGTTCACGCCCGAAGAGATCTCCAACGCCCTGAACAACAGCGTATCCGCCGGCGACCTGGTGCCCGTGCTGATGGGCTCCGGCCTGAACGGCTACGGTGTGCGCGTCCTGCTGCACGACATCGATAAATACTTCCCGGATCCGACCATGCGGAAGATCAGCGGCACCAACGTGAAGACGGACGCCGAATTCGCCGCGGATTACGATGAATCCAAGGCGCCTACCGCCAAGGTCTTCAAGACCCTGATCGACCCGTTCCTGGGCAAGTATTCCTACATCAAGGTCTGCTCCGGCGTCCTGAAAGCCGACACCGTCATGTACAACGTCCAGAAAGAGACCGAAGAAAAAGTCTCCCGTCTGTACCTGATGCGCGGCAAGGAAGCCATGGAAGTGCCGGAGCTGCATGCCGGCGACATCGGCGCCATCGCCAAGATGATGTCCGCCGCCACCGGCGACAGCCTGGCCTCCAAGGCCGAGCCCATCGCCTATCCGCTGCCCGAGATCTCCAAACCCTACACCAGCCAGGCGTACCGCGGCGTGAACAAGGGCGACGAAGACAAGATCGCCACTTCCCTGGCCAAGCTGATGGAAGAGGATCTGACCTTAAAGACCGTCAACGACAAGGAAAACCGCCAGCTCCTGATCTACGGCATCGGCGACCAGCAGCTGGAAGTCGTCATGAGCAAGCTGGAGTCCCGCTACAAAGTCAAGGCGGAACTGTACAAGCCGAAGGTGGCGTTCCGTGAGACCATCCGCGGTTCCGTCAAGGTCCAGGGCAAGCACAAGAAGCAGTCCGGCGGCCACGGTCAGTACGGCGACGTCGTGATCGAATTCGAACCGAGCGGCGACCTGGAGACCCCTTACGTCTTCGAAGAGAAGATCGTGGGCGGCGTCGTGCCGAAGAACTACTTCCCCGCGGTGGAAAAGGGTATCCAGGAAATGGTCGTGAAGGGCCCGCTGGCCGGTTATCCGATCGTCGGCCTGAAAGCCACGCTGGTCTTCGGTTCCTACCACGCGGTGGACTCCTCCGAAATGGCGTTCAAGCTGGCCACCCACCTGGCGGTCAAGAACTGCTTCGCGGACAAGGCTTCCCGCCCCGTCCTGCTGGAGCCGATCGCATCCGTCAAGGTCACCGTGCCGGATAAGTTCACCGGCGACGTGATGGGCGACATGAACAAGCGCCGCGGCCGTGTGCTGGGCATGAACCCGGACCACAAGGGCAACACGATCATCGAAGCGGAATGCCCGATGTCCGAACTGTACGGCTACAACACCGATCTGCGTTCCATGACCGGCGGTATCGGAAACTTCACGTACGAGTTCAGCCGTTACGAGCAGGCTCCTCAGGACGTTCAGGACAAGGAGATCGCTGCGAGAGCGGCCGAGCAGGACGAAGAGTAAAACAGATGAAAAGAGTGCGGGGCTCCGCACTCTTTTCTTATAGGAGCCATGCCGGTATAACATTTTTATATGGCAGGTACGCCTTGACACTTATTAAAATCCTGTTATAGTGGTATATAGAAAATGTTATTCAAAGCAGCGTAAATAAAACATACGGAGGAATGCTATGAAGTGTTTGATTATTGACAATGTGGACGCCCACATCGCGCAGGAACTGGGTCAGTACATGACCGTGGATACCGTGATCCTTCCCACCAGGGAAGAACTGGCCGGGATCATCGCCCCTTATGACGTGCTGATCATGCGTGTCGATCCCCAGATCGACCGTAACATCCTGGAAGCCGCCAAGAACCTGAAGTTCATCGGCGTCTGCTCCGTGGGCCTGAACCATATCGACATGAACGCCGCCAAGGAGCTGGGCATCGCCGTGCAGAACGCGCCCGGCCTGAACAGCAACGCCGTGGCCGAACTGACCATCTGCAAGATGCTGGAGCTGGCCCGCGACACCGTGACCGCCTGCAATGACGTGAAGATCAAACATGAATGGGACAAGTACAAATTCATGGGCCGCGAGCTGCGCGGCAAGACCGTCGGCATCCTGGGCTTCGGCCGCATCGGCCAGCGCGTCGGCTTCCTGGCTCGCGCGTTCGGCATGAAGGTCCTGGCCTACGACCCGTACCTGCCCGATGAAGTGTTCGCCGCCAACGAAGCGGAAGGCACCCGCGACGACGTTTTCCACGTCCTGCACAACGCGGACTTCGTCACCATCCACGTCCCGCTCAACGATGAGACCCGCAACCTGGTCTGCAAAGAGCAGATCGAAAAGATGAAGGACGGCGCCGTCGTCATCAACATGAGCCGCGGCTTCATCTGCAACGAGCACGACGTGTACGAAGCGCTGCAGAGCGGCAAGCTGGGCGGCTACGGCGCGGACGTCATGGAGAACGAACTGGCCGAGAATCCGTCCGAGTTCATCTCCCCGCTGTTCGATTGCGAGAAATTCGTCGTATCCCCTCACGCCGGCGCGCAGACCGTGGACGCGGCCTACGACATCGGACAGTTCATCATCGCGAAGTGCAAAGAAGCGCTGAAGCTGGGCTGATCCGCCCCGCTTCCCCTCCCGAAAGGACGGCTCAGGCCGTCCTTTTTGGTGCGATTTATCTTGACAAATCCGCCCTGAAGCGTGAAAATATATGGGAGTTTTTGTTAATAAGGAAAGGAAGATGACCATGCTTCAGCCCTATAATCCCAATATCATAGAGAAGAAATGGCAGGCAGTCTGGGAGAAGGAGCGCGCGTTCGCGACTTCGAACGATTATACCCGCCCGAAATACTATGCCCTGGTGGAATTTCCCTATCCGTCCGGACAGGGCCTTCACGTGGGCCATCCCCGCCCTTACACGGCACTGGACGTCGTGGCGCGCAAACGCCGCATGGAAGGCTACAACGTGCTGTTCCCGATGGGCTGGGACGCCTTCGGCCTGCCCACGGAGAACTACGCCATCAAGAACCACATCCACCCGCGCATCGTCACGGAAAACAACGTGAAGCACTTCACGGACCAGCTGAAAATGCTGGGCTATTCCTTTGACTGGGACCGCGAAGTCAACACCACGGATCCGAAATACTATCACTGGACCCAGTGGATATTCCTGAAACTGTTCAAGGCGGGCCTCGCGTACAAGACCAAGATGCCCATCAACTGGTGCCCTTCCTGCAAGGTCGGCCTGGCCAACGAGGAAGTGGTGGACGGCTGCTGCGAACGCTGCGGCACGCCGATCTACCGCAAGCAGCAGACGCAGTGGATGCTGAAGATCACCGCCTATGCGGATAAACTGCTGGACGGCCTGGACCTGGTGGATTACCCGGACCGCGTCAAGACCTCCCAGCGCAACTGGATCGGCCGCTCCACCGGCGCGGAAGTGGATTTCGCCCTGACCGGCACGGAAGATAAGCTGCGCGTCTTCACCACGCGTCCCGACACGCTGTTCGGCGCGACCTACATGGTCATGTCGCCCGAGCACCCGGCGATCGCGAAGTACGCCGACCGGATCGAAAACATGGACGACGTGAAGGCTTATCAGGAAGAAGCCGCCAAGAAGTCGGACTTCGAACGCTCCGAGCTGGCCAAGGACAAGACCGGCGTGGAACTCAAGGGCCTGACGGCGGTCAATCCCTGCACCGGGAAGGAGATCCCGATCTGGATCTCGGGTTACGTGCTGAGGAGTTACGGCTCGGGCG
>JAEEGL014087718.1_pt1 | contig 12140 bp, 14 predicted proteins | sample 9134231 | NCBI WGS metagenome assembly JAEEGL01 (sample SAMN16246548, study PRJNA631951) | gut metagenome | biome: gut microbiome; feature: rumen; material: fiber-attached | host: Bos | place: Iran: Karaj | collected 2018-10
ATCTCTTGTTCATTTGACCATTTAATTGAATTTTGAACATCAGATAAAAACGATATATATTCCAAAAATGCTTTTTGATTTTTAAGACTAGCTATTTCTTGAACTTTTTGAAGCTCGTCCTCGCCATATTCAATTAAATTTGTATCAATAAATGAAAGTGCGATGTCTCGTTGAAACTTAATTAGTTCTCCCAAGAACACTCCGATATCTATACCCTCGTCGATTATTTCTTTAGATAGTTTTAAAACTGCTTCGCTATCTCCTGAAGCGATATTTTTTGTCATATTATATAAGTACTCAAATTTTGGAACACCAGAAAGCTCTCTAATTTTTGCTTCGGTAATTTCTGTGTCGCCATCTGATACGCATCTATCTAATATTGAAACTGCATCTCTCATTGCACCTTCTGAAAGCTTTGCAATAAGCCTTTGTGCACTTTCTTCGATTTTAATATTTGACTCATCACAAATATATTTTAATCGTTTCATGATGTTTGGAATTGAGATTTTTTTGAAGTCAAATCTTTGACATCTTGAAATAATTGTTGCTGGTAATTTTTGTGGCTCTGTGGTACACAAAATGAAAATTACATGAGCAGGAGGCTCTTCAAGCGTTTTTAAAAGCGCATTGAAAGCTCCCGTTGAAAGCATATGTACCTCGTCGATTATATATACCCTATATTTTGCCGAAGTCGGTATAAACTCAACTTCTTCTCTAATATCTCTAATATTATCTACGCCATTATTAGAAGCAGCATCCATTTCGGTGATGTCTACTAGGCTTCCAGAAATGGCCGACTTACAAATCTCGCACTCATTACAAGGCTCACCCTCTTGAACATTTAAACAGTTAACTGCTCTAGCCAAGATTTTGGCCGTTGAGGTTTTTCCACTTCCTCTGCCTCCAGTAAATAAGTAGGCATGGCCTATTCTGCCATTTTTAATTTGGTTTTTAAGTGTCTTTTCGACATGCTCTTGACCAACGACTTCAGAGAATTTCATTGGTCTAAACTTTCTATAAAGAGCAACGTATGACATTTGTTCACCTCCATACAATGGCGACCAATGGTCGCCGCTACGGTTTTGACGCCGGTACGATAAAAAATACCGTAAGATACACTTATATGAGCAGTAGCACAAGAATGGGATCGCTTATCGTTGCTTCCTTCCGGATCTGGCGAGATTCACGTTATTCCTTGCCACCACTCATATAAATGCACCTTACGGCATAATTATATAACGCTGGTCCATAACATTCAATATATATACTAAAAGTCTATTTGGCCTTTTCTTTCTTCCAAAACTTGAATTTAAAGAAGCTAAATATCTTTTTAATCTTTGAAATAATAGAACTTTTGTATGCTACTAGGCTAACATGGTTTGACTTGTTTTCCATGTAGTCTATGTAGTAAAGCTCTGCTTCGTGCTCATTAGCTATACGGGTGCCGTCTATGAAGAATACTCCGTTATCGGTAACCGTAATATGAAGCTTGTATTTTGACTCACGAGAAATGGTAATAATCCATTCAACAAGTCCTTTATTGTTAGCAACAATATTTGAGTACTTTGAAATATTGTTTGAAAAATCTTTCATGATAGCTTTTGATACTTTTTTGTTGCAAACCTCACTAACGATATCTCTTTTATCTTTGGTGTTGATTACATTTCTATAGAAGTGATAAACATCCATCATGTGAGACTCGAACGCACGAGAAGTAGCTTCATCTGAAATAGCTATATTTGTATTTTTTAATGTAATGACATCATCTAAAACTAAAAACTTGCAATCAAAATAAGAAATCATTGTGCTCAAAACTGCAAGCATCTTTTTGTCTGAACCTAATTTTAAACAAGAGTAAAAATTCTCAAGGAAATTTTTCTTGTTAAGTTTAAGTGTTGTAAATAATTCGTAAGCATCAAATAGTTTTTCATAAACCATTCTAGCTTCTTCTTCAGACTTGAAATTGTAGCCAATTGGACTAAGCATGAATTCATCGTCATCGACATTTTCAAGAACCAATCCACACTTTTCAAAACGAGAAAATCTCATTATCTCTTTGATGTAATCTTTTGGTGGAATGTATTGAGCAAGCATTTTATATGTCTTGTCTTCTTTGGTTGTAAGATACCAAACATAGGCTTTAAATAGCTTTTCGTCGGCATTAACGATGTAACGTTTTTCGTCTTCTGTTTTGAAATAAAACTTAAGCATCGACTTAGAAAGTTTTTGAAGTAAAATGTCATACGCAACAATATTTTTTGGAAGTGATGCTTTGTAAAGTAAAATATATGTGTTCATCCAACGTGGCTCATTCAGGTTGTTATCAAGGATTAGGTGAAGTTGAGAGAATTTTAGAGGAACGTATTTCTTTTTCATGATTGAACAAATTTTACGTTTTTCATCTTTTAAAATCAATTCAAATGACATTCTCTTCACCACCTTTAAACTGATTATAATACAAATGTTACAGCATTACTACAAAAATTTAAAAATAATTTAATATTTTTTCGTTTTTATGTTTTTGCTTATTTATTGCCATTTATAGCCGATAGTTAGTCACCTAACATAATATTTTTAAAACTTTTTTTGCTCAAAGTATTGCAAAAATTCCTTTAATTTGCTACATTTTAATTATACTAAAGATTTAGTATGTTTTAAAACACGCTAAATGCTGTACAAATGAAAGGGGGGCATAAACATGCCAGTAGCTAAAAAAGCAGCTAAAAAACCTGCAGCTAAAAAACCAGTTGCTAAAAAAGCAGCTGCAAAGAAACCAGCAGCTAAAAAACCTGCTAAAAAAGTAGCAGCTAAAAAACCAGCAGCTAAAAAAGTAGCAGCTAAAAAACCTGCTAAAAAAGCAGCAGCTAAAAAACCAGCAGCTAGAAAAGTAGCAGCTAAACCTGCAGCTAAAAGAGTTGCAAAGAAAAAATAAGACAAACTTTGAAAAGATCAATTTAAAGTAAAAGATGGCTTAAATCTTTAAGCCATCTTTTTTTGCGTTTAATTTAAATTGTCTATCATTTTGATAAGTGTTTTTTCAAACATTGCTAAATCCTTTTTTGATATTCCTTTATACAGCTTAGTATCGATATCTTTCAATATTTTTCTTGCTTGAGTAGAGGCTTGTTTTCCCTCTGGCGTAATATAAATTCTGTTGTTTTTGAAATTGCCATCCTCGTGAACTCTAGTGATAAATCCTGAACTTTCTAGCTTGTTAATACGTTCACTCATAGAAGAGTATTTTACATTAAAGTAATTTGCTAAATCTTTTTGTGTGCAGCCCTCATTATCTCTGATAATAAGTAATAATTGTGCTTGTCCCTTAACAAGACCATATTTTTGAAGTTTTTCTTCTACTTCTGAATAAATGTCTTGAGTGATTTCTCTAAAATAATCGTTAATATCTCTATCCATATTATCACTCCCTCATAGTTAGTATACTAACCATGAAAATGCATGTCAACAATATATTTATTTTTTTCTTAATGTGCTAAAAAACTCCTTTAAAATGCCTTGGCATTCGTCTTTTAGTACTTCTCCCTCATATTCTACCTTGTGATTGCAGAAATTGCCATCTAGGTCTAATAGCTTTACATTAGATATAACTGCTCCACTTTTTTCGTCTAATGCACCAAAGTATAGTTTCCTGATTCTTGAGTTTAATATGGCTCCTGCACACATTGGGCAAGGCTCCAAAGTTACATATATATCACAATCATTTAGTCTCCAAGAATCTAGCTTTTTACAAGCCTTTTCTATTGCCAAGATTTCACTATGAGCTGTTGCTACATTATTAATTTCTCTTTTATTAAATGCTCTTGAAATAATCTTGCCATCTTTTACAATGACTGCTCCTATTGGTACTTCTTCTTTTTCAAAAGCTTTTTTTGCTTCTTTTAGAGCTTGTTTCATGAACTTTTCATTTTGCGTCATTTTGATTCATCCTTTTATATATTTTTTAATGATTTGCCTTGATATATTACTAAAGAAAACAATCTGCACAATTGCAACTTGTAGAATTTGCGACGTGGTCCTAATCATACTATTGTATGTAAAAAACAGAGGAACAAATCGTACAAGTTGCTGCGGAAGCCGTTTTCGTAGTAATATATCAAGGCAAATCGAATAATAAATAATATAAAACAGCCACTTTGATAAATCAAAATGGCCGTTTGGTGTCACCGAGGGGATTTGAACCTCCGACCTATCGCTTAGGAGGCGATCGCTCTATCCAGCTGAGCTACGATGACTTATTAAACTATTCTTTAGCTTCAGATTCGTTTAATTTATTTAAGATTTCTTCAACATCAAGTCCGTGAACTGCACAAGCTTCTTCTAATGTTTCTCCTGCAGATGCTGGACAACTACAACAATGCATTCCTGCTTCTAAAAGTACAACAGCATTGTCTGGGTTTTGTTCGATAATATCGCCTATTAGCATGTCTTTTGTTATCATTTTTGTCTCTCCTTACTTTTACCGGTTTTTACCATTTTTTACCAGCTTTTACCATTTTGCTAGACAATTAAATGCACTGTGCTTATGATTGTCTTTGAAAGGTGGTGAAAAAATGAAAGTCCCAAATAAATATATTATTTACCTTGCGTGTTTAATCCTTATTTCATTTATTTTAAAATTCTTACTGTCTTACGAAATTAAAGTTCATTTATTCATTGGGATTGAATTAATTCAGACTTTAATAATAGCTTATCTCGTGTATACATTTTTTGAATTAAAAGTTTTAAATGAAAAACAAGGCTCCAAACTTGCAAAAACTAAACAAAAACTATATCAAACTACTTGGGACTAGCTTTTGCTTAGATGAACGTATTATACAACAAATTCTCCTATATTTCAACATTTGTGTTGGCTTCCTTAGGCTTAAATCTAGTGATTTTTTCTGATATTCTCTCCAAAAAGTCAATTTCTATATGCTTATTTGACCTTTTTGACACCAATATCCCCGAAGAACACTGGTTCTTAATTAAGCTTTTCTACTTCATTATTACTTCAATTTCTTGTATTTTTATTAGTCTTCATATCTTCAATAACTCCAAAAAATCTACATCAAATTCAAAAGAGAAAGAATCCTTTATTTCTTCCGGCGGTCTTTCACTTAAAGTCGGTAATGCTTTAAGTACCAATGAAGAAATAATCATTCCAGAAAGAGGTTTATACCAAAATATTTTAATTACTGGAACTATCGGCACCGGAAAAACATCCTCAGCGATGTATCCTTTTTTAGATCAACTGCTTAACCGCAATTTAGGCATGCTTATTTTGGACGTAAAAGGTAATTTTTACAAAAAAGTATTGGAGCTAAACAAAAAATACAACCGAAACGTTATTGTCATTGAGCTAAACGGCAAATATAAATATAATCCACTTGATAAACCGTCGATTAAACCCGCTGTTTTAGCAAACAGACTTAAAACTGTACTATCTACACTTTCTAATCAAAACAACTCTGACTCATATTGGCTAGATAAAGTTGAAATCTATCTTACCGAATGCATTAAGCTTTGTAGGCTTTATAATGATGGATACGTAACCTTTATTGAACTTCATAAGTTAATTAATAACCCCGATTACTTAAAAGAAAAAACTGATTACATTAAAAATCTATTTTTATCCAATAAGCTTTCTCAAAACCAAATTTTTGATTTCAACACCTGCCTAGACTTTTTTCAAAATGAATATTCTAGCCTTGATTCAAAAGTCCTTTCTATAATTCAATCCGAAGTTACTCGAATCACCCAGGTTTTTGTTTCTGATAGTGATATTTCTTCTACTTTTTGCCCCCAAAAAGATGAACCAAAATTTAGTCGGTTTTTCGCTTTCTAGCGATGAAATTGTAGTTTTAAACATGAATGTTGCCGAATATAGAAATCTTTCTAAGATTATTGCTACTTACCTTAAATTAGATTTCCAGGCAGAAGTTTTAATGCGTCTTTCTAAAGGAGCTTCTTTTTCACCACTTGCCTTTATTTGTGACGAATACCACGAATACGCTACTGAAAACGATGCTGACTTTTACGCTCAATCTAGAGAAGCAAAATGCGTAAGCATTGTTTCTACTCAAAGTTATACTTCACTTCTAAAAGCCGTTAGAGATCAACAATCTGCAAAAGTAATTATTCAAAACTTAGTTAATAAAATCTGGTTTCGTACAGATGACAACTTTACTATTGAAGAGGCTCAAAAGCAGCTTGGTAAAGAAGATAAAACAAAGTACATAAGAAGTATTTCCGAAAATGCAAAAGAATCAAAATACAACTATCTTTTAAAGTCATTTAAATCCGACAATTCAAGCATTTCTGAAAGTATGAGTACACAAATATATCACGACTTCATTTACGATTTTAATGCCTTTTCAAGAGAACTAAGAACGTTTCAGGCCATCTGTTTTATTTCAACTGGCTCTGAAGTATTACCACCTAAAGTGGTTCAACTAAAACCTCTTTAATCTTTTAAAAAGAGGCTTAGTTATGTGGCTCACCCCCTAAAAATAGCCTTAGAATTTCATGCCCCTTCACCCCCTAAGTTTATTTTTTCCTCTTAAAATTTATTAATCCAATAAATTCCCCCCAATTTAAAAATCCGAGCCACATAACTAAGCCTCTTTTAATTTATATAGTTAGGAGATGATTAATCTTTATGAAAAAACTAATTGTTTTTATTTCAATAATCGTGCTTGTTCTTGCTCTCAGCATGGCTTTTGCCAAAGATGTTAAGCTTGTCACCACACTTAATAAAAGTTTAGAAAACATCAAATCTTGGATCATTAAGCTAAGTACTCCGGCAGCTGCAGTTGCTGTCGGTACTGGAGTCTTTATGAAAAAGTTTAGTTTTGGTGATGAAGAACGAATTGTAAAACGGTAAAAAGCTGATTAAAAGTTCGCTATTTTCTTATGGGTTTATTCTTGCAATTGACCTAGTTTTAACCGCAATTAAATCGCTTGTTGGTGCCTAAAAGGAGTCTTTATGGATGAAGAAGAAGTTGTTACTCAATCAATTAACGTCACTGAAGTTGTAATCGATACTATTAATTCTCTTTGTGATAGTTTGTTTTCATCAATCAACAAATCTATTTTCCCAGAACTAGATAAACTTATTTTTTTAAACTCCGATTTAACCGAATCCACTTACATAGAGCGAATTATTGGCACAGATTTTAATACCGGTCTTTTGGTGCTTGCTGAATTTTTCTTATGTGCTTTTGTTATCTATTATGCTGTAAGAAGATTTACTGCTTTTTATTCCGGAAGCGAAGTTGAATCTCCTGCCAAGTTCTTTATTAAGGCCGTAGTGCTAGGGCTCGTGGTGTTTAGCTCTTTTCAAATTTGCTCTGGTATTCTTACCGCAACTTCAGATATTACCGATTTTATTTGTTCACTCGGCCAAAACATCTTCAAGCAAAACATTTCTTTTTCAAACTTAATAGATAAACTATCTGGTTTTTCTGAAGGCGGTAAGTTTAATCTTTTTACTTTTAACGGCATCATCTCAAGCATGATTTCAATTTCTTCTTTTACGCTTATACTTTCATTTTCAGTTAGATATATTACAACCAAAGTTCTGGTCTTGCTCTCACCATTTGCCTTTCTTTGTCTAATTAATAAATCTACCTCTGGATTATTTAAGTGCTGGCTCAAAAGCTTCTTTTCACTCCTTTTAATACAAATCATAATGGCACTAATTCTACTCTTATCTTTTGCCATTATGAAAGAAAACTCCACCAACATCTTTAACCAAATACTATTAATTGGCTCTACCATCGCACTTACTAAATCCTCTCAGTTTGTGCGAGAATTTATTAATAACACCGGAATCTCTACTGACTATCAATCGGGACTTACTGGTCTTAAATCACTTATTATGAGGTAATTATGGATAAACATATTTTCCCCTTAAACTATACGTACAAGGCTAAGTTTCTTGGCATAATTGAATACCAAATATTGCTCCCAATTTGCATCATTTGTGCTATCATAATATTCGTACTATATATGCTAAAAGTTGACTTCTTTTTGGGCTTTGGAATAGTAGTCTTATTTGCCCTACCATCCGTCCTAATTCTCTCGGTTGGAGTCAATGGCCAGCCTGCTATTCCTTACTTTATAGCTATGTACAAATATAACAAGAGTCGAAAGGTTTATGTCTACAAAAAGCAGTAATGAACATAAGCAATTAACCTAAAAAAAGCATTAGGTAAACCCTAAAAATATTATTATTTTTAATACCCAAATAATATTGAAAAACCCACTTCATTCTTGTATGATTTAACAAACGAAGATAAAAAGTGGGGGGAGAAAATGAAGTTTGAGCAAAACTTGTATATGCTGTTTGAAGATTTAAATATTCCAGAGTATTTCATGACAGAATATTTTTGCAATGCAAATGGCGACTATGTCAAAATCTATTTGTATAGTAAGTTTTTGTGTAAGCACGGCTCAGAGATTTCAGCTTTAGATTTATCTAAAAAGCTAGCTATCCCTCTTGCTTCAGTTGAGGCTGGTCTTAAGTATTGGGAAGAACAAGAGCTTTTAATCAAAAAGAACCAAACTTATGAAATAGCCGACCTTAAAAAGATTGCAGTTAATAAGCTTTACACTCCAAAGCTTTCTTCTTCACCTGAAGATGCAATTAAAGATACTGATAGAAATGTGCTTAGAGTACAAGCTATAAACGAAATCAACACTTCGTTCTTCCAGGGTGTAATGTCACCTACTTGGTACACTACAATAGATACCTTCTTCAAAAAATACTCTTTTGACGAAGATGTTATGGTGGCATTATTTAGATATTGCTACGATAGAGGTGCACTTCATCACAACTACATTCAAGCAGTTGCTGAGGGCTGGTCAAATAGCAATATAAAGACAATGAACGACCTAGAAAAATACTACTTAGAACAAGAGCAACTTCAAAAGTTCAAAAAGAGCATCAAAAAGAAATTAGGTATATCGAGAAACCTAAACGAGTACGAAGAAGGCTATATTCAAAAGTGGACACAAGACTTCAAATATCCTATGGATATTATTGAGATTGCACTTAAAAAGACTACTTCAAAAACGACTTTTAGCTTCGATTATTTAGATAAAATTATTACTGATTGGCACGAAAAGAACCTTAATACAGGCGAAGAAATTACTAACTACATCAAAGAGCAAAAGCAAAAAGCAAAAGAGATTAAGGCAATGCAAAATCCTAATCCAAATCAAATGTCACTTCAAAAATACTTTGATGACCAAAATCAATATTCAGACATAGATCAATTCTATGCAAATCTATAAGGAGGTAATTGTTATGGACTTTAATGTTGCTACAATAGAACGTGAATACCAACTAAAAAGAACCAACGTATTAAAAGAAAACGAATTACTTAAGCAGTCCATCTACAACGATTACCCTCAAATAGCAGAAATCGAAGAAGAAATCAGAAAGCTTGGCCTTGAGGCTACAAAGCTTTCAATACTTTCTGATGATGAAGATAAAAACGAAAAGATAGCTACAATCTTCAAAAAAATCGAAGATTTAAAAGCTAAAAAAGCTGCTCTTTTAAAGAAAAATAACATTTCACTTGCTCCAAAATACGAGTGTGAAAAGTGCAAAGATACAGGTTATATTACTGAAAATATGCAAACCGTAATGTGCTCTTGCATGAAGCAAAAAATGCTAGATAACTATTATAACAAATACAATTTATTAAATCTAAAATTAGAAAACTGGAGTAATTTTAAAGACTCATATTATAGCGACGAGGCAAATCCAGAGAAATATAACGCAAAGATTTCTCCTAGAGAAAACATCAACAAAATAAAAAAGCATTCGCAAGCATTCGTTGAAAAATTTGACTTGCCAGAAACAAAAAACCTTTTATTTACAGGCACTGCAGGAATTGGTAAAACCTTTATTTCTGGCTGTATTGCAAATGATTTATTAGAAAAAGGTCACACTGTTTTATACGAAACAGCACCACTTTTAATGGACAATATTTTTGAATACAAATTTGGAAGCAAATCTAAAGTTTCAAAAGAATTATACGACAGCATTTTTAATGTTGATTTACTTATCATTGATGATTTAGGTACCGAAACACAATCTTCAGCCAAATTTACTGAATTATTTACAATCATCAATAGCAGAATTATAAATCCAAATACAAAAACTATTATTTCTACAAATCTTGATTTAAAGCAACTTTCAAAGCTTTACGACGATAGAATTATTTCAAGACTAATTGGCAACTATGACATTTGCAAATTCTTCGGAGATGATATTAGACTTAAAAAAAGCAAGAAGTAAATTTAAAAGTCCCATTGATATATTACTAAAGAAAACAATCTGCACAATTGCAACTTGTAGAATGTGCACCGTTGTCTTAATCAAATAAATAATTGTAAAAACAGAGGCGCAAATCGCACAAGTTGCTGCGGAAGCCGTTTTCGTAGTAATATATCAATGGGACTGTGATTATTTCTTCAAATATTCAATTGCTTTTTGAAGCTGTGTATCATCTTCACGTTCTAATCCATAAGTACTTTCATATTCTTCTGGAAGTGAAACTTCAATATCTGGTGTAACACCAATTCCATTAATCTTATTTCCGTTCGGAGAATAATACTCAGAAGTTGTCATCTTAACATATGTACCATCTCCAAGTGGCTTTAATGTCTGTACAACGCCCTTTCCGTAGGTAGTTTCGCCAATTATTGTTCCAACTCCATAATCTTTTACAGCAGCTGTAAATACTTCTGCAGCACTTGCAGAATTATTATTAACTAAAACAACAAGTGGAATTTCTATCTGGTTTTTGTCTGAATACAATGCTTCTTCTGTTCCACTTTTATCTAATGAATAAACTATCTTTCCTTCTGGAACAATAACATCAGTGATTTCTTTGCAAACGTCTAAAACACCACCAGGATTATCTCTTAAATCAATTATTAAAGATTGTACCTTTTTGCTTTTTATTAGTTCATCGTATGCATGTTTAAATTTTGAAGGGGAAGCTTCATCAAATGAAGAAAGTTTGATGTAACCAATATTGCCTTCTAATACTTCTGATTTAACAGGATTTATCTCAACTTTTCTTCTTTCAACAGATAATTCAAAATGTTCTTCCTCTTTGGTATCTTTATTTTTTCTAATAATTCCCAATCTTGTAAAGGTACTAGGAGGTCCTTTTATAGCATCTACCATCTCTTCATAAGAGTGTTCTAGAGAATCTAAATCATCAACATATTCAATATAGTCTGCTGTTTTTAGACCCGCTTCTTCTGCTGGTGAACCTTCTAACGGAATAATTACTATTGGCATATGTTTATCTTCATCATATGTGACATATATGCCAATTCCATAATACTCACCAACTGTTGAAGTATAAAAGCTCTCAAATCTTGTTTTGTTATAATACTCTGCGTATGGATCATCTAAAGCTTCAAGCATGCCAGTAGCAATTAAATCCGCCATTTCCTCTTCGTCATATTCATACAAATAATCTGAATCAATCATATTTTTAAGTACTATCATTTTCCTTTGAGTAGGATAACTAAATGGTACATTCGTATATGTTTTTCCAATTGCTTGAGTATTAATTATGCCCGTTTCAGTACCTGTAGATAATGTATTTTTATACACCCATAGCTGAAATGCAATATAACAAATCAAAGCTGTCACTATTGCGGTTATTATAATTGCAGGAATCACTCCCGCACCTTTTTTATTCATGTTTTACCTTCTTTCAAATCTATCCTTTAAAATAATTTACTGGTATTTCTGGTTCTTCTTTTTTAGTGGATGCTTTCTTTGACTTTTTAAGTGACAAAATGGTTCCACCTAGTAAAGCAGTAATAGGAATTGTTGCTACTAACCCCATGCTACCTGCTAGGGATTTAAGCACTTCGTCGGATATGTCTTCTGCATTTAGTACAAAAGTCAAATCAAAACCATTGACATTATATAACAAAATACAAAGCATTGCACTACCTACATAGGCTAAAATTAATGTATTTGTCATCGTTCCCATAACGTCTTTTCCGATATTCATTCCTGATTTAATAAGTTCTGCTCTATTCATATCTGGACGTTTTTCTTTTAATTCATTTAAAGCAGATGAAATTGACATTGCAACGTCCAT
>JAEEGL014791005.1_pt1 | contig 12140 bp, 10 predicted proteins | sample 9134231 | NCBI WGS metagenome assembly JAEEGL01 (sample SAMN16246548, study PRJNA631951) | gut metagenome | biome: gut microbiome; feature: rumen; material: fiber-attached | host: Bos | place: Iran: Karaj | collected 2018-10
AGAAAGATAATATTTTGACTGTTTTGAGTATATATTTCAGTTGATATCACCCTAAAATGAAATTATTATTCACCACTCCCAGGCGCCTGTTTTATAGGTATGTACAACAAATCTTTTTCCGCTTCCAGACTGGCCACTGCAAGTAGAAAGAGTAAGTAAACTTGGATATTGGCTAAAATCAGCATCGGCGGGTCTTGGATAAGCAGATGAATACTGGATAAAATCCAAAAGTTCATTATAAGATTCTGTAGTCTCCACTACTTTATAGGCATCACTACCTACTCGAGTAATATAATAGCCAAAGACTCTGTACTGAAAAATGTAATCCTTGGTGTAGATATAAACATATGGATCCTTTTCAAGAAGCTCCTCATTACCGCTTGCATAGAGCTTCTTAAGGCTTCCAAACATAGAACCGTTTCGCATATTGTGGCCAAAGATTATATCGTGCATCCCCCTGAATTCAGGATCACTTAAAACATCCTCAAAAAGGCATCCTGCCTTATTTACCTGCCCATCAAAGGTAAGATGAAGGTACTGGTCAACCTCATTTTCTTTTACCACAGGATAACTAATATCAAGGCAGGGAAAATAGAGCCATGCCACCACATCAGGATTGATTTCTTCTAGTTTGTCAAAATCAACTCTGATAAGAGGATACTCAACAACTGAGGATTCCTCTTGAGTTGGCCATGTTACAGCCGAAGACTCTATAGTTTCATACTCATTGTCGGCTACAGCGTACTCTTTCTGATCATCGTAGATTTTGTAGCCCTCATAAGCAATCACACCTATACAGATCAGTATTGCTATTATGCGCAAGGCTTTTAATACCTTATTTCTCATAATATCCCCCTCATGTGTCATTTTGGGCAACTATACATATATAATATACGAATTGCTCCATGACTATGTCATAAATTAATATTATCACTTCATTGCTCATGATGTATACTAAACATGTATGAAATTTAGATTAAAAGGGAGATAACATGAACGAGAATATGAATCAACAGGGCCAGCCAGTTCAGGGACAGCCCGGTCAATACTATCAGCAGAACCAGCAATTTCAGCAGCCTCAGTATAGTCAGCAGCCTTATGGCCAAATGTACAATATGGCGCCACCACAGCCACCTAAAAAAAGCTTTTTTAGCAGGTTCCACACAGACAAGTTCCACTGGACAGATCAGTTTCTGTTAGTTGGTCTTATTTCAATCGTACTACTTATATGCGGTGAGCTTGTTGGAGAGCTTTTAACCTACGGATTATTTGCTGCAAATTTAGCTGATGACCCTACTGGATTTTTCAATATTACTGTAATGTACTTTAACTTCATAGGAATTTGGATTGTACTGTGCCTCTACATGGCAATAGTTCCCAAGAACCGCCCTATATTAAAGGCCATAGGCACCGCTCCAAAAGGCAACAACGTTCTCTTTTTGGTAATAGGCCTTTTGATTGGTTTTGGAACCAATATGATCTGCGCAATTGGAGCTATGCTTCACAAGGACATCAGTATTACTTTTGATTCACTACCTATCTTTGAGCTTTTGGTTTTATTTATAGCAGTATTTGTGCAGTCCTCCGCAGAGGAACTCCTGTGCCGAGGCTTTATATACCAGAAGCTTAGAAAAGGCTACAAGAACCCTTGGGTTGCCATTATCCTTAATGCAGTATTTTTTGGTGCTCTTCATCTTGGAAATCCGGGAGTAGGTTTCCTTGCCATTCTTGATATTGTAGTTACAGGTATTTTCTTTTCACTTATGGTTTACTACACCGACAGTATCTGGTGCGCTATGGCAGCTCACGCAGCCTGGAATTACACACAGAACATAATCCTGGGACTTCCTAACAGCGGAATTGTTTCACCTTTTTCAATTTTCAAGCTTGATGCTGCTTCAGCAACCAGCTCTTTTGCCTACAACGTAGACTTTGGTCTTGAAGGCACAATACTTGCGGTATCTGTTCAGATTGCCGGATGTATAGTAATGTTCCTTCTCTTCCACAACAAACACGAAAAAGACTATGAACCATGGAATAACTAATTACGACAATTACAAAACGATCATATTTCACATCGACGTTAATTCTGCGTTTCTATCCTGGTCCGCAGTTAAAAAACTAAGGGATGAGCCTGGCAGTATCGACCTGCGCACTGTTCCTTCCGCCGTAGGAGGCGATGTAAAGAGCCGCCACGGTATCATAACTGCCAAATCAATACCAGCCAAAAAATATGGAATAGTAACTGGAGAGCCTGTTGTAAAGGCTCTCCAGAAATGTCCTAATCTCATTCTGGTACAGGGTGATTTTACAACCTACAGAATGTATTCCCACGCATTTATAGAGATAATAAAGAGATACTCCCCTAAACTTCAGCAGGTTTCAATTGATGAAGCTTATCTTGATATGTCTGGGGAAAAAGAACTGTTTAAAGATTCTGAATCCGAAGACTTCCCATGGCCTCTGAACGTAGCCCGGCTCATAAGAGATGAGATCAGAAACACTCTCGGCTTTACAGTCAATGTAGGAATCTCTTCCAATAAGCTCCTTGCAAAAATGGCCAGCGATTTCAAAAAGCCGGATTTGACCCACACTCTTTTCCCTCATGAAATACAAGAAAAGATGTGGCCTCTTCCTATCGGCGATCTCTACGGATGCGGTAAATCAACCGCTTCAAGACTTACATCTCTTGGCATAAAGACAATTGGAGATGCAGCAAATAGCGACTATGAATTCCTATGCTCTATTCTGGGAGAAAATGCCGCAGGCTATATCTACAATAGTTCAAATGGCTATGGCAGTACGCAAGTGCATGATGAATACGAAGATGCCAAGAGCTATTCTAATGAAACTACTCTTAAATCCGACCTTACAGCAGATTCCTACGATAAAGAAATAGAGCCCATTCTAAAGTATCTCTCAGGCAAGGTTTCAGGAAGGCTTAAAAGAGATGGCGTCTACGGCTGCACCATCACAGTAAGCGTAAAAACTGGCAATTTTAAACGTCACTCAGCTCAGATGAAAATTGATTCCTCAACTGATGATGACCTAGTAATTTACAAATGCGCAAAAATGCTATCTGATAAGCTCCTCCTTGGTGATGAAGGACTTTTTATAAAAGGAGAAGTCATCCGCCTTGTGGGCGTTGGAGTAAGTAAGCTCGATGACGGTTCCTACAGACAGCTAAATCTCTTTGATGTACTGGCAGAAATTCCACATTCAGGAACTAAAGGAGCTACAGGCTCTAATAGCGCTATAGACAAAGAGCCAGACTTTGATAAAAAATTCCAGCGCCAGAAAAAGTTAGACCAGATGGCCAAAGAAATAGATACCCGCTACGGAAAAGGAACCATAATAAAAGGAAGTACCCTAAAGTGATGCTCATCATCAGGGATACTTCCTTTTTCTTTTATATTGCAGAGGCAGAAATCGTCTCTTTTATCAGCTTCTTAATAAGTGAGACAAGTCCATTTTCCTCATCAAAAAGATATACATAGCCCTGTAGAGACTGAGCCTTTTGCCTTAAGTTCTTGCAATGGCTCCATACCCAGATTGCTGACTGTCCCTTGCCATTCTTGGCTTCCTGGATCAGATTGGCTGCCGCACTGTTTCCGTCAAAGGCAACTACTGCAGATGGGCGTCTTTCAAATATCTCATAGTTAAAGCTCTTATAGATTCCCATGCCTTCTGCTTCCGTAGAAACCCTGATAAAGACACCTGCCTTCCTTAGCTTATCTATCTCTTTTTCTGTCAAAAGAGCTGGTACAACCGCATATATCCTAAAGCCCTTGGTGTTATGATCGATCAGGTATTTCTCATATCCGGACAGCTTATGGCCGATTACAAAGCAGACTTCCTCCGGATTCAAAAAAACCATAAGTTCATCAAGCTCTCTGGTGGCCTCTTCTCTTACTCTCGTTGCCCTGTTCTCAGTATTAAAGCTGCCTCCAAGAAGTACAACAGGAAATCTGTCCCAGGTGATCTCCTGCACGATATCTTTTAGCTCAGTGTTAGCATCAAGCCTTCCAGCCTTACTCTTAGCTCCTCCGGAAATCTTGACAGCATGCATTTTATCAAGAAGAACATCCTCAAAATCCTTGTTCTTAACAAGTCTTGCGAAAGCTTCCTTCTTGTCGGAGTATGCTTGTCTGCTCTTTTCAATAATATAGCTTTCTGCTTCCTTCATAAGAGAAAGCTCTTCCTGTGACAATCCAAGAAGCTTTTCAAGAGAAAGCTGCTCATCTATTGAAGAAGTGCCATAAAGCGCAGCCCCATCTGTTCCCTGAACGCACTTTATTCCCTGTCTTAAGTACTCCTTAAGAGGATGCTTATCAAGTGAATTTAGGTTATTAAGGCGTACATTACTGGTTATCTGGAATTCCAGGACCACATTGTTTTCTTTTAGCTCTTTTAAAACTGCTCTTCCCTTCTTGGATTTAAGAGAATAGGTATAAAGGCCATGACCCAGTCGAATCCTTGGCATTTGCTGCCCCTTAGCGAGACTGTCCCTAACACACTGTATACTGTGGGCTATGTTGTCCTTTAGACTGTCATTTTCTCCTGCGTGGATACGGATAACAAAGGTAGGATCCTTTTGACATATCTTGGCTATTTCCTTAAACACTGGCTTAAGAGTTATTATGTCATTTATCTCTTCTCCAACAAAGTCGCAGCCAGCAACATAAGGATCAAGGGATGTTGCCTTTAATACTTCAAGGTTCTGTTCCAGATAATCAGCAGGAGTCACCGCGTCTTTGATAATAGTAAGCGGAATCCTACGCATTGCAGCAAGAAATCTTATCATGACCCCGGTTTCCCTGTAGATTCTAGGCATAACCTCGTGAACCTGACGGAGCATTTCTATGGATTCATACTTTTTAACAAGGGTTGTATCGCTTATCTCAGCATACTCAACACCCTGCTTTTTATAGCCCCTTGCAATCCAAAGAAGCTTATCCTGGAAAATAGTATTGTTGCAATAGTCGGGATTTTCTTTATCTTTCAGCATCTGCAAAAGAGCTGCTCTTACGTCTGCATCCGGTATCTGGGATACATTTGATAAAAAGATCCTCTCCTCGCTCTCTTTGCCCTTGCAAAAGACATACCTGTAGAGGTAAACCTTCTCAAGATTAGTAAATACAGCCTGTCCATCTCTGATAATTCCAAGAGAGCCGCGGATCTTGACTATATTCATCTCGGCATTATCAAGATTATTGAGAATAAGATCAGCAAAATTAATAAAGGTGTTGTCGTTTATTTTTCTATCAAGGTACTTGCCCTTTAGCTGTGAAGTCACAAACTGCCTTGCAACCTTCTCTCTTTGGGCATTTACCTTTATCCACTGCTCTGCAGTCAGCTGAAGATCAAGCTTTTTAACATAATATAGAGGGTATCTTATCTGATGATAGATACCAAGGGCGATCAGTATGTCCGCTGGCAGATTTCCGTTCATATGAGTATGAAGATCCGCTCTGAATTTGAGCTGTTTGGGAATATAGGTGGTAAAAAGAGTCTTGGACATATCTAGCTTATAATTCTTGGTCTGACTCATCAATGTCTTGGCAATAGCAGGAACCTGGGCCTTTTGGAGGATTCGGCCATCAGGATAGATGGTTGCTATCTCTACGTTTCCAAGTTTAAAAAGATATACCTCTTCCCCAAGCGCTCCTACATAGCAGGGAATCTCACCCTTTATGATAAATTTCCCATCTTCATCCTGAGACAAGGGAAGTTTGCAGGTCTTAGCCAGGTTCCTTATTAGATTTCCTGATGTGTGGTTAGGAGTTTTCAGGATGTAATATAACCTGTCTAAATCCTTGTAAAGATTGATAACTATATCTTTTTCATTGTCCAAAAAGAAAAAAGTAAAATATGTCATAGGCTTCCTCTTCTTGTGTTATCACAAAAGCTGCTGCATGTCCCTGGGCAGCTTTGCTGTAATCTTAATTCTCTCTTTAGTGATTGGCTGGTCAAACTCTATATATCCTGCATGGAGGGCGGCTCTTTCAAGACCGTGGCTATTTTCTATCTCTTTGCCATAGAAGTTATCGCCAAGAAGCGGGTGTCCAAGATATGCCATGTGAACCCTTATCTGATGGGTTCTGCCAGTATCAAGATGAAGCCTTACAAGAGCATAATCTTCAAACTGCTTCTCAACCACGTAGTGGGTTATGGCTTCCTTGCCCTCAGGATGAACTTCGCGGATCATACGCTCATCAGGGCGCCTTCTGATAGGCTCGTTTATAGTGCCCATTTCATTTTCAAACACCCCGCTGCACAGAGCCAGGTATTCCTTGCGCCTTGACATATTCTCTTTTTGTTTAGACAAAAGAGCTGCACTATGGCGGTTCTTGGCAAAAATCACAAGTCCCGATGTCTCCCTGTCCAGACGTCCTACCGTGCGGATCACGTGGTTCTGTCCCGTTTCCTCATAGTATCCGGCAAGGTAATTGCTAAGAGAGTCCTTGTAATGGGCATAGGATGGATGAACTACCATATCCCCTACTTTGTTAATGATTATAAGATCCTCATCCTCATAAACGATATCAAGCTCTCCCCTGGCAGGAACAATATCGCCTGCATTGTCATTATCCTCGTAAATCCTGACAATAAGCGTATCTCCGGAAGTGAGCTCATCTATAAGACGTACAGGTTCACTCTTTTCCTGACATTCATCAGCCTTTCTGATACACATGACTCCATCAGAAAACAGCTTACACCTTGTCATCTCACGGCTCGAGAGTTCCATAATATCACGCATGATCTCTCCTGCTGTGATAGTCTTGTTATCGTCATTTATGTACTTGTATCTAAGTTCTCTGTAGCTATTATCCATTAAAGCTCTGATTCCCTACCACTAATACCAAAACGTCCAACAGCGACAAAGAAAAACGCAGATGCGATAGCTGTAAATACAACTGTAGAAGCATTAAGGATATATGTTACATTTGCATAAGCTGCCAGCTCGCTAGTCCCCATAAATCTGCCAATTATTATTGTGCTAATTGTTCCAGACGCACTTCCTATATAGTTAATAAAAATAGTTATAAGGGTATAACATATTCCCAGACCTTTTCTGTTTGTGGCAGTATTCTTTTGACATGAAATGTAAAAGGAAATATAAACTGCCAGAGTGATGATCGGGAAAAAGATTTGAATCGGAAACATCCTTACATTTGTTATTTCTGTCGGCATTCCCATACGAGTTCCTATGGCGTTCTGATTTAGAATAACGAAGCCAGCTACTCCTATAACCATTACTTGAAAAATAAGAGCAAGCAGCCCTGGTACCTTTATATCCCTGTCAGAGCCGTATCTTCCACAGGCAATAAAAAACAGCGGAGTTGCCAAATTAGAAATAATAAATGTCGAAAGGTTTATCATCCTTAAAACTGCTGCATTTGCCACTATAAACGCTTCACCTTTACTGGCGAAATACCTATTAGCAAAGATATTAAGCGGAATATCAATGCAAGTAATAATGACTGCAATAATAATCAGCAAGGTTGCCATAAGTCTCTTGTTTTTATTATTTCCGGCTATAACAGCCACAAACAATATTCCGTATATTACAAGTCTGGCTACAAGAAGCCAAAATGAATATGGAATAATCCTGTAGTCTGCATCCTTTGCTCCAAATAAAGCACTTCCCAAAGTACCCTGATGCTGAATGATATAAACTGATACATACACCAGAATAGCCTGCAAAATAAAGGCTGCAATTGCTGGTCCTTTAACACGGTTGTCTTTCATTTTTACCCTCTTTAATACTTTCATATTTAATTATATACGTTATTGCGCTCACAAGCATAGCAATAGCGCCAGATTAAAGTATTAACTTTTTGTAACCAAAAATCAAGTATTGTAATTAAGCACACTAATCGCTTCTATTTCGTCCGCAAAATAAGGCTAAATACTAGCAACAAGTAGTTGGTAGAGATAAGAATTATTTCATATTATGGTTATGAAGTAATACCTGATATTTTCCTTAATATCAGGTCATATCTATAGCTGAAAGGAATGTATGAAAAAATGAAAAAGAAAAATATACTGTCGGCCCTTCTTTTGGCTGCTATGATCACGGGATGTGTGGGGAACATTCCTGCAGCAGAAAAAGAGGCTGCAACTGATGTTTCTCTGGATAATTCCAGCATTGAAATATCAGCAGAACAAGCTAGTAGTGCTGATGATGCTAGTTCAGCACTCACATCAGTAGAGGAACCTATCGAAACAGCTTTTGTAGATGATGTAGCTCTTAAGGATCTTTGTCAGGATTACTTCGTTCTTGGAGTAGGCATCAATGGAAGTGATCTTTTTAACCAGTGCCTTAATATTCCGCAGTACATGGAGCTTTCCAAAAAGCACTTTGGAAGCGTGACCATGACCAACCTTATGAAGAGCTGCTATATTCTGGACCAGGCAGGATCCCAGGCTAATCTTTCAAGTGGAAACGCTGAGCCAGCTTTATCTTTTGACACAATCGATCCAACTCTTAAATGGTGCCAGGAAAATGGCATAAAAATGCGTGGTCACACCCTTGTATGGCACACTCAGGCCCCTGGATGGTTCTTTAGAGAAGGTTATACAGATGACGGGGAATATGTAGACAAGGACACAATGCTTGCCAGAATGGAAAGCTATATAAAGCAGCTCCTTACACATGTTCAGACTGAATATCCTGGAGTTATCTATTGCTGGGACGTTGTAAATGAGGCTGTTGAACCTGAAAGTGCTGATCCAGACAGCTTTTTTAAATGCCGCACTACCTGCGGCCAGGATCCAAACCCTTGGTATGACACAATTGGTCCTGACTACGTAGAAATGGCCTTTACTTATGCTAGAAAATATGCCGATGAGGATGTGCTTCTCTTCTACAACGACTACAACACCTATCAGGAGCCAAAGACAGAAGGCATCTACGCTCTCTGCAGCTACCTCAAGGAAAAAGGCCTTATTGATGGCATTGGAATGCAGGGCTACTGGGGAATCGACTATCCTTCTATAGACATGATCAAAAAGGCTATGACTAAGTTTGCCGAGCTAGATCTTCAGATTCACGTAACTGAGCTTTCAATTGGCGTAGACAAAGAAACAGATGCTGAATTTGAGAAACAGGCCAAAGCCTACGGCGATGTATTCCAGATGTTCCATGACATGGACCTTGAAGGCGGCGGACCTGCAAATATCACAAATGTCACTGTATTTGGCCTTGTTGATCACTACCGCGAGGGCGATCAGACAAATACACGTATCTTCAATAAGGACTACGAGCCCAAGCCAGCATTTATCAAGATCAGAGAAGTTATGGAAAGTTACTAAGATTAAGTGGAAGACAGCAAGTATCTCTACTCGTCTGCGAATCGCTACTTAGCACAGCTGACATAATTCATTTGAGCGACTATGCAATAATAGAGCCCCGGATTGCTAACAATCTGGGGCTCTTTCCATGATATCTTATCTTGACTTATTCCTCTTCCATCACTCTGGCGAATTCTATCTGATAGGCCTTATTTTCCTTCTCGTACTCTCTTCTTCCTTCTATGATCTTATCCTTGGACAAAATCTCACTATTTATGAATTTCAGGTTATCCGCAGCTTTTTGAGTTTTCAGGACAATCTGATATGAGCATGGTCCAACCATTAAAAGCTCCATAGCCTCTTGATCAGTAAGATATCCGCTTGTAATGATTCCAAAGGTTTCATAAATTGTATCGTTGGCTATGGGCCCAATTATCAGATCATACTCCTCATAGGCATCTGGTTTAAGGCGCCTGTTTGCAAATATATAGTCAAACCACTCCTTATTTCTTGCAAATTTCTTTACCTTAAGATCACTGTCATCAAGCTCATAGTGGTTAATTACAATATCTTTGCCAGGGCTCTCCCTGACCCATCTGTTTGCAAATTCCCTATCATCTGTTGTATAAAACCCCTGCCCCAGGTCAGCATTCTTCCTGCCATGGTGCACATCTGGTTTCTCTATAGCCTGGTAACTTGCATGAAAAAGATTATACATAAGGCCACCTACTAAGTAATTATATCAATTAAGCAGTTTCTACATTTCTCGTAGCGATCACGTCAACGCCTGTTCCTGCTACATCCTTAATAAGGACATCTCCAATATGAGCAGGTGCTGCAACGCAGGCAGCATCTATATCCCTCATAACTTCAAAAATCTTGCTCTTTGGAATATCACTTGCAGTCTTGCAGGATACGCGCTCTTTATCTCCGCCAGTGATCTTAACAGTACTTGTCACAATCCTGGTGGGATTAACAACTTCTTTTCTTGCATATATATCGCCCTTAGGGCATGTATTGCCGCTAACCTCAGTAACTTCGCCATTTTCCATGCTAACTGTCAGCATACATCCCATAGGACATCCAATACACGTAAGCTCTCTCTTCTCCATCTCAAACTCCTTTTTGTAGTACATCTAAAAACATCTTCATCGCAAGCGCCTATGCACGCTAAGCTTCCTGCATACATCACTCGCTCTCAATCTTCACGGTAATCTTCTTTATAGGCTTTTCCTGAAGCTGGCTCTTACGAAGGATGATCTGCTCCATCTCGCCAGGAGCAAGAATTCTCTTTTGATTGTGCATCACTCTCTCGTCATCAAAGTACACACTTACAAAAGAATTCTTGTAGACATCACCAACTCTAAATCTAACAGTTAAAAGATCATCCATCCTGTCTACATTTATTGAACTTGGCACAGTATATCTGGCTCCATCAGTTGCTGTAACTTCAATGACTGAAGTACCCTCAGCATCCTTGCAGCCTTCATTTATATACTTGACTGCATTCTGACCAGCTCTTTTTGCTTCCTCAGAAACATAGTCAACAAGATCATGAACATGAAGAACATTTCCGCAGGCAAATACGCCAGGAATGTTGGTTTCAAGTGATTCATTAACTATAGGTCCTGATGTTATTGGGCTCATCTTAACTCCTGCTGCTCTTGAAAGCTCGTTTTCAGGAATAAGACCACAGGATAAAAGAAGTGTATCGCAGGTATATCTTTCTTCTGTACCTGGAATTGGCTTCCTGTCAGGGCCAACCTCAGCAATAGTTACTGCAGTCACATGCTCTTTTCCCTCAATATCAACTACTGTGTGGGAGAGTTTAAGAGGAATTCCATAGTCATCAAGACACTGAACAATATTTCTCTTAAGGCCGCCAGAATAAGGCATAAGCTCTGCCACAACCTTGACCTTGGCTCCCTCCAGAGTCATTCTGCGGGCCATGATAAGTCCAATATCACCTGAACCCAGGATAACAACTTCTCTTCCAGGCATGTAGCCTTCAATATTAACAAGTCTCTGTGCAGTACCAGCTGAGAAAATTCCAGCAGGTCTATAACCAGGAATGTTCAGGGCTCCTCTTGGCCTTTCTCTGCAGCCCATAGCAAGGATAACTGCCTTTGCAGGAATCTGGAACATTCCATCTTCTCTGTTCATAGCAGTTACTGTCTTATCTTCTGCAATATCCATTACCATAGTATTTAGCTTATATTCAATTCCAAGATCATAAACCTGCTTTATAAATCTATAAGCATATTCAGGGCCTGTAAGCTCCTCCTTAAAGGTGTGAAGACCAAAGCCGTTGTGAATGCACTGATTTAAGATTCCGCCAAGTTCGTGATCTCTTTCAAGGATGAGGATACTGTCATTGCCAGCCTCCTTGGCAGCCACGGCAGCTGCAAGGCCTGCAGGACCACCACCAACTATTACAATATCGTATGTCTTCATGATCCTTATACCTCCCCTTTAGTTCTTTCTATAACAATATTGGACCTGCCACCTGATTTGGTGATTTCTTCATAGGAAAGCCCCAGCTCTCTGTTAAGGATTTCCATGGTCCTGGGTGAGCAAAAGCCCGCCTGGCATCTACCCATTCCGGCTCTTGTTCTGCGCTTAACTCCGTCAAGACTTCTTGCCCCAAGCGGTCTGTGAATAGCATCAAGAATTTCGCCCTCAGTGATAGATTCACATCTGCAAACTATAGTTCCATAGGCAGGATTCTTTTTTATAAGCTCATTCATCTCTTCTACTGAGAGTCCTTCTGTTCTGGTGATACCCTTTCTGGTGCCGATCCAGTTATCCTTGGGGATAAGGCTCATCTTCTCTTTGAGCATATC
>JAEEGL014933384.1_pt1 | contig 12140 bp, 4 predicted proteins | sample 9134231 | NCBI WGS metagenome assembly JAEEGL01 (sample SAMN16246548, study PRJNA631951) | gut metagenome | biome: gut microbiome; feature: rumen; material: fiber-attached | host: Bos | place: Iran: Karaj | collected 2018-10
GGGCACTGATCTTGAATGGTTTGAATATTGGAGAAATTACTGCTATAAATGGCTGCTTACTCTTGGTATCAAAGAAGAGAATTTAAGACTTAGAGACCATGATAAGGCAGAGCTTTCACATTACAGTAATGCTACAACTGATATTGAATATGCATTCCCGTTTACAGACTGGGGTGAGCTTTGGGGAATTGCCGATCGTACGGATTATGATCTTACCCAGCATCAGAATGTATCAGGTGAGCCTATGGAATATTTTGATGATGAGACCAAAGAGAAATATATTCCTTATGTTATCGAACCGTCGCTTGGCGCGGATCGAGTTACACTTGCATTCTTATGTGAGGCTTATGACGAGGAAGTGCTTGATGCGGAGAAGAATGATGTTCGTACGGTTCTTCATTTCCACCCTGCGATCGCTCCGGTCAAGATCGGTGTGCTTCCTTTATCAAAGAAGTTAAATGAAGGCGCAGAGAAGATATTTGCAGAGCTTTCAAAATATTATAACTGTGAGTTCGATGACAGAGGTAACATAGGTAAGCGTTATAGAAGACAGGATGAGATCGGAACACCGTTCTGCGTAACCTATGATTTTGATTCGGAAGAGGATAATGCAGTTACTGTTCGTGATCGTGATTCTATGGAACAGGAGAGAATTAAGATAGAAGATCTTAAGGCATACTTTGAGAAGAAATTTGAGTATTAGAATTAATCAGGAAAACAGGGATGGATACCCCTGTTTTTCTACTATTATACTTAAGATAGAGATGCCCTTTACAAAGACTTAAAGGTGCGAGTCTTGAAGGTAAGAGTATGGAGGAATAATAATGGCTCAGGAACAGGAGAAGAGTAAGAATATTTTTAAGAGAGGAATAGGCTTTATCAGAAGGCAGTTTACAAGGGTAAGAAACAGATGGCACAAATTCTATACCCTACAGCTTTTGTATCCTTCTATATATAAGAAGTATTCAAAGCAGCCAGTTAAGGAGGATAAGGTTGTTTTCATAGAGTTGAGACAGCCGAAGATTTCTAACAGCTTTTCTGTTTTATATAATGATCTTAAAGAGAATTATAATTTTGATATACATGAACATTATCTGAGAACATCATTTATTCCAAGACCTAATCATGTCAAGCGCTGTAAGGAAATGATCAAGGACATTGCGGATGCAAAATATATATTTATGAATGAGGCATCTAATGTAGTAAGTTCAGTTAAGCTTAGACCTGAAACCTTTGAAGCTCAGCTGTGGCATGGCTGCGGAGCGTTTAAGAAATTCGGAATGAGCACTGCGGATCTTATCTTTGGTGATAACAGACGTAATATGCTCAAATATCCCTTCAATAAGAATTATTCATTGGTAACAGTAAGCTCGCCGGAAGTAATATGGGCTTATGAAGAGGCTATGAATATAGAAACCAAAGGAATTGTTCAGGGAGTCGGAAACAGCAGGACGGATGTTTTCTATGATGGAACATTTATTAATTCTGCTTATAATAAATTATATAAACTGCTTCCACAGGCGAAGAACAAAAAGATAATTCTTTTTGCTCCGACATTTAGGGGACGTGTGGCAACGGCAACATCTCCGGATTGCTTTGATGTTAAAGCGTTTTGTGAAGCTTTTTCTGATGAATATCTCTTGTTGTTCAAGCATCATCCGAATGTAAAGGTGCGTCCGGAAATACCCGAAGAATACAAAGAGTTTGCCTATGATTTTACTGATTCAATGGCGATAGATGAACTTCTTTGTGTAAGTGATATCTGTATTTCGGATTATTCATCATTGGTATTTGAATATTCGCTTTTTGAGAGACCGATGATATTCTTTGCTTATGATCTTGATGAGTATTTTGACTGGAGAGGCTTCTATTATGATTATTTTGAGCTTGCTCCGGGACCTGTATGTAAGACTAATGAAGAAATGATCGATTATATAAAGCATATAGATGAGAGATTTGAACGTGATAAGGTAATTGCCTTTAGAGAGAAGTTTATGGCTTCGTGTGACGGTCATGCTACCGAGAGGATCAAGAATATTGTCTTTGGGGAGAAGGCTCTTAAAAAGCATTATATAGCGAAGGACGTTGAGCTTGAGAAGAGGCTGATGGAGCCATCCGTTTTTGGTAAAAATGGTGTCGAAGGTATAGAGGCTTTTACAAATCCTGTTGATAACCCTAAGGTATCGGTTATCATGCCTGTTTATAATGTGATCGATTATCTTGAAGGTACTCTTAAAAGTGTTGCCAATCAATCTTTAAAGGATATAGAGATCATATGTGTTGATGATGGTTCTAACGATGGAAGTGATAAGATATTAGATGAATTTGCGGCTCGTGACGCCAGATTTAAGATCATTCATCAACAAAATCAATATGCAGGTGTAGCAAGGAATAACGGACTTGCTGTTGCTACTGGTAAATACGTTGTTTTCTGGGATTCGGATGATATATTTAAGATCAATGCGTTAGAAAAGCTGTATATAGAGGCAGAGAGGACAAATGCGGAGATAGTTGTCTGCTCCGCTAACAGATATGACGAGGATAAGGATAAAGAGATACGTACAGCTCTTTATCTCAATGAACCGCTTCTTCCTGAGAAAAGACCATTTTCAAGGGAGGATATGGGGGCGTATATATTTAATTTTTCAACGAATGTACCATGGAATAAGTTTTATCTAAGAAGCTTCATCGAAGAGCATGAGTTGAGGTTTGAAGCAAGAAGACAGGCTAATGATACCTATTTTGTAATAATGGCGTACTATTATGCCAAAAGAATATCAACTGTAAGTGATAAACTGATGTTGTACCGCATCTCAACCACCTATGGCCTGACTAACACAGCAGGAGTTGATCCATTCTGTGCTATTCATTCCTATGAGGCTGTGTTTGATGAATTAAAGGTTAAAGAGGATTACAAGGGAGATGTTGAGCAAAGCTTTATCAACAGAGCATTGAGTGGATTTCTTGTTTCACTCGGTTTACAGAAAAGTTTTGATAATTACAGAATGTTATATGATTATCTGGTTAATCAGTCATTTAAGGATTTCGGTATTGGAGATCATCCTGCTGATTACTACCACAGACCGTGGATGTATGAAGATTATGAGATAATGCTAAGAACATCACCGGAGGATTTTGTTACGTATAAGCTTAAAGTCACAAGTGATAAGCTTAAAGTGAAATCCAGCAGCCTTACGGTAACAAAGGAAAAACGTGAGAAGCTTGTCGCAAAACAGGCAGAGCTTGAGGAAGTGATAAAAGAGCAGAAGATGACTATCAAGCAGCAAAATGTATTGCTTGGCAGCAAACCTGTTAAGCTTGCGCTAAAGTTCCGTACAGTGGTAAGACTTATGTTGTATGGTAAGCGATAAGTAGTGATAAGAGAAATAATAAAAGGGATGTGCATAAGTTATTGCACATCCCTTTTATTATATTAAGCCCTGTGGCACATGCCGGATCATTCAAAATCTAATACACGTGCTACGGTATTCTTGTTTTTATCTGTGAAGGTTACTGTTGCAGAGCTGGCTTTCTTAGTATATTTCTTGAACTTGAAAGTATAGCTCTTTTTGCTAGTGCTCTTGGTGTATGTCTTACTGCCAACCTTTAATTTGATCTTTTTAAGGTTTGATGCCTGTGTTGTCATTACACCGCCTCCAAGATTAAGGCTTATTACTTTAGGAGCAAAGGTGTATTTCTGCTTTTTCTTAGCTGAAAGCTTGCTGTCTACCTTAATTGCTGTACTTCCGACTCTTGTAAGCTTATTGGATTTGAAAGTAAGCTTTATCTTATCGTTCTTAACATATATACCATTCTTAACCGTATTCTTGATAGTGTTAGAGGAGAGCGTTTTAACAGACGCACTTCCTGCGACATAAATTCCATATTTGCTGCATTTGTTAATGGTATTTTTCTTTAAGTTTGTTGCAATTGCCTTTGTGTTGATCTCAATTCCGCTTGCACCGGTCTGGGTTATTTTATTCTTTGTGATTGATGGAACATTGGCTGAACCGTATACATAGATTCCACGGCCTGTACAATTATTGATCGTATTTTCAGCAACTGAAGGAACATTTGCTGAGGAACCTATTTCAACACCATTACTCTGACAATAACTTATGGTGTTAGTTTTTAATGAGTTAACATTACCGTTAGATAATACTAATATACCACTATTCGTGCAAGTATTAATTGTGTTATTTGTTATAGCTTCACAACTGGCATTATCATATACTATTATTCCACGGTATTTACTGTTGCTTATTTTGTTATTACCGATAACTGATGTTACTGTACCCTTGACATCTGTAATAATTCCATATTTATTTATCTTATCAATTGTGTTAACGACTATTTGTCCGGAACTGCCATCGGTATTGATTATGCCGTAATCCACATTACTAATAATGTTATTTTGAACGGTGAATCCCATACTTTCGCTTGCTTTTATTCCTGTTGAATAATTAGTGATGGTATTAGCGCTTACCAATGAATTGTCACAACCGAATAATTTGATTCCGCTGTTCTGTGAAGAGGTACCGTTAATTTTGTTATTAGTTATCTCTATGTTTGTATGATGATGACCGTCTAATGAGTGATGGTTGCCAATGGCAACTGGATAATCGTTAAATGTGTTATCATGAATTTTGATGTTAGCACATGGCGTATCATCTGTAAGGTATGCGGAAGTCCATTTTGAAATTGTTCCGTCAGTTTTCGTTTCTTCATGTGCTACATCAATCTGAATTGCTTCTGCAAGGTCGCCATTAGGGTCTGCATATGATTTACCACCGTCATCATCATTTATCTCGTCCTTGACATATCTGAATCCGGTGAAGGTACATCCGGTAATCTCTGCATTCTGTACAGCAACAAGCTCAATTAAGTGGTTGCCAAATGCATTTTTAACTGTAGTGTTTTTGATCGACAGATTATTGATATGACCAAGGTTAAGCACGTTAGAAGCAGTAGTGGCCTTGCTTATATTACCGCCGTCAAAAATACCTCCTTCAATAACAATGTTCTCAGCATTTGTATATCCACCGACAGTTTCGGATTTTTTAGAATTATATGGTGAGGCTTTTAACAGATTGTGATTAACTCCGTCACGACCGGTCTTTCCACTGCCCTTATCATCATCTGCATTTCTTATAATTGCTGCCAGATTATCCAATTTAAGTGTTGTATTGGAATGAATGTAAAGAGGTCCTCCGATATAATATTCTCCCGCTGGGAAATTGATCAATAATTTATAATCTGCACATGCAAGATCTAACGCATCCTGAATGGCAGCCTTGTCAGTATATATATCAGTTGCCTTGGCTCCAAAGTTTTGGGGCGTTACCGTAACAACTCCATTTATTGCATAAGGAGCAAGGATTGTAACCTTAGCAGTTGTGGCTTTAAGCGTTGTGTTAGGGTCTTTTTTCTTTGCTGCAGTAACATCATCAGCGGTAACAGTCTGAAGTGTAACGTCTTTGCCATCCTTGTCCTTGTATGTAAGCTTTGCTGTAACCTCCTGATTCTTTCCGACAAGCTTTTTGATCGTTTCCACATTGGTAGTAACCTTGATGTCATCTGATGATAAGGCGTTGATATCCTCTTTAGTTACAGTTTTTCCGTTTTCATACGTAAGCTTAAGGTTAAAGTCAGAAAGACTTAAAAGCTCGTCTGCCTTCATTAATCCGTTGTCAACATAGAAGGATTTCTTCTTGCTGTCTGCCTTAAGTTCAAGTGCGATAGAAGACAGGTTTCTTGTGCTTGAAGCATTAATGATATTAACAATAGGATTATCTGAAGGTTTATTGCTTTTGGATTTTATGATTTCTTTTGTTTCCTTTCCTTCAGAGTCTTTTGTTTTATATTCAAGCTCTGCCCAAAGCTCCTGTTCCTCGCCGATGGTCTTTCTTACTTCCTCAACATTTGTTCTGATGGTATATTCATTTGTTGAGGTAATAGGCATTGTCTCGGTTTCTTCTTTTATTTCATAGCGTTTTGTATCGTCTGCTGATGTATTATCGTAATCATCCTTATAAAACCTTACATCATATGTTACCAATAGCTCAAGGTCATCGGAATCTAATGTATCAGAAGAATCAAGTGCGTCGCTTGTTGCTGCGTAGAAAGTATTAACATCCTTATTTTTGAGTTTAAGACTAATTTTTTTGGGATTGATAACTTCTTTTGATGAAAATATGTTAACCTCCGGATTATCGGTTGAAGTAATGGATTTATCTGTACCGTCAGCAGCTTTATATTTTAGAACTGCTGATACAGTCTGCTTTTCTCCGATTTTGGCACTGATCTCATCAATTTTAGAATCATCAACTGTATAACTGATCCCGTCAGCATCCTTATATACAGTAGAATCATCAGTTGTTTCTAATTTCAATGTCTCTGATTTTGTTTCATCACCTGATTGATACGTAATACTGAAATCAAAATCAGATGCGTCTAAAATTCTCTTGTTTGTAAGACAATTATTAGCGGCAGGAAAAGTATTGTTTGATGGCTCCTTCAGTGTAAGTTTAAAAGCGGTTATATTCTTTGCCGGAGGAGTATTTTCTCCTTCTGCCCGTACGTTCATTGATATGTTGCCAAAGGGTGAGAGCAGCATAGCAAATACAAGAAGTATACTGATAAATGATCTCTTTTTTAATATATTCATAATAACGATCTCCTTTTTTAAAAAATCTTCTTAATTATAATACAATAATTTGTTTTTTCCAATATTATTCCAATATTTATTAGTGAATATTTTGTGAAATGGTTATTATTTACGATGAATAACAGGCCATTGAACAGTTTTTTCATTGTAATTACATAAAAAATATGCTAAAATATTTCTGATTGTTTTGAAAAAAGCTATTTTTACGATTGGAAACTATGTATGAAGGTAGATGTATGATACTGCAGTTTTCTTTATTAATATGATTAAAAGAAGGAGGATCAATATGAATAAAAAGATTATCAAAGCCCTGACGTTGATAGTGGGAATTGTTCTTATAGGTTCGGTTAGGGTTAATGCTGCAAATAAGACGATTAATGTAGTTATTACAAAAACTGATGATGCCGGTAAGGAGATTCAGGACTTTTTAGATCAGGCAAAGGAGGATGCCTCCGGTAATACTTCGTATGTATTTAATTTCCCACAGGGCGAGTATGTACTGAAGGATACGGTGTTAAAGGTATACAGTTATTCAACTCTTAATATGACAGGCTGTACATTAAAGCGTGTCGGAGAGGGCAATAAATGGAAATCTATGCTTCGTATAGGTAAAGCAACAGGAGATTCGGAAACAGGAGATCCTAATGATCCCGGGGCATATGGATATAACGGATATCATGATATTGCTATTAATGGTGGTACCTTTGACGGTAATGGAGCTGCAGCAGCTGCGGTAAAAGCAGACAGTCCTTCAATGCTCCGTTTTGGACATGGTAAGAATTTATCATTTAGCGGAGTAACATTTAAGAATCCGTATGATAACCACCAGATAGAGTTTGCTGCATGTAAGGGTATCACTTTTAAGAACTGTGTGTTTGACGGGTTTACACCTAAGAGTGGTAAGACAGGAGCAAGTGCGGTTAATTATGCCAATAATGAGGCGCTGCAGTTTGATATTATGCATAACAGTTCGCACTTTACACAGTATCCGTTTTATGATGACACACCATGTCAGGATATAGTAGTTGATGGATGTACATTTACAAATCTTCAAAGAGGACTTGGAACTCATAGTGCGGTTGCCGGTTCGTATTTTGACAATATTCAGTTTACCAATAATACATTTAATAATATAGGCGGATATGCTATTGCGGCAACTAATTATAAGAATGCTGTGATTTCCGGTAACACAATAAAAGATTGTGGCGCCGGAATAATATTCCGTTCTATGGTTCAAAGCCATGATACGTTCTATTCACCGCTTTCAGGATCATTTACTGTTGATCATGAAGCTAATTCGGTAATTGAGAATAATACAATTCAGATTTCGGATAAGAAATACAGTAATGCTACAGCTTATGGTATTTCACTATACAGCGAGATTGTTAAAAATGACATTTCAAATGATGGCGGCAATGATAAGGTTCCGGCAGGTGATTACACACTTTACGGAGTTAAGGTTAATAACAATACCGTAACAATGAATAATGGCGGTTATGGCATCTGGTTACAGACAACAAATACATGCGATGTTTCGGATAACAACGTTACGATGGATGTTCCTGCAGGCTGTTCCGGTAAGGGTAACTGTGATCCGATCCGTTTAGTGAAGAGCAAGAATATCAATATATTAAAGAATAGCTTTGTGATAAAGAAAAACAACAAGAAGACAAAAAAGGCTTGCGGAATAGTTGTAACTACTAATTCTTCTGCCAATATAGAAGGCAACACCATTAAGAATGCTCCTAAGGATGGAATATTTGTGGTTACCAAATGTTCTGCTACAATTAAGAAGAATACGGTTAATAAAACAGGTCGTTACGGTCTGAATGTTTGCGATAATTCTAAAGCAACATCAATTAAGACCAAGTATAAGAAATGCAAAAAGCGTCCTTTTAATGAGTATAAAAAGAGTAAGATCAAGAAAAAATAATTAAGTGAGGAATTACGGTAATGCGAGAACTGTGGAAACAGGATAAGGCACTGATGATAAGGAAGATAATTGCGTTATTATTGGTTGCTTTTGGAATGATATTTGTTGTTGTAAATAAGGATGTATATTATAGTAGGTATAAGTCGAAGGTTTCTATTCCTGCTGAGGCTGTTGCTAATCCTATTGTTGTAGCTTTTCAGGGTGATAAGGTGTTTGAGCAGGAATTTCATGGATGGAACGGTACCCTGGAATATACAATGATCCGTTTTTCTAATCAGGGTAATCAAAGTGCAACAGGATTGATAACGGTTAATATTATGGATGCTGACAGGAATGTTCTTGTAACTGCATCACGTGATGTGTCTACAATAATGACTACAAAGCCTTGTAAATTCCGTTTTGATGAAGGCGATAAGGTGACCCTTTCAGATACCAACAACTATATAATGCAGATCATTGCAACCGGAGTTAATAATCCTCAAGGTTTTGGTATCTTTACCTATATGGAAAAGGGAGACTTGTATGGAACGTTAACAGATGATGGTAATCCGATAGAGGGAAGATTAGGGGCTACCTATTTCTATTCATACTATAATACAAAAGCTGTTCGCGATATGTATATCTTTTTTATACTGGCTGTAATATTCATATTACTTCCTTTTGATAAGTTTGACGTTGCGATCAAAAAGAAATGGAATGGAAAGAAATGGGCGGATAATATTGATACCAATAAGATAATGACAAGGATATTCTTCTTTGCCTCACCATTTTTGTGCGTTATGCTTGCAGACCGTTTCAACGGTTATTACATTGTTAAAATAATTAAGCGTATGTGGAGCTGGAGCTTTTTGCTTAATCTGTTCATCTATATGGTGATCTGGTTTATACTGTATACATTGATCAATCGTGCTCAGTATGCAAGTATGTTACTTCTTATCATTGTTTTTGGAATAACGATAGCTAATTATTATGTATGGCAGTTTAGAGGATGTCCTATACTTGCAACAGATATTCAGTCTGCAAAGACTGCAATGAATGTTGCGGCAAACTTTTCATATAAGTTAGATCTTACGGGTGTATGGGGAGTGGTGTATATCATTACTTTTACATCTATGCTTTTAAGTCTAAAGGGATATAAGGGCGCAGGGATAAAGAGACGTGGCATAATGCTGTTGTGTTCAATAGCAGCAGTGCTATTATTCAATGCCATTTTCTTTAAGACTGATTTCGTTAAAAACCGCGGAATTAAAGCTGAAGTATGGCATCCGCAGGTTCGTTATGCCAAGAATGGTACAGCACTTTCGTTTGTCCTGTCTTGGTCTTATACAAGAGTTGAGGTGCCAAAAGGATATTCTGCAAAAAAAGCTTATGCGATAATGAAGGGTTATGAATCTGACGACGTTTCCGGTGATGAAGCTGTCAAAGAGAAGATGCCTAATATCATAGCTATTATGAATGAGTCGCTTGCTGATTTATCCTATGACGGTAAGATACAATATTCAGAGGATTATCTTCCATTTATTCACAGTCTTGAAGATAACACAGTTAAAGGAAAACTTTACGTTTCAATAGAGGGTGCCAATACTGCCAATTCGGAATTTGAATTCTTAACAGGTAATACAATGGCATTTCTGCCATACAGATGTATCCCGTATAATCTGTATGTCAATGATCAGACAGCAGCTATGACACAGAATATGAAGGCTTCAGGATATATTGGTAATAATGCATATCATCCATACCTTTCTTCCGGATGGAACCGCACTAATGTGTATCCTCTTATGGGCTTTGATAATTTCTTTGCAGATACCTATTATTATGAGAAGGGCAATGATAAGCTGGTACGTAATTATATTTCCGATGAATCGGATTTCCAACAGATCATAGATGATTATAAAGCAGCTGACAGTACAGGTGGTGATGCACCGTTTTATCTGTTTAATGTAACAATGCAGAATCATGGTGGTTATGACGGTAAGCGTGGATATGTAGATACTAAGATAAGGATTTTGTCGGATAATCTTATAAGTGATGAGGCAGAGCAGTATATTAATCTTGCAAAGCTTTCTGATGACGCGTTTAAAAAGCTGATCGATTATTTTAAGACAGTTGATGAACCAACTCTTATTGTAATGTTTGGTGATCATCAGCCTCCGGTAGAGAATACCTTCTATTCTGATCTTATCGGAAAGGATGTGGCAAAGCTTCCAGTGGAAAAACAGGCAGAATGGTACGCAACTCCTTATATAATATGGGCTAATTATGACATTGAGGAGAAAGAGGTTGATATGAGTGCCAATTATCTGTCATCATATGTTATGCAGCTTGCAGGAATGAAGCTTACCGGATATAACAAATATCTTCTTGATCTTCAGAAGGAGCTTCCTATAATATCAGCAGTTTGTTATCAGGGAGATGACGGAGTTTTTCATGAGATAGATGAAAAGACGAAATATTCTAAAAAAATAGAAGAATACAAGATGATACAGTATAATAATCTTTTTGATATAGAGAATAGAAATAATGCGTTTTTCTTTCTTCAATAGATGATATCATTTTAATTGAGAGGATGTATCAAAGAAATGCTTAAAGGAAAAAATGCAGAGAATAATTTAAAACGCATCAGAATATCTGAACTTAAGCTTAAATACAGGATCCTTATAGCTATCGGGATTTTTCTGATAGGAATGGTTTTATTTGTAATTAATAAGGGAATGTTCTATGCTCCGGATGATAATGGTAATCTTTCTTTATTGAAAAAGATGGTTGTTGCATGGTTTGGATGTTTTTTTGTTATAAGCTTTTCTGTGATATGGAATAATAAATTAAGTGAGTCCGTTAACAGGGTTATTAATTTTAATATCATGATGTGGTATCCTGTGATCTGTTTTGTTCTTGTTGAAATGACGATCGGAACTGACTGTGATCTTATCGTTATGATCTTTAGAAGATTAATACTTAATATTTCTCTATACATGCTTGTTTTTTATCTATTTTATATAATAACTGCTCGTGTAAGAACATCCGTAATATGTATGACAACCTTTACGGTGCTGTTTGCAGTGGCGAATATTTATCTGCTTCGTTTCAGACAGATCCCTCTGATAGCTACGGATTTTCTTGTAGTAAGGACGGCTCTTAATGTTGCCGGGGATTATAATTACACTCCTAATGTTTTTATACTTGTCTTAATTCTATATCTGATAATGATCATTGTTCTTTCGTCTAAGCTTAAGGAGAACGAACCCCTTAGAAAAAATATACCTTTCAGAATTTCTATTGTGGTATGTTATATGCTGTTCTTTGGATTTATGTTTCATCTGACAATGAGGACGGATTATCTTGAGGTAAAGCATATACAGTTTAATACATTCAGACCTGTAAAGAGTTATTGTAAAAACGGGGCGCTGCTTACTTTTACAAAAAGTATGCGTTTATGTATGATCGATAAGCCTGATGGTTATTCTGAAAAAGCCGTAGAAAAGCTTGCAAAGAAATATCCTTCGGATTCGGTTGATGATTTTTCCGGTAATAAGAAAC